>Ga0123352_10003001_pt1 | contig 24063 bp, 20 predicted proteins | sample TergutLab28metaG_FD_89700 | JGI IMG/M metagenome (GOLD analysis project Ga0123352, IMG submission 89700) | Labiotermes labralis P1 segment gut microbial communities from Petit-Saut dam, French Guiana - Lab288 P1 | ecosystem: Host-associated > Arthropoda: Insects > Digestive system > Gut ...
CAATATTGGGTGAGGAGTACAGATCATTTAGCTCCTCGTTATGCAGTCTCCTCCATTCCCCCGTTACCTCATCCCTCCTAGGTCCAAATATTCTCCTCAACACCATGTTCTCAAACACCCTCAACTTACTTTCTTCCAGCAATGTCAGCAACCAAGTTTCACACCCATACAAAACAACAGGCAAAATTATAGTTCTATATCTCTTGATCTTTAAATTTCTGGATGGCATCCTGGAAGACAAAAGATTCTGCACCAAATGATGGCAAGCATTTCCTGATCTCAATCTGCTCTTAATTTCTTCCGCAATAGAATTTTGATTTGTTAAAGCTGTTCCCAAATATCTAAACACCTTGAAGATGAAAAAAAATCCCTTTGTCTCAACAGAAATCAAGCCACAATTCCTCAGCCACTCAGCCCACAGCCCAGCACCCTGTTCATCCCAATAAAAACTTAAAACCCCAGCCACCAATCCTTTACTGGGAACTTAGACTGAACAATACAGGCAGCAGACTGCTCCAAAATGTTGGTGCCCATCTAGCAAGTGATACAGTGTGACATACCAGATGATTATGAACTTAACCTTTCTTCTACCGAGGTGGGTGTTTCAATTTTAGCACACGGTTTACAAAAAAAATACATTATTTGAACAGAAGAAGTTGAGATTAAGAAGTAAATGGAATTGTGTGGAAAATATAACATAGATTACGCAGCACATCTTAAAAATACAGTAAATTTCATTGCTGCCTCAATATATCAAATTAATTTCTAGGGGTGTTTTCTACGCGAGTTCGCATATACAGTGATACCTCGGCTAACAAAGATAATTCGTTCCGGAATCACATTCGTTAGCCGAAACACACATACAGACGGAAAAGATAAGTTCCTGGAATGGCCCAACCATTCATGTTTGCTGCTCTATGTTAGCGCGCGCATCCATTAAAACATTCGTTAGCTGAATCCATATTCGTTAGCCGAGTCCGAAAAACAGCGAAAAAATCTTCGTTAGCCGAAAAATTCGTTAGCAGGGTCACTTGTTAGCCGAGGTATCACTGTACAAATGCCGGTTCTCAAAGGTCATGTTCACCATCATAAGATCATCCAGAATATTTTAAACCAACACACACATTCATTTTAAAGTGATACCAATGTGAGTGACAGCAACAGCACAGAGGGAATCACCAGTGACAGCCACAGCACAGAGTGAATCACCAGTACTGTACCTTGAGGAAAAAAAAGGCTGCACCCACACACAGGCTGAGGGCACCACATGTGCTGTACATAAGTGCAATAAGGAATGCCACCACTGCTGCAGGCAACTTGGACAGTCCTGCCATGGCCCATTCTGACACGGTTAGTGTTCCTGTTAGGGACTTGGCCAGAAACCTGTGAAATGAAGTGCATTTAGAATGAATGTGATGCCTTCCAAATGAACTGATTCGTACAATAATGTTAAATGCTACAGCAAGTACAAACACAAACAAGCAGGAAACACATGCGCAGCATGATAAAAAAAAACACATTGTACATGAGACAACTTCATTTTTTATTTATTTATTTATTTACTTATTGTTTCCAGTACCTACTGGCCTCTAATTACCTATCTTCATAGAGAACCATACTAAATTAAGCAGATTAAAATGTAAGGGATTTTGCATTTACATGCGTCTGAAGTTCTTTCTCCTGAAGTCAACTGTATAATTTTAAGACAGTTTCAAAATTTTTTATAAATTGTATTAACCCACATCCCACCAGTGTGGGTATCTAATTTTAGCACATGGTTTATGAAAAATATACTATTTTAATACAACAAGATGAAAGTACGAAATAACAACATTTTGTGGAAAACAAAACAGAGCTCATGCAGCATGTCTCAAAAATGCAGTAAATGTCCCTGTTGCCTACATATACGAAATTAATTTCGAAGGGTGTTTTCCGACAAATGTTCGCATAGATGATTGCAGGTCAAGCAAGTTGACCACTAGCCCCTTAAAACAAACAACACCTGAAAATCAAACCCCATAAGTACCATACCACTTGTCACAGGTATGTGAGTTCACCAGTTACTATTACAAAATTTCTTGCATGATCCTAAGCCAATACCGGTTATACAAATGATGCCTGTGTGTCATGAAGCTCCACCAGGGTGATGTCTTATTGTTTCATCATGGAATGTGAAAGGTCAAATCTCTAAGTTGACACATAGCTAGTATTATGCTTCTTATTCTTTCAAGATTTATTATACAAAAAGTAAAGCATAATAGATTAGATAATTGTGTCCTCATATGTACAATGATGATTCTTTATTGATTACAGTCACTGTGTGGTACTGTGCAATGTAAATAATGTATCATTTCCAGTATGCACAGCAAGTTCACTCTATTCTGTGTAACTTTCTTAAAGACTATGGGAATTGGGCAAAAAGGAAACCAAACATAAAATGTGTGCTTCATTGTTATTTGCAAATTTTGTTACAAACATTTTTCATTCTGATAAATTTTTAATGAATGACGCTAAAGACAGACGAACGAATGTGTGTCTTCACCCAAATGATCATTATTTCCGCCAAGTTTTAACTGAAACTGGAAGGGGCTGACAAAACAGAAGGAAAACCCCTGATATCAAGTTTAATGATCACATGTTTTGTGGTACTAAAACTGTTGTATGTTGACAAATGGACATAGTGAAGTTAGCAAATACATTTTTGCAACTTCTTGTCATAACATTCCATCAAGAGCAGAAAGGCATACTCCAGTTCCAAATATGCACATTCACAAACGTGCTCACTGCTGTATGATGTGAGAAAAGTGATAACAGCCATTGGAATATACAGAAATTATTATCAAAGTACAACCTCACTATCAACACAATGTCCATAATTCCCTCTAATGGTAATACTACAACATGTACCCAATTTGTATTCTATGGCATATGCAGCCTTCTGCAGACATAAAAGGAGTGAACCAAAAGTTTCCAGACTGGTGCAACACAAATATTTGAGATTTACATCAGTTATAGTTTGGTACTGTACCTTGTGAATTTACACACTGGGTCCAGTGCCTCTCTCAATGCTGGAAACATCTCTAGCAATCCTGCTTCATGATGCTGTCCAGCACTGCCTGTGATTCAGCTTGAAGTTCCATGATATCCTCAAATAATTTTCCAATTAACTTCAGTCAGTTTTTATCTCCTGTTATTACCCAGAAAAGGCAGTCTCTGCCCTTCTTGGCCTGATCATGCAGATCTCTGCACACAGAAGTCAGTTTTGCTTCTGGTTATTATTCAGTATAGAGGACACAAACTCTGCAGTAATAAGCCTCCTGTTTATATCTCTATTTAAATGTGACAGCATGTATTGTATGATATGCCTAGAGTGTTCCAAATGCCATTAATCATATTCCATATGCCCCATGGATGACTGGATGCACTTTTTCCTCATTTCACCAGTCAGTCTTGACATTGTTCAAAAACCTCAACTAAAGTTTGTCCATGTTGAAAAATAAACACCATTGAAAGGTTTGTGTTAAGCCCACAGCATCATCTTTCGAGGCTTTTTAGGGATTTCATAAGTCTCAATAACAGGTATATCAATGTTAAGGCAAAAAAAAAAGAAAACTTGAAGCAAATTACGTGTTTCTTCAGCATTACTAATTCATTTCAGTACCATCCAAATGCACTTTACTCCAACATGTTTTGGTACAACCATGCCGTCATCAGGGAGTGCACGCCGAGTTTAAATCCATTAGCAGCTAAACTGGATTATACCTATAAATTTCACAGCTATTTCATATGACAGTTCTGAAATTCACAGATATAATCCATTTTAATGTTAATGGTTTTAAACTCGGCATGTACTCCCTGTAGATGGCATTGGTTATGCTGGAACACTTAGGAGTTAAGGGACTATTGTATCATGTATTGTCAGTGCATTTAGTTTGTATTTAAATGAAAATAGTGATTCAAAATGCACAGAATAAATAATTTTAAAACTGTTTCTTCAGGTCTGCCACTTCACTAAGCTACAAATGATCACAGAATGCACTCAACACAAGCACACTTAAACATCAACTGCATAAAGCCACAACATTCTGTTAAAGTAACACCAGTACATTAATTCACAGTCAATCAATGCAGCAAAACTAGTAGTGCACAGCCACATTATGTCTGTTGAGCACTCAATGCAACCAGTCCTCAAACCTTCGGCTCTTACCTCATTGTGGACAAAAACATTAAGAAAGTTATAATTAATTTTGTGGTTATATGACACTTTGCAATCCATGAGAAGGGCAGTATCTTCCTATCAACTGCCGCTACCCACCAAAACAGACTACACGTTGTCATAAAGTAGAAAAGCAGAACACAATGTGAATCTTCACTGTCATGAAAACCTCAAATATTATAAACAAGCTTAAAGTTCTCTCAACAGTCTGACTTAATTTTCAGCTTTTGGGTGAAGTTGTAATCTCCATTAAAAGAATTTATGTACTAAGAGACATGTTACTTTAGCCCTTTCCAGGCACACGTACAGGCAACTGACATGCTCATGTTATACGAAGAATTACCTCAGAGCAATCTTGTGTGCCGTGTGTCCACTGAAGATAACAGCCAGCCAGACACCCAAACCAAGGAGGTATGCTGCTCCATATGCTACAATGTAGAGGTAAATGGGCAGAAGCAGAAAATCCAGGTTCTGCTCTTGCAGAATCGCTAAATCAGGCAGCGGCAGCAGCGGATGCATAAACTTCATCAACACACTCCAACTGTAAAGCATAAAAAAACACTGTTTCAGAAAACGTAAAGCAAACCACTTGGGTTATCAGGCAAAATCTATCACAACTACCATAATCAAATTTGAACAGTGTTTAGAAGCTGCATGTAAGGTTGCTCATAATTCATGTGTATATTGGCAGAGTAAATAGGCTGCAGGATAGATGACCTATAAGTCACGGTTTCATTCCTAGAAGGGAAAAAAAATTTATCTTCTCCACAGTGTCTGCACTGGCTCTGGGGCCTACACAGCCTTCCATCCAGTGGATTTTGGTAGCGCTGTTGTAGTGGGTAAAACAGCCGGGCTATAGAGCTTCTCACCCACCTCCTACTAGTGACAAAGTTAAGAACGCATGGAACTGAACACCTTGAAGGCACAGTGCATAGTGAAACACAGATACAACCAGGATCACCTTGCACATGAACTTCACTAATGAAACTCATGCATCAATCTTATGTATGTTGGACCGTGCATCATTGTGATAGTTGAAAAATAAGAGACCACCTTGATGTCACTAGTTATTAAGTTTTATTTCACTTCTTCTATGCTCAACATGTTTCAGACATTGATCCGTGTAGCAGGCATCAACCTGCTACACGGATACCACCCCAACCCAGCCACACCGAAACTCCCAACACACATCGAAACAAGAACACACGACCAAGATAGTGATACAATAGAAAAGTCGCAGGATCCTGATGATGGATGTATTAGTGTCCGAAACATGTTTAGCATAGAAGAAGTGAAATAAAACCTAATAACTAATGACATCAAGTTGGTCTCTTATTCTTCAACTTTCATGCATCGATGTCTAGTCACAAATGCACATTAAGATCCTAACAGCAGAATTTCACCAATTTGAGTTTCATTTATGCAGATGGTTTATTTCACAGTACTGTCAGCATATCAGACTCATCATCACATAATCTGTCTCGTGACAGATCCGTAGTCTTCCTAAGTAAGTTCACAAGAGAGAGTGATCACATGCATCCCCTTTCAATTTCCAATATCTTATCATTTCCTTAAGGTCATCCAGTAGCTGCTTACTTCTTCTTCCTCGTCTTCCCATCCCTTCTACCTTTGCTTCAGCATGGTATATCAGAAGGCAGAAAACACATTGCCACAAGGAAGAACAATTAGCAAATGATAAATCTGAGAGATGTGGAAGGAAAAAGTCATAGCATTACTTGATTATGGTGGCACCAGGTGGGACAGACTGGGAAAAATTAAAAAAAAAAAAAAAATCCTCAGTCCACACAGTTAGTCTCCAACTGAAATTTGAAGCCAGGGCCTACTGAATACAGAGCAGGAGCACTACCAACTCAAATCAAACATTCAGTCATGCATACGCACAAACACACAGAAGACTGGTATCACATTATTGTGTCCTATCCAAGTTTCTGCTGTGACCTTACCACAGTATTGTTAAGGCCTGATGTGCGCCCCATGCTTAACTTTTATTCCACTAGGGTGGGTATTCAGATTTTAGTGCACAGTTTATGAAAATGTGCGTATTGTTTGAAAAGAAAAAGATAGAATTGTGAAATAAATGGCGTGTGGTAGAAAATAAAACAGAGTGTGCAGCATGTCTTTAAAATGAAGCAAAATGTCCTTGTAATGTGTTTTCTTCTGGGTAATTCCCCAGCGTCTGAGTTCTAATACCCAACGTTTCGGAACACTCTATCAGTTCCATTTTCATAAGCAGGTGGATGAACGCTTCATCCACCTGCCTATGAAGATGGAAATGATAGAGTGTTCCGAAACATCAGCTATTAGAACTCAAGACGCCTGGGAATTACCCAAAAGAAAACACATTACATACAGAACACGGCAAAAGCTTAAAATCACAAAATATCCTTGCTGCCTAAATACATAATATGAATTTCTAGTTGTTTTCCTACGTGTGCTTGCACGTATAAATGCAGGTCTTTAGCACCACACCATGAACATATATACGAGACTGGAGTATAGTTTCAAACACTCCGAATCTCACCACTAGACAAATATGAGTGGTTAGCCGCATATCTTGGTAATTTTATCCACAAGAGGAGCTCGTGTACTCACTGGATGATGGGCCCAGTAGGTTCCACAGCAAGTCTTGACAATGTAGACAAGAGGCCCTAATTTGTCAGCTGTCAAACCCCTAACCCGTTCATAGTACTGACTGTATTATTTTTTAAATTAATTTGAAAAACGGGTATCCTTTCTTTTGGATACCACATGCTTGGTCTTTTTTTTTCCCCCTTCCCCCACTGGGAGACTACCTAGTAAAGTCCCACACAAATCATTTCAGTTTGCACGTACCCCAGTACACGTGACCCAATCCTCACAGCAGGAAGAACATAATACGGCTTCGCCCCAGCACTTAGAGCTGTGTGAAACATAACGCACTGACCAGTCTCCACCAGGGTACGTAGCTGTTCACGCAAAGTCAGCAGCAATATGGTCACCAGGTATGGCAACATCATTGGACTGTAAAACCGAGCAAGCTGCCCCAAACTGTCCAGCACTCCACTCTGAATTCTGAAATTATAGCATAAAAAATGCAAACATATTTTATAATGAATGCTTCCACTCAGTGCATAGAGACATACTGAAACCACAGTGAAAGTCATCCTTACTGAACACAAATGCAAGTTTAAAAATTTAAATTAAATGAAACTAAAAATGAAACTATGAAACCTTTGTCCTTCTGACCACAAATATTAAATTTTGCTTAATGTAACATTCATATCACTGATAGGTCTTTGTTAAAAATATCATTTAGAAAGAGACTTAATCACAACATACATTATTCATCCCACTTCATAAGGCACAATCCTTCATGGGAACTATCTGCATTTTATGGAAAGTGAAGTTTCACTAACAGTCCCTGTTTTAAGACAAATTAATCCTGTCCACATTCTACAATCCTATTTCATAAACGCCATTTTAGTATAATCCTTTTATCTATGTCCAAATTTTCCAAGTGGCCTCTGTCCTTCTGGTTTTACATCGTGTTACTGATTTGAACTGGGCACATTCTCACCACAAGTCTCGAATGTTACCACTACACCAACCTGCTTGGTTTCTTCGTTTATCAACTACCCAGTTTTTAAACCTGACTCAGACACTGGCAGTCCACAGCCAACAAACACATATTTGATGCTGTATCTCACCTCACAGAGTATTTGCACTGTGGATCCAGAACCAGTGTGACTTTAACAGCATCACTTGAATTATACATTGTAGGTTTTGGAGACTGAAGTCTTAAGCGTAATGGTTGTTGAATACTTTCTCTGCAAAGAAAGAACATTACTCATGAATATGACACAAAAATAAACTAATAGCGAACACTCTTTCCATTTGAATCAAATAAATTCTTGAAAAATGGTATAATGTCAGTTCTATCACTTATATTGATGGTGAATCTTTCCACTGTAACACACAACAATGACACAACACTTCAGTAACTGTTTCCTTCTTCAGATGAATTAAACAACTAATAACAACCAAACTACCCACCTTCATACACATTTATATTAAAAAATTTTCACAGCAACGAACACATAAATATTTCATAACCTAATGAAGTCCAACTTTTAAAAAAACCTCCTACATGTAAAATAATTACCAAGAAGGGTAATTATGTTAAGAGTCCTTATTAGAATTATCAGACAGTACTCATACTGACCTAAGTTCTTACAACTAATTACTTGTTACTACTCTGATATTCAGACTGTACAACTAATCTGAGTTTCATTGGGATATCTCCTTCATCTACTTGTTCAGAGTCATGTGGATCCTCTTCTGTGTTTTCTGGAGTCTTCACAGGTGAAGAAGTTGATGAAGCAGGAGACCAGGGGTCAGAAGATACCACAACAGTTAATGTATAGACACTCCTGGAGGCCTTTTTGAAGATGTCTCTGATATCTGCCTGTTTTGTTGTTGAACTCTTTGCTGGTAAAAAAGTACTAGGAATACTCTTCTCAACTACTGGACTGTCAGGATTTCTGGATTATCAGATGGCAGACTAAAGGAATTTTGTTGTATTATGAATTAAATGATTTAGGATTAATGTGGTTTTACTTCATTCACAACCCTCAAGGTGTAAATCTATTAGCACTGCTGCAAAAGATGTGCAGAATGTCAGCAAGCCTAACCAATGACTTTCATGTGGCAGTTCTCAACTAGAATATAACCAATGTCATTTTACACTGTAAAACTGATAAGGATCAATAAGACTTTCAAAACACAAATGCAAACTTGAATATGAAATTAATTATGATATGCCACATGCAAAAATTTTGCATCACACAACAGTGTTCAAGATGCCACAAATAACATTTATGAGCAAAATGGTGCATTTTTCACTCTTTGTTTTCATAATTTTTGTCAAACATATGGTGTGAATATGAACCGGGAATTATGAATAAACGGTTACTATCATTTAAATCACGTAATTATTCCAACTCTATAATAAGCAATATGTACATTCATTCATCTTGCACACAAATAAAAATGTACAGTAACAAAAAAAAAATGGCATTACTTTTTGATAAACATTTATGTGATCAGTGTACCCAGTTAGAACAAAACAGCTCATTTCACAGAAAATTTGTCATGCTGTCTTATTTATTGTGGTAATAACATATTTAAGGCTGGTTAATGGTTTGGGATACTTGATACTGGGCTTTAATGTATTATGCTTGAAAATTTCAACTGTTAGTTATACAGAAAGCATGAAGTATTGGCACTAATGGCCACTGTGGACCGTGGCTCTCTTGTGGAGATACAGCTTCAACCTTCCCTAAGCTTCAGCTTTAGATGGTGGCAAGAGATTAATAGGACACTATGGCACCCACTGGATTGGGTACTAGGTACAGCCTGCTGCTGGTGACAAAATAAGGTGACAAACAAAATATTGTCTGAGCTTACTACTGTGAACTGAACTCATGACAGTCCAACCATATCAGTCACTGTACTGAGTTATCACATTTCACCTGATAGATAAAGAACTCATAACATTTAACACTCACGTTATGTGGACATGTACATCTTCTCTATGCCAGGGCACCAGCATTGTCACCACGGCATGATGTGCAGTCTTCTGACAGTTTTCTGGCTGAATATAAAGCAGATATGCTTGCCAGGTCTGCTCAAACCCTGGCAGGCTAAGTTCATAATAAACAGCATGGTCCACTGTGGAGTCTAACACTGTTGAATTTGACAGAAATGACACCCACTTTGGCAAAGAAACAGTTATGCGACGGCTTGAAGCGGAATGGACATCAACATTGAGTTGAACCTTGTAAAACATATTTAAATATATGTCAGAACTTATTAAATAAAATACAAGTGTAACTAGATTAACACCCCAATTGCCATGGTGAAATTCAGTCTCTTCCAGGCCACTTACATTCTTAAGCTTGGATATTTTTCTGCATTAGCACCACATATCTGTTGGTTTTACACAAACTTTGGAGGAATGTGTTCACTATTGTTTGTGGAAACTGCAACACTCAACAATGCAAAAACCACATGTCTCTCTACATGTAGCCCCCCAAGGCAAATAACCGAGAAATTCACAATGGCAGCCAATGTGTTAAATAGTATGGTGGTAAATGCATATTTTTTTGTGGGACATCCCACTGTGATGAAGAAAACACACACATGGATAATAACTGTCAACTCCAACTCTTTTTTGTATACTGGATGGTTTTATGCATTAACCCACCCAATACACAAAACCAGTTGTCATTGGCAGTTATTATCCACCTGAGTAAATGCAAAACAAAAGGTGTGAATACTAGACCAGAAAGTTTTCTCACAGTGACTGGCCAAATGAACACATCATCCCAGAACACAATGACATATGAGGACAGATCTGATGCCACTTAATTCTTCATGATCAAATCACGAAGGCTATGACAGGTGGGGCATGTAGTACACATAGGCAGGATAAGAAATGCAACAACAGTCTTAGTCAGATAACCTGAAAGGAAGAGACCACTTGAGACATTCAGATACAGAAGGAAGGTCAATCGTAGAATGGACCTTACAGAAACAGTACGTTGGCTGAAATCATATGGCTTAGACAGTCTAATAGTAGCGTTTTAAGAACACAGCAATAAACCATCAACTGACATGAAAGATAGAAAATAATATGTCAATCTGAGTGATAATCACCATCTGTTTCTGATCAGGAGTTGTTTATGAACTTTTTGTCAATTTCACTCCTTAGTTGTTATCAAAGATGTCTTCAGCACTGTTTCTGTCTTCATGAACAATAGCCCCCTCTCAGTCCACCAGCTGTGTCAGGTGGTTATATAGAAAACAAACCACTGTTATAAGAACCATCTATGTCTTTGTCCCTGATGTCAAGGATGGAGGTGGTCCTTGAAAATGTAGTTTGTTTGACATATAACCACTTGACATGGCTGGTAGCCCAAGATAGTTTTACTGTGTTCAGTCACCATGAAAGCCTCAGATTATACAGGGTAAATCAGAAATAATCTGTCACACATTGGGAGAATGTTCCTGACGTTAAAAGACATCAACACAACCAAATATATTGGTACTTATATCCAAAGCTGAATAGTTTTTGATATAATCACAAGATAAGTTTTACGGAATGCGGGCTGTTATACGCTTACTGATTACCAAATACATATTAAAACAAGGGGGAATTTGCAGTTCCTGAAATGCTGACTTACGTACTGAAGAACTAATGGACATTACAGTAACAATTTCCATAAAAATCATCCCTAAGGTTCCCACCATTTTAGATAGCACACTTGCCTCTGCCTGGTTTGGCGACTGTCTCAAAGACAGAACTGCACAGTGTACAAATAACACATGTTAAACAAGTACAGTACATGGAACCACAAGAAGACTGACCACATTTTTCTGGTATCATTGTCTCCATAACAGTTTAAATTCAGATACAGATATGTTTGGTGATATCAATGCAAATTAACCTAAGGAACATTCTACCAAAGAATGGCAGATTCCTACTGGTACACCCCACATACGCGTAATACAGTAATTTCTAATGAAATACACAGCCGATATCTGACACGTTGCACGCCAAATCTTTGTAAGAAGTGGGGTTTTTATTCTTGTACTGTCGCTTCAATTAGTTTTACAATTTCCTGTTTTGTCATTTATCAGCAGTTCTGTCAATATCTAGACTACACACTATGTCAGTGGTAGGTTGACTGAACACAATTTGCAGCAATGATACGACAGGAGAAAATGAAATATGTGGAACAAAACCTGTCCCATTACTATGGGTACTCCCCATCTTACAAAACAGTATATTTTATGAACACATGATAAGTAAGTCAAATTGGTCGTAAGTTAAAAATAAGAAATGAGGTGGACTGTACACCCTCCAGCACACTGAAGGGAATTCCAGCAAGTAGTCTTTCTGCTACAAAATAATAAGAACAAAGTAAAGGAAAACAGTTCAAAACAAAACTTTAATCATATTTTTATACTAGTTTGAAACTAAATTTTCTTAAGGAAATGTATCTTAACTTCAGTTGGTCGTTAAGTTGGGGAGTGCCTGCACTACGTTCCACACACACGGCCCTACGATCAAAACCAGGCATCTTTGACGAGAAGCCAGGAAAAACTTCCTTTAGTGTAGAACAACAAGATTTCGTAACAACTGAGAAACAACGCGTTAAATGTAAACAAAAAAAAAGTGCTATTTTTAAGGTTCTGGTGATCATGGGAGAAACAGCACACTTTGTTCCAACGAACAGTTGAAAGGTTAAACACATTACTGATTGTCACCACTGTTTTATCCACATTCCCTCCTCCTACATTTCTAAATTTTCTCCCTTGCAATTTTTTTTTTTTATTTTTTGCAGGACCACTGATTCCCACTGATTCACTCACAGACACCATACCATCCTTGCCTATATCTCTAGCAAGCTCAACTGTGCTGCTCACTCTTCTACTATGAAGATAAAGGCAGCAGGTTTCTCCCCGACTTTGGTAATGTCTACCTAAGAGCACGGAATCACAATTCAGAGGGCTCTAATCTTGAAAACTATTTTCAATTTAGCTTCAACACTTAACCTTTAAACAAAGGGTTAAATTTAAATTTCAGCACACAGTGTACAAAAATGTATTATTGGAATAGGAAAAGATAAAATTAAGAAATAAACAGCGCCTTGTGGGAAAACATAACAGAGATGATGCAGTGTGTCTTAAAAATGCAGCAAATTTCCTTGTTACCTAAATACATAAAATGAATTTTATTAAAATATAACCAACTAATTGCAGCAATATGTGATTCTAAAATCTTATTTACACATTAAAACACGTCATTTGGTTAAAATACTTCCTACAACTCCTACATGTTTCAGTCTGTCAAGACCATCTACAGGGAGTTTTGTTTTGCCTTATTTTGAAGTTGCTAATGCTTCTATGCTTACTATATATGGTACTGCAGCAGCATGTGTTTAGCTGTGTAGGTTGTACCTGTGCTCCTTTGCTGAAACATGAAGGAGATGTAGGAAGTATTTTAACCAAGTGACGTGTTTTAACGTGTAAATAAGATTTTAGAATCACATGTTGGTGCAATTAGTTGGTTATATTTTAATAAAATTGGATTATTGCACAGTAAAAACATGAAAAAAAACATAAAATGAATTTTAGGGTTGTTTTAATTTGCATTAGCATCTGCAAACACAGGTTGTTTGAAGGTTAAAAGGTCTATGGGTACAAGAACTGGATATGGGCTGAACACCTTGGTTTCAGTTTCCAGTACCAGGGAGCGTTCTCTCGACCAACACAACCAGACATGATGTGAGGACTATCTGGACTCCTCTCCAAGGTTTAAGACAGACTGAAGGGGCTTTTTGACCACACGCAAAAAACAGCAGCATGAAGCTGATGGCTCACATTCATCTAGAGCTTAAGTTTATATGTGGGGCTATTCCTGCAGTCAGGGGTGTCACTGTGGGAAGGGAGGGGGGAGTAGTGGGGCTGCCCAAGGCAGCAGAGTCAAAGAAGCAGTAAAATGTATGGCAAAATGAATATTTCAAACAAACAAAAAAAATTATTTCCAACATTCTACAAATTTTGAATTGGGCTTAATACATGGAAATTCAATAATCATGATATGGTAAAGTTCATAATTTCTGCAAAGGGCGGCCATTGCACTTGCTCATCCCACGCATTGAAAGACCTAGTTACGCCATTACTTGCAGTCCCCTGTACACATTCACAGCATGATGCTTAATTAAGCACAGGGGCACCTTTACATATCATATTTACCCAAATATAGGATGAGAATTTTTCCCTAATTCATCCTCTGAAATATGCAAGGTCACCTTATTATCATGCACAAGTTATACATATTGTGTGTACTTTCCTGACAATTGAGGATTTGAAGGGAGTCATGTTATGTGCAGGGTTGTCTTATATCGGAGTACATTGATTCTGAATAGAATTTCAAAAGATGCACTTTTACTTAAGTATATTACCTCATTTCCATTGTTTCCAAATGGAAGAAGTGGCATTAATGCAAATAATCTGCACTGCTCTATGGGCAAAACATAGTGAGCCCTACCAATGTGTAAATGTTTAACGCTTACCATTCCTCTGGTTGGTTTCACTCGTAGGACAACATGCGTAAATGATCTACGTTTCAAGGCTGCCAAATTTAGGTACACAAACTTCCTCTGGAATTGGCGTGAAGGTAAAAACTTGGTCTCATTGGACAAATTTATTCCACTGTGGCTGAAAAAAGAACACTCAAACTCAGCAACTGTATCAAACCCATAAAGCTATGCCACTAATGCATCTTTTCATTCATACTCCAACAAATGAGTGTCTCACATCCAATTTTAACCTGGATTTTACATTTCTGAAGGGACAAATCATATGACTATAAACTCAAGAATATGAACATTTATGCAGTTACTGAAGTTACACACACAGCGTCAATACATGACATTAAAAGTGTAATCTTGGCCAGTGTATTGCATTAAAATATAATCCCGTTCATTCCTTCTGCATGCCCATTAAAGTAATATACTGCCTCTTTGCTTTCTGTCAAATGCTGCTGATGGCAGCCAACATGTATGCATTCTGTCTAAATAGTGGGCGTTTTAATACATCATACATTGTGTACAGTGGAGTAACCTGGCTGAATGACTGACACTGGTCCATTCCTCACCACCATGTTGTAAGAAACCACCCGTCTCAGAACCTCGACCGGTTACTCCATTGTGCCCAGCCCACATACGGCACGAAGACAATATATAACTTAGGAACTGATACCTGTAAAACACTCCACCCCACCCTCCAACTTTCCAATTTGTAATTGGAGGTACTTAAAATAAATCAATTTGCCAATTTATGCTCCACTTTAATATATAATACAGGAATGAGCAGGAGGCACAAAAACGTACATTTGAGAAAGATTTAATGTTGTTTCTTATGGAAGTTCTGGTGGGACCGACAAAAACATGAACAGGATCGAGAAAAACACTGATTCAAGCACAGTGAAATCCATGTTTTACTGCTCTTTGTGCTCCCCTTTTGCTCACAAAGCTAACGATTATGGACATAACAACCAGCTTAAATTTTAACACACAAGTTGTGAGCTAAAAGTCTACTAATTATGCAATATTTCTTTCTGTGCAACATTTTTAGGTAATAAAAACTAACTTTGCAACAAGTAACTAACCTCTATAATGCAGTCTGTTATACACATTAATTCAAAACATATTCAATGTCTGATATACATGTATGCTGAGATACTTTACTTAACCACAAAACTGATGAATCATGCATACGCCCAGAGCCGCTTTCAGTGTCACCGTGTGTTTCTATATGTAACTGCTATCAATGCCGTATTTTGCTACTAACTCATAACCAACATATGTAACTACAGAACAGCAAATGTTTGCTGCCATCTTCCAGTCATATTCACAACTATTTGTCTACAGATATAATGGCAGAACAGCAAACCACAGGTAGAAATAAGGGAATATACTGTCGATGACAGCTTCATTTACATGGTTGCTTAATATATTATATGCTACATGTTTCAGCCTTCTACAGCCATCATTAGGCATATCAAATCACAAAATACTGTGAGGGAAGAATAAGTGAAAAAGTAATTTTCAATGACAGAATAATGAGATCAAATTTCTCACAGTGTAAATAAGAGTTATAAGAAAAAACATTCATATTTCTGACATAGGTATTGTTAAAGTACAATAAGAAGGTTATATTTTAAAAATTCTGCAGCCACTACACATGCTGAGGAATGTATAATAAGTTTAATTAATGGCATCTGTCACATGCAGAAAATCTTTTGTTATATTATACCATCAATTAAACGTCATATACAAAAGATCAACAGAAGTACTGGCTACAGAAATTTTACAATATGGGCAGGTCTTATTTTACACCAGGAAGACATTCCTGAAAAATGTCATGCAAATTGAAAATAAGATTCCCATTTAAAGCAGCGTATTTCCTTGGGTTAGGGGATTGACAACCTCATCCTACACAGTGTATGACTAGACCACTAGTGGATATACAGACCTGTAGATTAAATGTGTGATTATATCACCAGCATTATCAATCCATAGGCATGATTGATGGCCTAACAGTGACATCACTTACTGCTAGCCTCCAACACAAGATAACAGTAACCACAGAATGTGTATGCCACATCACTTTAAACCAAAAATTATCAAGTATCATCTATGCCAAATCACGTTAAACTGAACATTACTGCATAAATTTATGAAAAAAGTTAAGTCATGTTAAAGCGAAATTGTACAAAAAGAAATTGGTAAAGAGAGACCTGCATGTATGTGTTCTTATACACATTAAACATACCTATGTCAAAAGTAAAAACCTTTTTCTTTATAAATCCTATTTCAACTGTAAGGAATAAGATCTTACTCCACCATTGAAAATTACCGTTGCAATTATTCCATCCTCAAAGTATTTTGTGATCTGAAACACCTGATGATAGCCATACAAGACAAGTCCTGAAAAGATTTATTCAAACAAACTCCTTTTATTTTTTTGGAAGAGTAGTTTGACTCTAAATGGAAATGAGTGATGCTCTGATTGTTTATAAATCATATTTCAAAATTCGCAAAGTGATATGCTAGGTTAAACACTTTAGATTTTGTTTCTTTATATTTTAAATGTATTGTATATTATTATTGTATATTATTCTTTACTGACAAAAATGTTCTCTTCAATCTTGTATAGATACTACTCTATGTTTGTTTGTTTCTTTTATTGTTATTAATATGACTACTTCTGTATCCTGTAAAAAGATTTACAGAAAAATAAATGACATGAACATGAGTATGAGCGAGGCTGAAAAATGCAGTATATTAAATAGCCATATAAACAGAGTTGCAATTGACAGTATGTTCCTTTATTTCTAGTTTATATGCTTCACAACAGGAAGTACAAACCAAAGCAAATCATGGCCTGAGCCTTACATAAAGTGTTCATTATACGACACTACATATGCCTGCTGTTAGCAGTGAACCAGTCTTGGTATGGCCATTTTTTACAAGCACATCTGCAGCATCACAACTTAAAGACCCATACATATATAAGGATGTGTCATGGCCTCTGTTTCACGTGTGACAAATTCCATACTCACCACATCCGGACTGCATTGTGAACCATGTCAGCAACACACGCAAACACCCAATCCCTGTCATCAACGTTGATCACTTCAACCGCTAGCAATTCATGCTTCACATCATCAAGCAATCGGATCATGAAATATGTTTCAGTAACTATTCCATTCAGTTCACGAAATGTGAACTGTCTTTGTATGTTCTCCTTCCAGACTGCATTGTAGTCGAAGTACACGGTATGAGGATGGAATGAGGTGGCGAACCGTTTTCCTGCTGTTCTCTGTAGAGAACAAAACATAACAGGCATTATAACAGTTCTGCACCAGAAAGACCATCCAAATCTCTTGAGCAGTAACACAATTAAATTCCAACCTTCTTTGATGTATGTTTGTCCATGCATCGTTGTAGATGCATACAGAATAAAAAAAAAATATATATATATATATATATATATGCTAGTGAATGATTTATTGCACTCACAATCTGCTCAACATGTTTCGGGCACTTATATGCCCATCATCAGAAGCTTGAGATTATACTTGTGTTATTACCGCATATGGTGTGTAATGCCTTGGTTGCTGGTGGTCGGCAGTCAGGTGACCGCTGACCACCAGCAACCAAGGCATATGTGGTAATAACACAAGTATAGTCTCGAGCTCCTGATGATGGGCATATAAGTGCCCGAAACATGTTGTGCAGATGATAAGTGCAATAAATCATTCAGTAGCATCTAGCTGATTTTCTTCTCTATGCATATCCAGCCTTCTTGTTTGTTATGCATGTACTTTCGTAGACAGGTATCAATGTTTTTGAAGAATCTAGTGCCTTCATTTTCAGAGTAGCCTGTCCAGCACTGAGGATGGCAGCAACAGGTTCTTGAGAATACTGATATCTATCCACCAAATTACAGGGCATCACACACACACACTCAAACACACAAGTAGTCTGTAATCTTGACATGCACTGCTATGAGAATCTCAAGTCCTACACAGCCGAGACACTACGTATGAAAAAGAAATTAGACCATATAAAATGAAATGAAAATACCTTAGAGTAGTCCTCTAGACTAAGCAGCATGTACAAGTTTCACAGTACCTGTAACATATGGTATCGGAAGACTGAATTGCGCTCCTGCACATTTGCAGACACTTGTTTTGTGGTGAGGTTCACAATGTCAAACAGAGTTCTAACAATCACTAACACCAGCTCCTTACACCATACACTGCAGAGGTGATCTGTCGACAGCCACACAGTAGGAACTGCTGTGCTCTGTAAGAAGCAATAAAATCCATCACTGATAGGCTGGTGTACAAATAACACTCCAGACAAAGCCAGCTATACCTGCAGCATGCAGGCAAAGAGTTGCCTGTAACACAATGCTGTTTTCACCACAGAGACATTTGAAACGAGAAAATGTATCTTAGCCTCTTTCCCTGGCAAAGCCAAGATAGAACACCAAAGAAATTTTGAAAACTTATGAGATGTTTATTTATAGAGACATACATTACATTACTAATTCATCTTGTAAAAATGTGTGAAAAATAGTGACACCCTAGGCAAGGATGTGAATTAAATAAATTTTTAAAATTTTTCCATTTTAATTGTACATGTATAGAAAAATGCAGAGGTAAAATTACACATACAGTTATTCATTCTTTATTTATTCAATGAATTTAATTCCATGTTGCCCCACATGCAGACCACATTTCCCCCAAGTTGCCCATACCACATACAAGATGCTCTAAGACTGAATTCAAGAGGTGCTGGGACACCAGCTATCCTGACTGAGGTTTCTTAGCCTTCATCAGTCCCTCAAGGCAAATTAAGGGATAGTGCCTCTCTTAAGAAATCACAACCTCCTCCCAAATCCTTTCCAATTCATCATCTACCAGTCATACTATATGATATACAGCCTTCGATACAACAGTGTAAAATAAATATATACAAAAACTGTAAGGGGGAGAGACCAAAAATTATTCATTCATCATACCCTTCATCTACTTAATACAGAAAATAACAAGTCACCAGTATATAATAGGCTGAAAGCTCAACCAGGTGCAAAAAAAGTGCCACTACCTGGTACTGACAAAATTAATATCAGTATGAATAAAGCACACTAACTTACCACAACATTAACATCGGCTTCTTCCATCTCAGTCAATCCCGACCTAACTAGAATATCCCTATGACCTCCTCCAATACTTGCAAATGTGACATGACTCAGATTTCCTTCACTGCCTGCTCTTCTATTGGTTCTCCAATATGCATTGACACTCTCATAATATTTTGCCAAGAATGAGTCAAGTGCAAGCACAGGGCCTTTGTGTGGAGTTACAAGAGTGATAATTACACGAACCAAATTTCTATCAAAACTGGGATCCTGAAACAGACCTTTTGCTACCATTCCACCCTGCAAGCATAAACACATATTCTAGTAAAATTTAAGAAAAGTTTACATGCCTATATGTGTAATCAGAATAAATAAATAAATATACATACATATACATATATATGATATTTTATGTAAAGAGAACATTGCAACTGGTATTACATTAAATATCATACATTCCACTTAATAAGCTAATTTTTCTGCTGCTAAAGAACATGTTCATAGCACAAAAGCACCACATGAAAGTGAGTCTAATAAAATTACAAACCATAGAGTGTCCTATGAGGATAACAGAAGTAGGTTTATTTTCATTTTTTCGATAGAGTGCCAGAATGCTGTGAAGGCACTGGTGCACAAAATCTCTCTGCTCCTTGAGAACACCACCAAATAGAGCTGAATACTCCTCATTCAAGTCCACAGCGAAGTAATCAAAATGGAAAGGTGTATGAGAGCTTATTGTCTTCCAATGACTCACAGATGCCAGTGAACGAGCTGGAAAAATAAGTTGGTCCTCACTGGTAAATTTTCCAAATTCAAAGAATATAAATGATTCAACAAAGGTTGATGTTTACCTTGTTTAAATGACCCAATGTTTCCTGGAATGAACAAAACTGGAATACCGGTAAACTTCATCTGCCTCAGTTGCCACGTTGTTTGTCCTTCACTATATGCATACAAGCCATACCGGGGGTACCTTCGAACTGTGTCACTTCGCAGTGACACACGCTAATACAAGGAAAAATATTACGTTTTATACCAAACCACAATTTAACACATACCCTAGGTTTATTGCATTCATGTCGCTCACGTAACCTCATACATATTCACCATAACATTGTAGACCAGTTTAACCTCACTTATTACAAAGTGCAGTGAATCAACTGTATTGTCAAATTAATTGGCATAAATTACCAAAAAACTTACAACAAATTGAGGGTATTCTATCATGTAAGTCATGTCACATCCATTTTCTTCGTTACTTATCAAAAAATTGTGAATACCTAACACAAAAATAACAAAAACAATGCCGGAAAATAGCACCAACGTGCCAATAACTGCCATATTGTACCACGTAATGTTGATAACCACACAATACATGATATGTGACCACACATCATCTAGTACGTCATTTCTGATTTATGAACTTTGATCGAGTGTAACAGTGTGTGCAATCCGTTGTGTAGAACCTTTTTTTAGAATGCCTTGAAATCAGACGCACAGCTATAACGGAGACAAAAAGTGATAAGTAGTAATTACACGATGCGAAAAATCAGGGATAAATATTTCACGTAGCAGTCAATGTTGAACTGAAAATAGACTATTTTTCTGAGCCCGAGAGGGGGATATCTTTGAACCTACAGCACATGGTAGTACGCGTAGTACGAAAGGGTAAGTGGTATGTATAAGACTCTTGAGAATGATGTGTCATTAATAAACCACTAAAATTAACCGAATGCTGTATATGGGTGCGAGTGGTGGCCCCTAAATTGGATCCCCCCCCCCGCGGAACAGCTTGTGGCATTCGATTCGCACCGGCCTGTTATGATTTTGTGCCACGTTTTGCTGACACATCAGAAATCGTATTAAAATTTAAATACATAATGTTACATGCTAACAAGTGCATGTATAAACTTGAATATGACATATGAAATTCTAGAATAGCGTTTTAAATCAAAATTTTAGAAGAAGTGCAGAAGACTATTAGGATACGTATTCCATTAGCAGCGAGTAAACAGTGTATGTTGTAACTGAATATGCATTTGTATGCCCTTGTATTTGATTTGAAGGTCATCCCTCACCTGATTTAGTTAGTATGGGTAAGACTAGCTTACCCTTAAATTGCAGTACAGTTTTTAAAATCCTTGATTTTCCCATCATCTGTTTATATGCATATTGGCACATAAATAAGATTTCAGTCTCGTAGGATGTGAAACTTATCGGTTGGTAGGTAAATACCATTAGTGCTCTTATCTTCTAAAGATGTAACAGGTTCTTCTAAAACATTGTTACTTATCCGGAAAGTTATGTGGCATCATGTCCCAAGGGCCATAATTTTAATGCCATCATTGCAAGTGCAGATCATATGTGTTCTGTGACACATGGTTCAGGAGCTTGTTAGAAAATGTAGAACAAAAGCATCTGACATTACAGTTTTCCTTTTTTTGTGTAACCTGGTGATTTGTAGTGTGTAGTTGTATATGCACACGTACAAAGATACATGTTTGTGTGTGTTAGGGCATAAGTGTGCATGTGCAAACAAGTATGTGTACTTGTGTGTGTGTGTGTGTGTGTGTGGAGGGGGTGTCTGAGCACATGCAAACATGTTTGTATAAGTGTATGTGCAAATGTACTTACTGGTACATACATGTGTAGGGTGTGTGTGTTTGTACATGTGTGGGCATGTAAATATAAGCCAGGGTAAAGGTAAAATTGTCACAGTACACACCATGAGACATATATGGGGAGTTGAGGTATAGCTCCACTGCTTAATAATGTTGGGACTAGATGGAGATGGGTGGTCTGACCCATGCACCACCTGATTTACTTTTAGGGTAGCAGCCCCCCCAGTACCCACTGAACAGGACTTTGGCTGGGCTGCAGATTCAGTCCAGACATTTTGGAGAAGAGAAACCTCTTTTACATGCTGGGATTTGAACCCCAGATCATCCAGCCTGTAGCCTAGTCATTCTACTGACTACACCATCCCAGCTCCCATGTTTTTGTGCATATGTATGGTCCTATTTGTGTGTATGAACTCATAGCATCATAACACTTTCCATTTCAGATATACTGGCACTTTAGTTGACATGAACAAGCTGATGAAAAGTAATACATTATTAGTGAAGTTTTGGGGTTTCCAAGGAAGTGCAAGGTTATTGAATTCAAAGATTCCTCCTGAACCAGTCGTGAAGAGAATAGAAGAACATAACCTCCCTTCTCCAACAAGGATAAATCAAAAAACCATTGAACTACTAGAACGGTTGTCACTGGTGGATTTTGCTAATAAGAAAGGGATAGATCGTTTGGAAGATGCTATAAGATTTGCAGATCAGATTCGTGTCATTGATACAACAGGTGTTGAGCCCATGATAACTGTTCTTGAGGATAGGTAAGTATATTCTCTAAGGTATAGCAATAATGTGTATTATCAGAGCTGTCAACATAACAAATGTTAATGTCTATATGTCAGGTTAATTGCTGTAATTTGTTTTTGCTTGGTAAGACCAGGATCTGGACTTGTGGAATATACTAAAACAGTTTGATTTCTTTGAGGCCAGGAACAAAATAAGCCATACACACAAATGCTACTGGTTTCTATGAAAGAGAGGTTAATATATGCATATTTTTACATTCTACTAAGTGATCTAATTACTTGTATTGTTATTTTTTATAGCATTTCAGTGCCAAATAAGTCACATTTGTAGGTCTGGTACTGTTTATATCACTTTGTGTTGCAAAACAAAGTATTTCAAAACATATTTGTTCCTGAACAAGGTAAAAGGTAAAGGTAAAGGTAAATCATTCCTGTTACAGGCCCGGAGTGGCCCTCAGGGTTCCAGGAAGTTTAGGTTCCCATATTTCATGACAATGGCACAGGATGGTGGTATGTTGTCAGCCTTATGCACCGGCCGCCTTTACCCCCAGGAAATGCTCCTGGTACTCATTTCTGTTAGAGGCTGAGTCAACCCCAGGGCCATATTGCGATTGGAAGGATTTTATGTCAATGAAAAATCCACTGACACCAGCTGGGATCGAACCAGCGACCTTCCGATTTGTAGCACAGCACCTTAACCACTGTGCTACCGCGGTCCCTGTTCCTGAAGAAGAGCTACAGAAAAAAGTATAATGCAGAACTCCAAAATTTTTATTCCTCACTGATTACTAATAGGATGATAAAATCAGGGAGGATGAGGTGGGCTGAGCATGTAGCTTGTAAGGGGAGAAGATACACAGAGTTTGAGTAGGAAAACCTAAAGAAAAGAGAGCACTTGGAAGAACTAGAGGTAGATGGGATGATATGAAAATAGGTCTTAAGAGACTGTAATTTTGGGTGTGGACTTAATTCATCTGGAAGTATGCAGTGGTGCAGTTGATTAAGGCACTATGCTACAAGCCAGAACAGAAGCATGGTGTTTAACGGCAAATGATGAGAAAAATTTGCGTATTTGGGAAAGGAAGGTGCTGAGAAAAATATTTGGTCCAATATGTGTAGCAGGATACTGGAGGAGCAGAACAAATGAAGAAGTGGGGCAATTATATGGAGAACTGGACATAGTAACAGA
>Ga0123352_10003003_pt1 | contig 24058 bp, 12 predicted proteins | sample TergutLab28metaG_FD_89700 | JGI IMG/M metagenome (GOLD analysis project Ga0123352, IMG submission 89700) | Labiotermes labralis P1 segment gut microbial communities from Petit-Saut dam, French Guiana - Lab288 P1 | ecosystem: Host-associated > Arthropoda: Insects > Digestive system > Gut ...
CCTTCGGGTTCCGTGAAATGCGGGGAATTTCTTGACTAGCTGCAAACCAGTTAGCTTCTCAAGAAGGACTCTGCACCATGGGGGAGGGGGGGGGGCTGTGTGGGCGTAATCAAACAGGTGTTATGTAGAACGAGACACCGTGCAGTTGTGACAGTTGCTGCTGAACCTTGAGGGGAGGGTTCCAATGTGTGCATATGGCTTGGGTGGGACATATAGCCACCCACCGCGGGGCTGAAGACCGCAGAGAGGAAAATATTTGTTTTTCCAGTCTGAAGCCGAACGTTTTTAACCTTGTCCTTCAGCTTGTAGCCTTACTTTATATGCTGTGTTCTGACTGCTGGGGTTAACGTACACGGTAGAAAGCCGGAGTTCCAAGATGCGAAACTGTGGATCGCACACGAGGTTGTTGAAGATTCGTTATGCGTATTACTGTTAGCATACAGCTTGCTATAATGTGCTTTCAGTGTGTCTACTAGGCTTTAAAATTCTGCTCGTTAATTTGTGGGGTGGACATCTCTGGCCTTAAGTTGTCGTGGTGGGTTATTCTTTGTTTACCCCGCGTTTGAGGTGTAGAGTGTTGCGAGCGTTTCGGATGAACATGCCTCCATCGTCAGGGTCAAATGAGTAAAATGATAAGGCTGCTGCGCATTTTATATACTGTCTGCGTGCTCAACCTTATTGAGAACCTAAATATTGAGGACGCATGTCCCCCGAAACGTCGGCAACATAACTCATACACGGTTCCAACGACCCAAAACATTATCAGTTTGATGTCCACATTCTGATTGCATTTACGGGCGATAAGGTAAGAAGTTTTCACTCGAGGGCTCTTGGAAGTCGAGCGACACTTTTTAGGCAAATTTGAGGATAATATTAAAATGTATCTTGCTAGAAACATGTTTGAAAGGGTGGTTTTAAGAGGGTCAGGATGGGGTACACTCTCATTGTATTCTGAACAAAGCAATGACTCTTAGTTATGCACAAGGCGGCCTATTTTTTGCCACGTGGGATAATATTTGTTGTTCAGGAAGGCTTGTGCTGCATGTAATGTTATATACGGTATGTGTTCTCTTGCAGGAGCAGGATACAGAATACATGAAACATCTGAGAATAATCCGTAAAGGAATATGATGCACGCAACTCCCACACGGTGTGCGGCGTTCCACGGTGGATTAATGCCCGTACTGTTTGAGAAGTAGCTGGGATTTGGCCTGTCGTTTCGAGGTAGGAACGTTGTATTATATCGTTTGTTGGCTGTGGCTTGGATTGCTTGATGGCATGCGAGGTGAAGGACCCGCCACAGGCTGCCCGGCCAGGGGTTCTCGTACGCGGCGGTATTGTTTGGCATATCTGTCACTGTACTTCTCTCACTTAGGTGATTATTGTGCGTTCCCATTCCGCCATCAGTCTTACCGGTTAACGTTCGCGGTTTGGATTCTCCGACCTGTTCTGAGTCAGGATCATACGAAACAGCGAATTCTGTAGACCGGGATTGTGGGCCACGAACCTGTTCGCGAAACATTGGGAGAAACACTGGTGCTCTCATTTTCGTAATCTGATGCCGACGTTCGTATCTTTCCTCTGACACCATCCGTCATTAAAAAATGGCACAGAAAATACAATACACGTCTGGAGAAAATCTGCGATAAATTGTATATTTTATCAAATACACGAAAAACATATATCGTACATGACTGTGCATGGTGGTACCTGTAACGTGACTGGCTGGTTTCGTACCAGCATATTTGTATCATCGTCACGTAGCCTGTCTTGACGGCAGGCCCGTAGCGCCTTCCAAAGCAAGTTCTGCACAGAGCGCGATGAGCGCGATCAAGCGCTGCTGCCTCTGTCAGTTTCCAGCATCTTTTAGTTTCCTTTCCGGGTCATAAAGTAGCTGCCTACGTCTTTTTCCTCGTGTTCCCGTCCTCCTAACTTTCCTTCAATAACGTGTTTTAGAAGACGGTTGCTACCAATACAGTCAGCCTTCCTTCGGTGTATTTGATGTTGGATGTTCCTTTCCTCTTTGACTCTTTTGGATTTGCATATTCAGTATGTATGAATGCCGAGGCCAATGACGTGTGGTATAGTAACGAACGCACTGAAAAATACTGAGTATGTACCACACAGGAATAGTGTGTACATTTATTACATATCTTGTAATGTCAGCGGACCGGCACGTGTTTTATGCGTAGAAGTCCCAGTGTCCAATAACGCGCAAAAAATTCCACCTGAAAACAAAACGTTTTGTCCGGATGTCCTTAGGTGCAAAATTCTGTTATGTATATTTTTATCGTATTGTACAATGAAGGTTAGGAGCTGACGTGGGGAAGTAAATACTTTTTATATGAACTTATTGCATTTTTCAGGTACTTCATATTTTAGATGCGCAGCTGGCAGACTCTCCAACCTGCGAAACTTAATTTCTTCTTCCAGGAAGCGTTAGAACAGTTACACCGTATGAACCTCGCAAAGTTACAAACCGGGCTGTTATGGACATGGTGTGACCGTTCTGTGTTACGAACAATACACTTTTGATTTAATAATTCTCTGTCTTGATGGGACTGTCTGGTTGCGCGAGCAGGTTGCAATTCTCACTGCCGTGTGTAACATCTTTAGGACAGGCATCCCCATTGTGAAGTAAAAGGTCAAGGCCGTCCGTCACAACTAACTTTTCTATTATTATTTAACTTTTAATGCGCAACATGTTTCGACCTAAGTACAAGACGCCATTATCAGGCGCAATTAGAGAACCCAATAAAAGTTATTCGGTACTCTAATTTAGCCTGATGATGGCTTTTTGTAATTAGGCCGAAACATGTTGCGGATTACAGTTATGTAATAATTGAACATAAAACTTAGTTGCAAAGACGGCCTTCAGCGTTTACTTTGCACTGCATAATGCTTAGAAGGGAACATCGTTCCTTCAACAGATACAGCCGACCTGTGAAGTTCGGAATCGAGCCCGGGACCTCTCGAATATTTATGCAGTAGTGATAACCATCCAAGAGATGTTTGGCCCTCAGGGAATAAAACGGCTGGATCGTACAGACGACTGCTCATTTCCATCTAGGGTCGAGATTTTCTTTTATGGCATGGTGTAGGCGAACACAACAGCAGCCTTGCCAGTACTGCCAACAAGGCGGCTAAACAGACAATGATCTGGTTGGGACCTGTTAGTGCAGATCTCCATGCAGCGACGTGAGAACGTGAGACGGCGAGTTAAATGTACTGCTCAACTCCCACGTCACATGCACGCGTCGTAGTTTGCGTCATGTGATTTCCTGGTATGGGTACACGTGACTCTAAGAGATAAGAGAGCTAAGGCCAATTGAAACCAGACTGTAATAAGTAAAAGAAACAATGGACAAGTAACGCAGCTGGTTATCAGCGCAGAAGTTAACTTGGCCGCTGCAGACACGAGACCCGATAACATGGGTAGATTTTGAAATATTCGTGGGGTATTCAGGTGTTATCTGTATGTATTTGGGTCCGTTGCACCAGAGTTATTTCGCATTCTTTAATCCTTTAATTACAAATCCGTTGGATCTGTGATGGAATTCCCGCTGGTCCGATAAGTATATGCCTTAGTATGATAACCTTTACCAACATTTTCTTCTCTGAATTTTACGTATTGTGCACAAGGGGACGGCCGAAATAAAGATTATAGCGTGAGAGTTTGAAGAAATGGAATAACCCCGATATCCAGTGGAATAGTTTGACACATCCTGTCTCCAGCTACTGTTTACGTAGATAAAATTCCACAAATCCACACTCACACACATTTCCCTTTAGGGCCACTTGATAACAGTTTTCACAGAATACACCCTGCATTTAAAAAAAATTCAGGTTGATTGAAAGTAAACTGAAGAAAACGTATTTGTCACAGGACATGTAGGCCTGTACTGCATGTTAGCGAAAATATTGTATGAATCTTCAAAACGTTTTTTAAATAAGTTTTAAATTCCAATTTTTAAAATCCACCATGATAAATCTTACATTTCTATCGCGCGCTGTAAATGTTTTGGCCTAACCACAATGAGAATTGCATCTTTATGAAATAGCTAATCTTTATATGTAAAGGAATGAGCTCTCGTTCGTAATACAGATTTCGTGTTTGACCTTAAATAATTTTCTCTAAATATTTTGTATTCACTCCTGACGATGTCCCTTGGGACCGAAACTTGTTTAATGTTTCAGAATATATGAAGAGCTATAACTTGTGATTGACTTCTCATGTAACACCTTCGTTACATGTGTCACAGCGGGATGTCTAAAATAAAGCATGCATATATTATTTATTCATAGGTACTTAAGAACGCCATAACAACTCCGTGGATTGTAAATGAGGGGGTGCTTATGTATGATGAACTAGAAAATATTTGGTAGGAAACGGTCATAGTATATTTAAATGTAGGGCCTCACCGATACAGTGCACCATCCTTCACTTCTGCCGTGTTACTTGTTGGTACACTGGCCGAGACTCGATATCGGACTCTCATGTTCTAGGGTTCCAGTGCACCACTCCATGCAGGTAAATAGATGTCGAGCATGTATGTCTCTATTGGCACAGGTCTACTGCAAGGTTTTTATAAATAAACGATGAATGTGAGGCCATATTCGCGCAGGTCCTGTATTCACAGTACAGAAGTGCATTAGATGTCGAACACGAATGATGGAAAAAATTTTATGTGGAAATATTTGAAATGTAGAACAGTTTTACGGGGGTGAGGATTTCTATTGCGGTTTTCTGGATTATGACACCGTGTGGACCCGTCCTGCATGTAGTCTACTCTCCGAAACATTAGTAACCACCTACCAGGCTACAAAATGTCATAGCCCGGACACCCCCATCCGTGTTGTTTATTTCCACCGTACATGATCGATACGATTAGTTTTGTGTGCGTTGTTCTTAAAGGAAAGCGTCTATCGCAACAATCCCTCATACAGTCGAAACTTGAAGGGCAGGACTTGAATTTTCATAAATTTCTGTCTTTCGACATCATGTGGAGATAAAAGTAATTGTCCTGAGGGTAATCGAATCCTATGCTGTTAGACTGTAGCAATTCAGTTAATCGACTGAGCTGACTTAGGTGCCGAATACGGGTCAGGAAGGCTAATAGTAAAGATAATACTTGTTCGATGTTCTTAGGCCACGATCTTCGTATAGGGGCGCTTAAATGTTTGAAGGTGGCACAAGCTGACTGTTGCTGAGCGTGAAGTGAAAACTGCATATGTTTCATAACTCCGTCGGCATTTTGTGGCCTTCTGTGTAATGGTATCTTTGTAAAACCTCGGTTATGTACTACCTGCCAGTACAAGGTCGAATAGTCCGATAGTTAGTTATCTTAATATACCTGTGTGGCTTATCGGAAAAGTACTTCGTGGTGGGCTGGTTCACAGTAGGGTTCTCGTCCTTCAAAACAAGGGCCCTTTAAAATCGCCAGCAATACCCGAAACAGTAGAATTTACACATAATTAAACACTTGGCTTGCAGTTTTAATTATCCATTCTTTTGACGCGGTCAGGATGTTACAGGAGTTTCAAACCTGTACTCCTGCTAAAATGGTGGGCCAGGATAGCGCATCTCGCTACGGACTGGACGGTCCGGTGATCGAATCCCGGTGGGGCGAGATGTTCCGCAGCTGTCTAGATCGGCCTTGGGGCCCACCCAGCCTCCTATATAACGGGTACCGGGTCTTTCCCGGGGTTAAAGCGGCCGGAGAGTGGCGTTGACCACCCACCCTCATCTATCGCCGAGGCTGAAAAAAGAGTAGAACTGTGGCTCTTAATGGCCTGTTCTAGGGTGAAACTTTGCTTACCTTGTGTGTACACTGAATGTTGCTGGGCAAACAGTTTTGTTTTCTCAAATAATTATGATGATGATGATGTCGGTGTTCAAAAAGAGAATAATAATTATAATAGTAATATAACAATCGGAAATACATGGCCTTAGTTACTCTAGGACGAATAAAGAAAAGCTGATGTGACATGCATTGTCGTCTCGCTGACATTTCCAGCTGTTGTATACACATTTATTTCGGACGGAGTATTCCATTGAAACCGGCGAGGAAGTCAGGCGCATTGCGCAAATTCTACTGCGGCAGTTTGTGGACGAACCTTATTAGTTCCAGACCACGTCATTAAGGACATCGGCTGTTAATGGTGGAATTCACACAGGTACTGAGAACGTGTAGTTCTTTCAGTATTCTTGCGGTGTGGACCCCACCCAGAACATTTGGGAAATGTGCGTGTAACGTTACAATTCTGACATGTTTACTCTGTTTTTTTTCTTTTATTCAATTCCTTAACACCAACTTCCGTGCTGTCTGACAAATTGCGCAAAACGGTTGATTTCAAGCAGTTCGCTGATAAATGTTTGTGTATCTTCGCGGGTTTTTTTTTACACTAGACACGCTGTGTTTGTCGTAGCAACAGTTTATCAGTCTCAATTATGGCTCTGTTGCTAGAATGCGAAGAAAACTCATGTAATGTATGTAATATACTACAGGGGTGTTGATAAGTCCTTAGCCCGACCCTGGAAGGAAAGAAGCTACAACGACCAAAACTTACAACACTATACCAAGACTTACGGCGTACAAACAACAGGAATATAGTCCTGTTGTTTGTACGCCATAAGTCTTGGTCGCTGTAGCTTGTTTCCTTCCAGCGTCGGGCTAAGGACTTATCAGCACCCCGGTACAATGAAGAGTTAAACTTCAGAGTCGCATTTTACTCTAAAACATTAGCAGACTAGAATAGACCACTTTTCAATCCCTCCTGAACCCAGTAACAGACGGTTTTTGCGTGGCATGTTGATTGTAGACACGCATACAGATCTTCATGTAAAGTGTTCGTTGTGTTCGATTTTTTTACCAAAATTTAAATGGCTTCAAAACGGCTTGTAAAATCCTCCAACATCAAATTTCATGAAAAGCCATTCAACTGTATGTAAGTTAGGACGGGCAGACTGAACGTTTTTAGCAGTCGCTCCGAAGGGTTGCCAACACGCCTGAAAATGTCGGAAGAAAGAGAAGGTCCAGAAGATGAAGACGGTGGACAATATCATTTAGAATTCTCATGCTGTTCACCATCTTTTATTAACGGCTGTTGGAATCTGTTAAGGATCTTAACATTACGTGACCCAATTTTGCCATTAAAAATTCGTGTAGGGTGCAGTTCTACAAGTAATACGTACTACGTAATAACAACAATAAAGTATGTAAGAGACCGTCTGTGAGACATATGCATAGATGGAGGCTAGCATGAAATTGTGAGTTATAAAATTCTTGCGGCCGTGAATACGAAATGTGTCGGTTTTGCTGACGTAATGCCTTGTAATGTAGTAGAAATTTACCTGTGTTTCGGAAGAACCTAATGCTTCTCTCTGTCATGACGATAGAGGCAGCAGGTTTTTCGAAACATCCATAAATTATATCACACGACAAGGCATCGTATCTCAGAAGGCATCAGACTTATATCAAATTTAATATTATAGAATATGCTGCAAGGGAGATGAATTACGCTGGCTTGGGGTCAAGTAATGGGCCCATGCCTCCTATTCCTGAAGAAATGGTGGATATTTTGACTAATGGAGCGAGTATAAAATTATCAAGTAAGATTTTCCCCGTGGATTCGGTCGTATTGCTTGTAACTTTCAAATAATTTGTGTGCATGTTTGAAAGTAGTTGGGGCGTCAGAAGGTAAACTGTAGACTGTTCAAAGACAGTGCCGAGTAAATGTGATTTTAACCCAAGGTTTTTCTATTCATCACCCGACTGAAACATGGCGTCAGTACGAATGAGGCGCTCGGTCTTCATTGATGCCATCAAGTCATGCAATATGGATCAGACAGCTGTGTGTAGTATTCAGCGCGGCAGGCGGCAGACCTTGGCTCACTTTGGTTCAGTTGTGCAATACATATTTGCCCTTTTGCAGTTTGAAACTGGTAATCGTGTGCACTCATTGTCCCTTGTCACCACAATAAGCAAAACCGAATGAAACTTCTTCCTGTTATTTGTTTTTGAGTCGAAGTTTTCGGATCATTGTAATGTTGTAGAGTATAAACGATACGATATAACAACGGGCATGGGTACATTTGCGTAGTAACGGTAAAACCGATCGGTTACGGTCTTTTGGGTTTTTGCACCTTCTAGGATAATAAAATAACGTCACCTGAGTAACATACACCGTCAAGACATGAAATGTTACGTGGCAGATCGGTCGTGTCATGTCGTAGAGCTGTCCTCGTTCGCTGAACAAAATGTCGGCTTCAGCCACTCTACTGATCATCTGACTGCTTGGTGACAAATCCGTTCCGAGAAGCTGGTAATCGCCGAGTTGGCAAGAAATTCTGTATCGTTTATGAAACGAGATATTTCATTGTCGTTTTGACAAGAGGCATCCCACTTGACACTACCCTGAGCAGAATGAATCCGGCTCTTCACGCAGTTCAGGTGAAACACTGATTCTGACAGTAAGTTATTGTTTAAGCTTCAGCCACATATAAGGAACGTGGAAATAAGTTATCGGCAAAGTTGTCTGTGCCTAAGCACCACGACGTAAAGTAGACGCGGCAAGAAGTTGAGGTTTCTCGCTCCTCGACACTGGATGGACTTTCACTCACAGACCGTTTTATCCTCAGCCAAAATGCTCCCGGTACATGGATAGCATGCGGGTTGGACCTTGGAACCAGAATGGACATGGAAGTAGCGACGTGTATCCTCGAGGTCGGCACGTGTGAGATTTTCTTTGGCATCTTATGACAAAATTTGAATACACTGCTGTATATACCCGTTTTAGAAAATCGCTAGTGGCGATATCATCATCGATCCTCCGTTACAAATTCGTTTGATCCTTGGGCATGGAATGTGTCAAGCACTCATCATCATCATCATCATCATCATTATCATTGGTTCGACCGCCCAGGGCGGGTCATAGATTTCCTCAGAAGTTTACCATTCATCCCTGTTTCTACCCCTTCTCCTACATCTTTCTTTACTGTCACCAAAGTTTCCGACGCATATATAACTACGTGGCAAGGACTATGTAATGTATATTTAGAAGTGTACCCCACGCGCAGTAAGAGCTGAGCACTGAAGTCGGATATCGAGAGTAGGCTGCTGACTGGCCGACAGAAGAGCGGCCTTCGTACCGGCTCTGGGATCCACCCAGCTTCCTATCCAGTGGGTACCGGTAACTTTTTACCGGGTTTAAAGCGACCGGAGTGTGGTGCGGGACGCTTAATTTATTTCTTAAGGTTCAACAAGACATCTAGAAGAAGACCAAGTCTCGTGCGTGTATTGGGCTGTAGTGATAGTGCTTTATATTTTACCACGTACAGTAACTGCGTTCCTCGAAGCACTTACTCAGCATTCTACATTAGCTCCCCATATTATTTGCCGCTATGTCGCTTCCAGCCTGGTAAGGCCACCCACACCGCACAGGTTTTGAGAGAGGTGCCGGACAAAGGAAGATACCCGGCCCTCCAGGCTGTGGGATGCCCAGACATTTTCAGCTCGTAGAGGCCATGGTCCATAAACGTGCCGAAACACCGTGGAAGAAGAATATATAACTTATCGGTTCAAAGGGCGTTGTTTAATAATCTAATACTTATTCAATCAATCCTTTAGCGGACGGCACAAGAAGTTCGCTCTCGCAGTGCCATGTAAAACGTTCTGAAAATTTACTGTCCTGAAAATTATTGGGTCAGGACTGCAGGGCATTTCATTATTCGCTGCGCGCTTGCCTCTGTATGTGGAAGTACTAGCTGTCATTTAAAAACAGCTTTGCTATACAAAGTTTGCGTTTGGTACAATTAAGAATCGACTTCAAAGTCCATCCATCATTTTATCTAAATTCCACTGTGGATGGGGACAGCCTTTCCTTGGGATACAGCGGCAAGAGGGTGAAGCTGGATAGTCACGTCCATCTAGTGCCGAGATTACAATGCCTGGAACTTTACTTCCATTGCTCCATTCGCCTTATTGCACAGGGACAATTTTACCGGTACATTTTTAGGTGCTTTCCCGAAACAGTTCCGAACCGCGACTGTTGTCTACGTCGTGTTCGCCATCCGTACATGACAGAGTGACTCCCGCCGGACTGATCGTCGTGAAATTTAATATTTTGGGTTCAAAAAATTTTCCTGACACATTGCTCTTTGGGTTAAAAATCAGACAAAAGTAACATTCTTTTACACTAAGACCTACGTACATTTTTAATCTGTCACCGTGACTGAGATTTGCAACTGACATGCACTCTTCTGTGTCAGGTATGCGCTGAAGCTAAAGGAACAGTTGAGCATCGATGATCGAGCATGATAAAATGTAAACGTCGAGTTGCGACGTGTAAGAGATATCGCGAATAAATCTCTCCGTCTGCGGTATCTGGATGATGATCAATTGTAAAACTGTTGATAAGAGACGGAGAAATGGGGCAGTTTGTTTTATAACAATGTGAATTTGGCATCCAGGGACAACAACAGAGGGAACGCGCCAGAAGTTTTACACCATGCGGACACTTCCTAGCTTGTTGCAGTTACGGATGTGAATGAATTCACGTCACGTGCTTCAGAACTGCAGGCATTAACATCCAACAGCAAAAGTCAGATACCCGTAGTGCACTACATATAGTTTTATCTGCAAGCACATGACTATGAATCATCAGGCTGCAAAAGTTCCGTTACTGGCATGTGCTATAGCCAAGCCACAATGCTCATATGCAGGTAGAGTGAACTCTTCCCCCTACCCAGGGCCCAACAGCCTCAAATGGCCCATGGCATTCTCATTACCGAAGCTTCACGATCGCACTCAGACGCACCACACTCGGTAGGTCTCCTCTGGAAGACCGATCGGTCCGACGCAGAGACCTCAACCTGAAAACACACAATTCTCACAAAATACAGACATCCATGTCCCGAGCAGGATTCGAATCCACAATCCCAGCAAGCGAGCAGCCGCAAACCCACGCCTGAGGCCACGCGGCCACGAGGATCGGTCAATCCTTCTCCTACTCCGAAAAACACAGCGCTGTCGCATTTTGAGTCTTTGCATTCCTGAAGACCTCGCATAGTTCGAGGCGAGTTTTCCCATAAGGATAAATGTAAGTAGTGGGGATGCGTTCTAAACATACTTTTTAGACACATTATAAATAAATAAATAAACAATAAAACCTAATTTCATGACAGTTTTGTTAATTAAATTCGTCTACTGCCTAAAAGTAATGGAACAAATCGTCATATTCGGACGACACGGAAGGAAGAGGAGATGCAACAAGCGAATAATTAACACGCGCTGCCTCACCGCTTGATGTTAAAGGCTTGTAGCTTGTAGGGGTGTAGCTAAGGTGGGCAGGGGGGAGTGGTGCAGCCGCACCGGGCGGCAGAGTCAAAGGGGCAGCATTATGGGGGGAAAACTGTTTTAAATGTAAGAAATCTATTTTTGTACTCGACAAATTTAAAATTAGTGAACCAAACAGAAGGAACTTCAATAAATGGTTGTGATTTTTGTAAAGGTCATAGTGTCGCTTAGGGACGACCGTTGTGATTTCTCGCCTCGGGGGGCCAAAGAACCTAGCTATGCGACTGGTCTGACGAATTTAATTTTCTTTGGATTCACGTTATTTAAGATGTTGCGCATAAAGTGAAACTTTTTATGTCGCGCTATTGTAAACTCGCAGAAAATGCTACCTCACCTTAGTTCCTGGAGTATTACTTTTATACTGGGGCGAGCTGAAGTAGATACTGATCGCTTATGATGAAATGGAAAGACCTGGGACACACCAAGCACTCGGGTGAATAACTGAGGAAAACGGCGACAAATTTTAGTCAAGAATCCATACTTTAAAAGAAGTATAAATCATGTTTCTTTTCAGAAACTTCAAACAACTATAACTGTTCATTATTTAAAATATAGACTTACGTGTTATTGATGCTACAGCTGGCTTTTAAACATATTTCTACGTGATGTATCATGTCGGGAAGAACAACGACAGTAACTCATCAAGTGCCGTATCTTCAACAAGCACCAAGGTCAATTAAGTATGCAGAAAAGTAAAGAAAACTTTCTGGGGGAAAAAAAAGTGTCCATTCCCAGAAGTACACCGCTACCTTGTTGTTTCTGTTATTCTAGACTCCGCCAAAAACTTACCAGAAAACTCTAGGACCTGAACATCATTCACTTCTTCTGCGTTCATCACAAATATTACGGGTACTTCAAGCCATCAGCACGGTGAATTCCAAGCTATTAAATTTAGATTTAGGAGACTAATTCGGCATGAACCATGTCCACTATGCTTCAGGAATGTAGTGTGCTTGAAAGCAACTGCAAATGCTTAGAGCAAACAAACTGAACCGACAGCATCGGGGCGTGAAAACAAATAAAGATGTAATCTGGCTCTTGTATTTCTAGTTAAAGTTCATAAGCTGAGAATGGGAGAATCAAAATGTGCATTCATATTGCGCTGGTGTTGAAAACGCCTGTTGCCAAGATAAGATCTAGAGGAAATGATCAATTTGACGCAAGGGAGAATTCTTCTGGCTTGTATTAGGGAGGTGCAGAGTTGCGTTTCGGCTCGAACGCGGACTGACATGGGGTTTTTTTTTGTAGTTTTCCTCAGTCCCCCTAGGCAAATGACTGGAAAGTGCCTTAAAGTAGGCCACGACTTCTTGCTTCCACCTCCTTTCCATTTCCTTATTCGCTACCATCTGATCCTTCGACACTGTATGGCCAGGTTTGCTGACAGCGTCGTTAAACAAACTACAAATAAACAAAATAGTTGAAGCAAACAAAAACGTCAGGACGCAGTGTGCAATAATAAGACAAATATGAGATACTTCCCTTATGTCGCCTGTTAAGGGGCTACGATGGGCTAAGAACGTAGTAAGAGTAGAAGGAACAAAGTGTTGTTAAGAATTATGGTGTGGGGAAAAGACTTTCGGGAAAGAGCAAGACCCAGACGGAATGATAGTACAAACGTAGATGTTACAGAGGAGTGAACTTTGTCGCTGAGTAGCTAGTGCAACTGCTGCGTACTCGGTTGGCACACGTCTGCCTGCTACATCCCGAGGTGTACTGTACAAAGATGGCAGTACTGACCGTTCATTCCGTAGTCTTTTCCCCCTTAAAAAAAAAAGTAAGGTTAGTATTTGGCCTAAGCCGATCCCAGTGGCTACGCGGTAGAAGACATCTAAGGCCTGGATCTGCGGCCGCTCGCTTGCTGGGCTTGCGGGTTCGAATCTCTCTGGGGACATGGATGTCTGTCTCTTCTAAGCGTTGTGTGTTCGTGCTGATCACTTGTCCAGAGGGGTCCTACCGAATGTGATAGTGCAGCCTCGTCAGTGAGGAGGCCCTGGCTCACTGGGTGCTGTCGAGCCATTAAAAAAAGACTTGGTTTAAAACAGGTCACGACCGCTTCTTTCCGCATGTCTCAGTTCATCGTTCACTGTCGTCCTCACACTGTATGTTGTATTTATATATGGAACAGATAACACGTCTTTAAATAACAGAAAGAAACGTCATGGTGTACAATTGTTGATTAGATTGAGGGCATGTATTCAGGATAGGGTGTAATGGCGGACAAGCGATAAAAGTTTTAATCCTTTGGTTCTGTATTAATTTGCTTTAACTAGTTGTGCATAACAGTCTTCAATGATGCGACACCGTGTAGTCTGGCAGGTAAGAATCAACTTTTGGAGTAACTGTTGCCCTCATTTTCTACCTGCATATGAAGGCAGTAGGTTCGTCTTAAATGTTGGTACCCATCTACCAAATTGCACGGCGCCACATCCAAGAACACCGTATCGTGAGGCTACACTCCAGCAGGTCGGTTGGGCCCAGACCCATCCCGTAGGTATCCCGTTTCGTGCGTCATGTCACGATATTCCGCGTCGACTTAAAACAGGCTGGAAATTGCGCGGTGTGACGTAATCACGCATACTGTTTATGTATTTCCTGTCGGTAGCGGCGATGTCATTAATTTTGCTCGCTATTAAGCAAAAACAAAGACAGGTTTTGTTTGACGGAAGTTAGTCAATAATTCATGTATTTTAATTCTGTAATTATGTACATTTCTGATGCAGTGTTGGCCTTCCACAATGACACCAGCAATGACCCCGGGTTAAACGCGGTGGTGGAAGTACGGCCATGACTGACGGTCTTACTAGACCATGAAAATAATGGCATTTTAATGTTTTACAAAGGACGTATTAACTCCGTAGCTTCAATATAAATCTCATTGAAAATTCGACCTTGAACACTTTTATAACCTCCCTTTCCCTTTTCACATACCTAAACAAAACAAACGCATGATCATGTTGTATTTGCAGGTGTTATTTTTCACACGGTATAGAAAGGCTTAAGAACACCTAAGAAACAAGCACAAATGTTAACATAAATTCTTCGTGTGTGTGGTGTGTGCTTGCGTACATGCATGCTTGAGATTTTTCATGTTTCATTGGGTATGTATCGTTCATGTCTCAGAGCAGGCATATCACAGCACGAGAGCATGCGCGCGGTTCGTTGTGCGCACAGGCCCAAGTTAAGTACACCTCTCAAAGTCATCAGCTGTGAGGACGAGAAGTGTATGGAAATGGCTCAAAATCGCGTGAGACGACGGGCTACTGCCAATGGTCAGCACTCCTGCTTTGTGCTCGCTAGATGGAGGTTCGAAGCCCGGCAGTATGGCTGAGTATATAGATGATGCATTTTCATTGTTTGCTTGAGTCTCTTCGAGTCTCAGCCAGACCGGCATGATAGTAAACCGGGTCGAGCTTGTTGAAGTCAGTTGAGCCCGAATTGTAATTTGTAACAAAACTGGTCCTGATTAATAAACACTGTAAATGTCGTTTTCCAATGCAGAAAACTGGGTGTCTTGACTAACAAGTTAATTTATGAGAATTCCGTTGTTGAGAGGTTCGTAAGTTATCCTGGATTCCTTGACTCTTCAATATGAAGGCAGTACTGGAGAATAAAATCCAACTAGGTGCCACTTATTACGTTATTATGTTTATGTTAGGCTCAACATGTTTCGGGCACCATTATGCCCATTATCAGGAGCTCACGACGATAGCGTTGGTTATCACACAGCCCGTCTGGTTCTCGAGTTACTGTCGGTTGGAAGTTAAGTGCAGATAGGATGGATGAGTGTCCGGACCGAAGGCTGTAAACAGCCTTCGGTCCGGACACTCATCCATCCTATCTGCACTTAACCAGACGGCCTGTGTGGTAACCAACGCTATCGTCGCGAGCTCCTGATGATGGGCATAATGGTGCCCGAAACATGTTGAGCCTAACATACGCATAATAAAGTAATAAGTGGCATCTAGTTGGATTTTATTCTTCAGTTATCAAGATGATGCACGGTCCAATACACATCAAATAAAGGCAGTACGTTCCTTCGAAACGTCGGGACGTGGTTAACCCGTGGCATAGCGTATACCCCAGAAGAAAGGAACTATCAGCTGCAACTCTCCGAGAGGCTCTTAACTCGCAAAATTACCTTCCATTTGAACCTTTGATCCAAGGTGCAGTCGTTAGTGTGCATTTAAATGAAAAGGTATTAACTAGGCTCGAATTAAAATTCACACTAAGGGAGGTAAAGGTCCGTGCTATTTCTGAGGCCGTTAGTGGCCGGCCTTTCACCACGCTGGTCCGGATTCCTACGCCAGTCCCTGTGGAATATGTGGTGGACAAGATTTTCTCCGAGTACTCCGGTTTCCCCTGTCGGTATCATTCCACCAGTGCTTCATACTCATATTTCATTCTTCTACCACAGGCGCCTTATAATCATAGTGACTGCCAGTGTCTCTTCCTGCCTCTCCAAAAGGGGTGCGGTCCTCAATGCTCAAAACATAACATTTCCGGACTGGTGTATGTGGCATTAGTGTCATTATTTAAAAATAATGAAATGTAATAATTATACATAAAACACATGTAAATTTATTTAGTCATACGTTTTGCCGTTTTCACTTGAAGTTGATAGATTTTTATATTAACTGTAATGTGTAACAAATCTGTAATGTTGTTACTCCTATTATTTTGTTACTGATATGATTGTTAATGGATATGACGTTCACGTTTAATGGATATTCAGTAATGGACTAATATGACCTGTATCAAATTCCGAACTGAATTCACAAACTGCTGTTGAGGGGTACATTTCTTGTTCTAAACCAGTTCACCACAAATTAGCAGCAGCCCCAAGACCACTACAGTTTACGTTACGAACTTCAAAATCATCCTGCTCTGTGCAGTTTTGTACGTGTTTTGCTAAATTTTGAGAGTGGATGAGACTGAATCCCTTGGTACGGTGGCTGCTGCTGTATTTGTAGGACTGCAGCAATGCCGGATGATACACAATGAATAGAAAGCATTGGTGGAATTATTATTGTCGGCGTAAATCTAAGTATTCGGAGAAAATCCTGTCCCAGTGTTATGACAAATCCTACACGGACTGCGCCCCATGACGTAACACAGTATTTACTGTATTTTAGAATGTCATTACATTGACAACAGTAAGCTTTTATTGTGCCGAAGGTATAGTCCTTGGCTGTGATGTGCAATAGTTGATGGGGTCATGGACCCTGCATATCGTTGCTCAGGACTTCCTTTCTCTTTGTCAGGTACTGTCACGTGCAGTCGTAATCATCTTATCTCCCTTTAAGCTTACTTTGTTTTCTTTTGACTTTTATCAGTTTTCTTACACAGCTTTTATTTTCAAACTTGATTCAAAGGACACGGGAAGGCTGTTAACAGTGAATTGCGTGACTGTCGTGCACTTTGACGACGCGAACCTGTGAAGACGTCTGACGGCTTTTGAAACAGTCGCAACTCGGTGTCCGTGTTGTTGGTTAAGAAAAATATTTTCCAGTTAATTAACATTTCAGATCTTCGCTTTCTTCTTGATTTTTCCTGTTGGCTTATTCCCTTTTCGTTTTTGGGTCCATTTCTGTGTGACAGGGAATAGATTTTACAGAATATATTATGGGAGGGGTACGTTAAGAAGTCCGCCTGTGTCTTAAAATCTTGATGAACTTAAAAATTACAATTCAAGTTTTATGTTATTCATGCCGTGCATTTTATTGTATTCAGTATAAAGGTAAAGGTAAAGCAATCCCATTACAGGCCTGGACAGGTCCAGAGGGTTCCAGGTGGTAGGCTCCCAGATTTCAAGACAATCGGCACATGAAGATGGTAAGGTTGTCAGCTGTAAGCACCGGTCGCCTTTGCCCCCCAGGAAATATTCCTGGTACTCGTTTCTGTTTGAGGCTGAGTCGACCCCAGGGCCATAGTGCAGCCGGAAGGATTATGTCAATGAAAAATTCCAATGACACCATCGGGAATCGAACCCGCGACCTTCCGGCTTGTAGCACAATGCCTCAACGAACTGCACCACCCCGTACCCCCATATTCAATGTACTAGCCAACAGCATGCACTAAGTAAAACTCGCAATTCATACAACACACTTCATGTTAATTGCAAACTCCTACATATTTCGGCTCCAAGGTGCCATCTTCAGAGAATTTAATAAAAACAAAGGATCGTAAGTCCTCCACTTACTTCAGGTGCTAGTCGCCCTCACTTTTATCACTAGAATTAAAAATTAAAAATCTTAACATGTTGAAATTCTAAATCACATGAGTTAACAAGCACAAGTTCTTACTGCTGTAGTAATAACGCCATACAGTAACGAGCCTGCTCTGGTACAATTACATAGTTGTTAGGCGTGCGACGTGGCCCCTGACAGCCGACGAGATCTCTTTGGATCATGTATTGTGGCAGATATTTGTCTACACAACCAAGATAATATAAATAACTATGAAATTGTACCAGAAGAGGCTCAGTACTGTATGGTGTTGGTATTACAGCAATATGGACCTGTGCTTGTTAACTCATGTAATCTAGATTTTTTACATTTTAAGATCTTTAATTTTTAATTCTACTGATAAAACTGAAGGCGACTAGCACCTGAAGAACGTGTTGGACTTAAGATCCTTTGTTGTTATTAAACTCCCTGAAGATGGCAACTTGGTACCGACACATGTAGAAGTTGGTAGTTAACATGAGGTGTGTTGTATGATTTGTGTTTCATTGCATTTTACTTAGTGCATTTTGTTGTTTAATTATTGATTTACAATCGAGGTTTACGTGAATCAGGTGATATTCAAATGTTGTGCACTGTGTGGTTCGAGCTTAATTAGTATGTACTGAATGAACGGTTTTCTGGTTTAAGTCATTAATGACAGTCAGAACTTTTGTCGTTGTGCTTAGGTGCAAGCAGCTTTGATCTTTTAAAATACATTTTCAAATGTGGAATGTTAAAAAAAATTGTGTTTCTTTGCGCGTGTTTTAAACAGAATTTACAATTGTCACAGTTGTGCGACGGGAGTAATTCTGACGTCTTACTTAGCGAGGTTGCCATTCGTGAGGCCAGATCAGAGCATATAAAATGTAGCTAACATATTCACTAATGTTTGGATTACTTTTCGACATTACTATGATTGTGTACCGTCGAATGATAGGATGGTTAGTGAATAATAATTTAAAAAGGATGTGAAAGGATGCGGCCTTGCCCCAGTTGAATGCACTGCCCGGAATTTGCCTTGAAGGGCTGAGTAAAACCACAAACCCTGTCAGAAAGGCGAGTTTACGGGCCGAGATTCGAAACTGGAATTCCATAAAACTGACACTTTTTTAACCTTCAGAACTAATCGATTTATTACAGCAGATTTTGAACTATCGTACCCACAAATATTATCTTAGATTCTGGGAACATAAAACCTGAGAGGAGAAGTCGGCTCATTTCAATAAACCCCGCATTGAATCTTTCACAATTAACAAATTCAGTCACCAAAATAATTGTCCAACTGTTTGATAAAAGTGGCTTTGTTATTTTTGTGCACAATGCCTCTGTCATTGTGAAGTGCTCGTGCAGAATCGTTTGCAGGGACGTTAACTGAGAATCGTATTTGTTTTGAACAGGGTACCTACCAGAGTCAACGGTCACATCCAACGCCAGTGTTAGGCCTACTTATTTAGCGTTTCACAGAATAAAAAGTATGACAACGTGTCTACTGCCAATATGACTATCGAAATGTTAGTGGAATTCACTTATATGCGTCCAGACTCGCTCTGTGGCGCACCCAATCTCCTGTTCAACAGGTACCGGGGACTCCTCTCCTGGGGGTAAAGCGGTCTGGGCGTAACGTCGACCACTCACCTCCATTCAGACGCCGTTATGGCGTTCATAGGGACAACTTGATCTTTATTTTATGTAAAGCCAGAATCCCTCCGGAGCCGTCTTCTTGCGATGTATGTGGCCCTTGAATAAGAACTGTTCTAAATGTTGCAACCATTCTATCTCTGAATCTAGGTCAGCTGTTTATTTCCTGGCACACTGAAGGCAGGGAAAAGCTTGCCGAATTTTGGATGTCCAGTGGGTGATAGCTCGCAAGAGAGGTAGAGGGGCGGAAAATTCATAAAAAAAGTTTGCAGAAGCAGAATAATGGAGACGGTGAAAGAAGGATAGCAAGAGCAAAGGAAGCAAGAATAACGAATAAATTAATAACATTCAAGATAATGAGACCTGAAGATTCCTAGTCTTCTGGGATATGACGCCGCGACGACTGATAAATAGTTCGTGCTTAGACATTTAAATGGAGGAAGTTCTTCCGAAACGGCGGGATCTATTCACCATGCACCAAAAGAGTTGAATTGTCATCAGCACCGCTGTAAGAACTTTAAATGTCGCTCATAAATGTATTCTTTTACAGTATTTTTGATTGAGAATGCACGTTTTTTTTTCCGCAAAACCTCAACTATTGGCATACGGTACAATTACCAAGACCAGCCTCAGACAGCAGATATGATAACGTACCTAGACAAACATCCGCAATAATGCAACAAACGCTACCACGTACAGGCTGGACGACGCCCATTCTTTGTTCCCCGCTCGAATGATACAGTGGCTGGATACGAAGTTAACAACAGCCAGCGTTGTCACATCGCGTACTTTGGCGCCATGTGCGCGCTTTTTAACACATTTGTCGCATCATTTTTTCCCTCCAGTACAAATGATGTCAACTGCCTTTCTCGTCCTCACTGTGAAGGCCAGTTCCAGACCATTACTATGTATTTCCCAGAACAGAGGAACCGCTCCAAGACTATCCTCGCAACATGGAACTACACATGCACGGGCAGTCATCGCAGACAGGCAACACACATTCTGTTTAGTAATATTACTCTTTTCAGCAACATCTAAACATGTCAGCTGTAACCGAACAACTGATATAACCATTATAGTCTCTCTACTGCCGCGCATGGTTCGTACACTGGAATTCCTAGATTCAAATCTTGGTCCGGATGCTGGTCACCGATATGGATACTGACGTGAGTTTTCTCATACCCTCCAGGAAACTTGCGGAATAGTACAATGATAAAGGCCACGGGCGTTTCTATATTAATGTATGTCAATTTACAAATCATTCTTCAGTTCGAATTTCAATAACTTAAGCGGCTGTAAAAGCATTGTTAAATAAACGAAGATTCGCACTGTGCTATATATTTGAACCTTTCTCTCCCGACGGAATATCAGAACATATAGCTACCGGATGCACTCGGATGAACCAAAGCATTGAATGCGGCTGACAGATTTACATTATAATAACAGGAAATGTCAAGACATACAGTTAATTGTTTCAAAAGTTATTTATGGGGTCATTCACGAACATTGTTAGACACCATAAACTTGTCGTTCTGTATGAAATGAGTAAATTAGGCTACTAATCCATAACTGCCTTATCAGTTTTATTAAAAATTCCATTTTCATTGTTGGTATTACCGGAGTGCTGATAATTCCTTAGCCCGATCAGGAAGGAAACAAGCTCGGAAGCATGTCAGGGGCGCGCGTGATTTCAACAACATCGAGACGCAAGCTGTCATCAAGTTGTTTTTCCTGCAAGGCAAGGCGCCGAAGGAAATTTACGCTATTCTGACAGAAACATTAGCTTGTTTCCTTCCTGGCCGGGCTAAGGACTTATCAGCACCCCTGTATGCTTGTTCAGGCAGCAGTCAAAGCAGTCGGCAAGGAATGCCTTTGATGCTAATATGTCGTTTGCGTGCGTGAATGTGTATGTTAGTGTGTGTGTATGTGTGTAAGGAAGCCATCTGATGATCACCGAGTTCCGTGGGACGATGCTGAGTTTTTGATAAGAAACTGCAAATTTATGGAAAAGTTGGATTTGGGTGTTTGTAACTTACTATAGTGATAGACAACACAGCGGCATGCAATATAATGTGTAGGTCCTCAAAGTGCGATACAGCTGTTAGGTAACGTAAGAATCAATGATCCATTTAATCCAAATCCTTAGACTGCAATTTGTAATCACCTTCCCATTTCACTCGGCACTATGGGACTTCAGCTGCTGTAAATAATCTAAGAATGACTCATTAGAATCAGTCTTAATGTTGGCATTACTGATTCACTGAGTAGATTGTGTGGGGTCTCTAGTTAACCCTTTAATCGCAAAGTACAGAGTGTAGTGGTCTTATTTTTTTTTTTAATAACAGTGATTATATTCCTAAAACATTTCATCTCTGTAATGGAGAACTGAATTTTTGTTAACCGTGACTCTGTCTATCTGTCTGTCCTTCCGTATGTCCGCATGACGGAACTCTAGTACTGCACAAAGGATTTGATATTAAGGATTTTTACTAGAGTTAAAATCGGACAACACTGATGAACACTTTACGAAGAACACACGATTTTCTGCGCACTCTGTGTCTTAAATCGGTAAATATTTCTCGAAGCAAAAATGATCTGAACCATTATCCAGAAAAATTAAACAAGCCGTACATTTATTGCATTAGTATTATAGTTTTTGAAGTAGGGTAATTAAAGGAAGAAGAGCGAAAGTTCCAGAACTGTTAAACTATGTGCACATTACGTAAAGTGATAGTTATCTGGATGGACTCCGTCCTTCAGAGTTAAATAAAATTGTCTTTTCCTTGTAATTAAATTTGACTGCTCCGTTGTCGTTGGAGAAGAATATATATAGCATTCACACGCGGAGAGAACAAAAACAAGTGAACTTCCTGCTTACACAATCACAATTTTAATGTACCCAGAAATGTTTCCTGCTGTCTGTAATTCACATCTACTGTGATACCATCAGACGCTCATCCTGTCGCATCCACGAGGCTGTTTCCACGCAAGTGACTGGTTATGCGTCATGTGATGTAGTGACGCGGGACAAGAATATTGCGGTAGCTACCATTATTTGCCCCCCCCCCTTGTAGCGCCGAGGTTAAAGAAAGAGTAGGGTTATAACTCTACTCCACCTCTGGGCCTTCGTGGCCTGTTCTGGGGTGAACTTTTCATTTACCATTATTTGTGCACGGATACAAACAAAAATATAATATGTATCAAAATTGTGGTCACAGCCAATAACACTTGGTAAATGTTGTCTTAATCGGAACGGAATTAAACAGAAACTTAACTTAGTGGATTATCATTTCAAGCATTAGAATAGGAAAAGGTAAATCAGTCCCATTACAGGCCCGAGGTGCCCAGAGGGTTCCAGGAAGTTGAGGTTCCCAGATTACGTGACAATGGCCCACGAGCATTAAAATACAGAATTAAAATCAGTGCACGTATTCGAGTTCGATCCACTTCTTCTTCTTCTTCCTCCTCCTCCTCCTTCGCTTCTTTTTATTAGATGGCACCACAGTCCAATGCGGACCTTCGCCTCCTTAATGGACTCCTCCCAGTCAGCTTTGTTTTTTGACCTCTCTTTCCAGTTTTTCATTTTGAATCTTTTAATATCTGTTTGTACACCGTTCCACCATCTGTTGTTTGGTCGTCCTCATAGACAACTTCCCATTATCCAACTAGTGTGACCCCCTATTAAATGGAAAATATTTACATGGAAACGGATATAGCATGGAAAATAGCCTGCTTGACCATAGCATGACACGTCAAGATGTCGTGGGTCATTCTACATTTACGGTCGCTCAGGTAATTGCACTTTGTGCGTCGTCCGTTGTTGAAAAAAATGCAAATGAAAATCGACACAACTTTTGTGGAACTGGATCTGTTTCCGTTCGCAGGCGAAAAAGGTTAGAGACGCCACAAAATTGATCCCGTTACTTGAACTGTTCTGAATTTCAGCGCCCAGACGGACCAAGTCCAAAAGCTGAGTGGGGCTAGATGTGTAGCCGTAAACTTATTTGAAGTTACCGTCTCAGAATTTGCTTGGCCGGACGGGCTGAATAACAGTCCTTCTAGGGCACCTTGGTTCCGCATCTATACGAGAAATCCTCCGTCCTGTATAAATGTGAAAATTGATTACTCTTTTTCACAAGTGCGTAAGTCCGAGGCGCTATATAACATTTCATAACATGTTGTATGAGGGTATTGGTACGTAATGCACTCGTCCAGAGGAGTTCTACCGAATGTGGTGTGTCTGAGTGTGATTGTGAAGCCCCGATAATGAAGAGATCCTGGCCCACTAGGGACAGTTGTGCTGGGGAGGAAAGGGGGGGGGGGTTGCGAGTTGGAAGGTTCTTACCTTACGAGACGTGGAAACTTTAGCTAATACACTTAATGGATTTAAGGGTACTGTAACAGAGCAGAATCGCTGTCACGGAGAGGTAAAGCTGCTCTGGTGCACGAAGGAAGGGAAGTTGGTGGGGGGGATTCCCTATACAATGAAGAACTCCGATTTTTTTTTTTTGGTACGCTAAGGGATGGGGTGGGGATATGTCTAAATTGTTCCTCCATAAGTTCGTGGAAAGTGCATTCTGTAACTTGAATATTAAAATAGGGTATTATTTTCCCATTTTGAGTTTGAGTTTCTGTAAATTGTGTGTTTGAGTTTTCTTGGGTCACAAAACAAAATTCACCGATATTTGAATAAAGGTTGACCAACTAGATGACACGTGCTTTATTATATATTGCTCAACATGTTTCAGACGTTAATATGTCCATCTTCAGGAGCTAGCGAGTACTTGTTGTGTTGTGTAGGCTGCAATGATAGAGGTTTTGTGTGTTAGTTTATTTATC
>Ga0123352_10003008_pt1 | contig 24043 bp, 22 predicted proteins | sample TergutLab28metaG_FD_89700 | JGI IMG/M metagenome (GOLD analysis project Ga0123352, IMG submission 89700) | Labiotermes labralis P1 segment gut microbial communities from Petit-Saut dam, French Guiana - Lab288 P1 | ecosystem: Host-associated > Arthropoda: Insects > Digestive system > Gut ...
ACAACAACAACAACAACAACAACAATAACAACAATAACAACATCATAAATATGTTCCATCTTCCATGCATTAATCAGGTCCATAATATACAAATAACCAACATAATGCAATTCAATGTTTATGATGTATTTTAATCACAGTTGTGATTAAAATACATCATAAACATTGAATTAGATTTTGTTGGTTATTTGTATATTATGAACAATAATAATAATTTACATCACAACACAATCCTCTCCGTTATGCTGTACTTCACATTCATGAACAACAATAACTTGTGTTTTACAAACAACTTTTAAGTAAGGAAACACACTGTGATAAAACTACTAAAAATGGGTCATACACAGCCTGATATCCTAGCCAATAGCATAGTTTCCATATACAAATGGACACTGCAGCAAACATCTGCTTAATGATGCAGCAAGGCTACCTCCTTGCCATCTGTGGATGACAAGCAAAAACAAAATGGCAGACAATAAAAAAGTTATGGGCAAGTCACATTTTTGCCAAATATGAACTGTGTTACCTGTCAAGTTCCTCACCTGATATTCCTATATCATTTCCCAACTTAGAATAACAATTTTTAAATCTTATTTCCACTGATATTTATAGAACATTTGTAGGACAAATATTTTACTCAATGTAAATCTTTAAATGTGCAGGATTAATTTCTAACAACTCTGTACATACCACCAACAACTTTCACTATATAACATCACCACAAACAACTTATAAGTATTAAACATAATTTGTACTTTTGCAATTAACAACTTGTCTATCCAAGTATGATGATGCCATCCAATGACTGTCCCTAAGTTCACCACATGGCTAGGACAGTCTACATAGAAACATAAAAACCTCCATCCACTCACAGTACATTTCCACAATAACTTTCTTGTTTGCAAAAGATTCGTGAGCACCTATATGTCTTCCTAAGCACTCTTTAATCACAAGGAAGGAAGAGTTTCAGATAATTTGGTCCCTCATACCTGCAAGATCTAAATGTGCACATGGGAAGCGTAATCTAACCCCCCCCCCCCCCCACCTTCGCCACCTTATCCAAAGCCTTATGCAAGGTGAGTCAGATTTAATTGCCAGTGAAGGTACAGTCTATTTGTCTGCCCATTACATAAAATGTGACATGGCTCTTTTCTTAAACAAGAAAGAAAGCTACTAATGTACTAAGCATTATGACAAAAGAAGTATATTCACAATTTAGTTGGTACCAACTGAAAATGAACACACACAAAGAGCTTCAAACATTTTTAATGTTTCTGAAAGAACAAAAGAAAAGCAAAATAAGGTAGATAATAGTTCAAAATTACCAACACGATGCGAGTCAGAAAAACATCCTCTGTGAAGGTTTCACTGGATGAACTTGACTGCAATGTATTCAGGAACATTATTCACTTACCCTTCACAGCTAAGAAAAAAGGACCTGCCTGAGGGAAATCCATTTAACAGTCAAGAATGAAAAGCTTTCCAAAGAATGTTTAAGACACTAAGAAAATTAATCACTCAGTTTTGTGTTAAAGAAATGTAACAACAGGCACACAATGGTAGGTAATGACATTGTTGCTTGGATAATCACATACCCTAGAACACTGACAAGCAACAGAGAATTTGATCATCTCAAACCAGCCATGTGTTTGGATGCAGCATAGGTCCAGCCTCATTAAACAGTAAGCAAGCCCTGGCAGTACGAAAATGAATTTGGTATACAGGCAGATATGACAACCCTGGCCAAAGATTCACAACTGTCCAGCCAGTAATAGGAATGGATTCATGCACAGAACTCTCTTAATGCTAGAGATAAAACAAAAGATCAGAGCCTATCTCAGGACAAATTTTAAAATATTCAAGACAGCATGAACAAAGGCTTGTACAAAATTTACCAATAAGGGAACTGACTACCCCATATCATGCTGCCCAAGAATATAAACCACCTACAGTAGCTTCAATAAGAGACTTGGTTCAGAGAAATAAATGCAACTATGGACAAACACACCAATAAGAGTGAACTACTGGAAGCTACTTCATCCTTCTCAGCAAGCAGGTAAGACTGATGATGTTTTAAGAACCTTGGGCAACAAAATTTTTCTCTGACCGTACCCCTGCAATTTACAATCCTGTGTGTACATATGGAATACCTGGAAGGGTTCAGTATGACTCCTCAATCACTTCTTTCAAATCCGTGCTTTCGGCTTGATGCAAGCTGCAGCAGACAATATAACCTGCTCACACACGTACTATTTTTAAGGTAATAGAGAGGTTACCAATTGGAACTCACTCTCTCTCTGTCAGACAGGAGGTGTGCATGCAGTCATGTTACACACAATCATGGGAAGAGTTCAAATATTTGGGAACAACCCTAAAAAATCAAATTCCTTTCAGGAAGAAAATAAGAGCAGTCTGAAGTCAGGGGGCGCTTATCTTTCCATGCAGAAATCTTTTGTCTTCCAGTTTACTATTAAAAAATACAGAGATTTATAAGATACATAGAATTACAATTTGCCTGTTTTTTGTATGAATGTGAAACTTGGTTGCTCACATTGAGGGAGGAAAATATAGACTGATGGTGTTTGGGAATAGGGTGCTTAGGGAGATATTTGGGCCTAAGAAGGATAAGGTAACTGCAGCATCAGAAGACTCTATAGTGAGGAGCTTAATGATCTGTACTCCACACCAAATACTATTTGGGTGCTCAAGTCAAGGAGAATGAGATAGGTAGGCCATGTAGCACGTATGGGGGAGTGGAAAGGTGCATACAGGGCTTTGGTACAAAAAGTGATGGAGAGAGGACACTTGGATGACTCAGACATAGGCGGTAGGATAATATTATAATGGATCTTCTAGAAGTGGAATAGTGGGCATGGGCTGGATTGATCTGGGTCAGAATAGGGATATGGCGAGTTTTAGTGAATGTGGTAATGAACCTTTGGGTTCCATAAAATGTGGGGAATTTCTTGACTACTGAGAATTGGATAGCTACACAAGAAGGACTCTGCTCCATGGTATTAGTTATGTGTTGTTTGTGGCACAGAGATGTTCTGAGTCATTCATAGTGGCCACTGTGGTCAGAGTGACACAGTGACTGACTGAGATTCAAAGACCTCTGAATATACAGTCGAACTTAGTTAAAATGTTGTGACCAGGACTTAACATTTGTGCTGTTATAAATGAGTGTTGTTATACTGAGGAGTATGATGATATGGTTAACAGTGAGGAATTAATTCGAGCCACAGATCCCGACAGCCGAGGTGTAGTATAAACTGATATCATTATAGTCAGGTTTGATTGTACTAGAAAATCATCTCCAGGGTCACAAGCAGGCAGGTGCACAGGCATTATCAACTAGTAAAGAGCACAAGCTGAAAAGCTTACAATGAAACATTTAGGGCCTGAGTGCGGCAGACAGAAGATATGCATGTGGCCACTTGAAAAATTTGAAACAGTACAGGAAAAGCAACATTTTTATTGAAACAAAAGGAAAGAAAACCAGTTTCATGACAAGTGCTCATGAATTCATGCTACCAGCAAGGATGACAAGATGTCCAGTACAGAACAATTAATTACTGCAAAGATCAAGTGCTACTGTTCAATACGCAACAATGTCAAAATAGCACACAAAACAAGTAGCACTATACAGAAAATCCTGGCATACAAATTCATGGACAAAATTGATAAATTTAACAGAAGTGGTATTTACCAGCTCAAATGTCAAAACTGTGGGAAGAAATACGCTGGACAAACTGGCAGGTCATTCGGCAGGAGGTAAAATGAACATCTTCAGTCTTTCAAATAGCGAAATTCAAACTCAACATTTACAAAACACCTATTATGTTACTGGACATTCATTTGGCCCTGTGGAACATATCAAGGATACTTTACACTTTGTCGAGTAAGGATAACTTACGAATTTCTTGGAAAAGTTCTATATCCATTCTGAGACAATAAGAAATAATCAAATCAATGAAGAGTCCACAACAGCATTCAATAACATCTACGATGTCGTAATACAACACTAGAGCGACAGATATCGTATTTGATTATTGAGCATGTCTTCTGATGCAGTAATTGCCAGTCACACCCCATCTCTCTGCAGGCAAACATCATTCCACCACCACCTTGGAAGTACGACACACCAACACACCATAATACAACAATGTTATCAGCGCATACAACATGCATATCTTCTTACTCCTTGAATTAAGGTGTTATAGAAATTCTATCCTGGCCCATAATTTACAAACTGAATTCAAAGAAATATCATATAAAATATACTACACTGATGCCATGCTGTGTCAGTTAAAATACACCAAATCACAGAAGAATTTTAATATAACTTTTTACTACAGCACACGAGGACACTATCTAATAAACATCTTTATATACATATATATATATATATATTTTAAAATTATATACATCTTATACTCTTACATTGTATATTTTGTTTTATCATTATAAAAATAGTGACTGTAAAAAAAGGGCCCTTAGAATTTTATTGTATCTTCCTCTATGTGGTTTTTGTATTGACATGCCTGAGGATAGCCTAAGTACAGGCCAAAACATGTAACAAATACATAAGGGCAACAAACTGAATTTAAATAAACCTGTGTCATGTTAGAATAAGTATGGTTTGTTTAATAATAAACACAACAGGATGGCTTCCATAAACAGCACTGGTTATTTTTAGTGGCACTTCTATTTCTGGCACTGTTATGCACATATGTGACACCGCTTTTCAACATGCATGCACCTCTTTACAGGGAAACTCCCTCTTCTCCTAACAGCCCCACAGTTATGTTTGTTATGCAACAAATGTACAAACTGTATGTAAAAAAACTGGTTGTGGTACAGGGAAATAACATTGTAGGGCACAGGCAAAGAATGAGGGAAAGAATATGCAATTCAGAAACAGTGCATGAGACATCTTGTCAGAAATAGCCAAATGATTTATAACATTTTATCAACAGTAGATGTTATGTAATCACATGTGAGGATTACTGTGAATGTAAATTGGAAAGTAATGATTTTAAAGTAGGACTATCCAACACTTACCTGCAGAGAGTGAGAGAAAAACCACACAGAATCCTCCAAGAATAGCTGCGTTCTGAGCCAGAAAATAAACATAAGACTTTGTGAATACCAAACAGGAATTTGTTCTTGTTTTACATGAAGCTTGTCCTGCAGTACAGGTTACACAGTACTGAATGATAGGATGAATTAAATAATAAATTGGGCAGACCATCAGCAAGAGCAGTCCCAACTTATATTAACCCTTTGCCAGCAGATTTCACTTTTGAAGTCAAATATTATAACATCTTAAATTCTTAGTAAGCTGCTACCTGGTGTATTTATTTGACTCTTGATAACATTACTGCTGGTACCAGTCCACATGCCAGAAGATGTACATCTCCATAAGAACTCACATCACTATAGTGCCTGTAGTAGTATGGCAAATTCCAACAGTCTGAACTGCCATGTTTCCTACAAACAAATTTTACTTGGTGGTGGGGGGAAAGGGTGCCTCAGAGACCATTTCCTCACTGGTTATGCTGTGCTGTTGAATCTGAAGATGTGAACAACAGCTGCGCTTGTTGTTGTGGCAGCTGGAAGGGACTCACTTCCTCACCTGTAGCATGTGATTGAAGGTTAACCTGAAAAACAGAACATATGAATGACTAATAGTGTATTCCATCTCATATAAGGATGGTGCAAAGCAAGTTGAACATTGAATGCAGGTGTCTGAAGTGTTAAATAAATGTAATGAAATTACTTAAGGTAATGATCACATGAAACGCAGCACTATACCTCACGTGGTTCAATCATCATACATGTGGTTTGAACAAGAGGATGAGATGCACCACTGGTAACTGTCAGGGGTGAATGTCCACACAGTGATACCTCTGATGACACAGTGGGGACAGGAAGTGAAACGGCTGCTTCTGGCTGCATCGGGTACAACTGATGTGTAGATCCAAGTGTGGATGTGGTGTTGCTGATAGTAGGACCTGCAGCTACTGTGTATGGCAGGGTCACATTCAGATGGATTGGTGACAACCCATACCGAGCCATCAGAAGTTGCTCTGACACTCGCTGCAGTTCCTCCTGTTGCTGCATTATGAGCCGCTGTAATTCTTCATGCTTTCTCTGCAACTGCTCCTGGATCTGACTTTGTGCTGTGGTCATCACGATAGGCTGACGAATGAGCTACAGCAACAGGCAGACAAGGAAACAATAGGTGTGTTTTGCATAAATACCTCTTATATGTACATCAACTACTCTTCTATCCATGGAAAATTTCTGTTCTGGATAAACTGTGTTTGCTGAAATTTGTATTATAGAACTTTGCTATACATTAATGAAATGAATTCTGATCCATATTTAACAACACAAATCATCACATTCAATAATAACCAAAACACCTGAACATGTCACACATTAACAATTTAAAGCATAGTGCTTACTACACTTACAACCAGGTTCAGCACTAAAAGGTCTGTATTTGATCACACAGTGCCTTTACATAGCCCACATGATTCTAGCAATAACCAATACCTATTACTTCCCTAGGCAGCATTCACTGGTCTTTCTAATGAAAGTGCACTGCATGCTTGGTGATGAAGGAACTGGATCTTTATACTTAATGTAGGTAAATTTTAGTCATGAAAGGGTCAGCATTTGTGTCAGGTATAATCTGAATTAAATGGAAATGTCTTTACTGGTGATTTGTTATCTCAGAAACATGCCAAAATCAGTGTAAAATTATCATTAAGAAACAAAATAATGTGAAAAGAGAAATTTATGTGTTACTTAAATAAACCACAAAATGCATGGTCCAATTATAATGATGAAGATAAAAATAAGAATTTAAGAAAAAAGCATGTGCTTCAATATGCTCCATTTCCTATTCATATAACTATGTTCTGTATTGTGCTTCCAATGAATGATTTGAGACATGAAATTTCTGCAAACATGGGAAAGACTTAAACACAAATGATGACAAATATAAACAAAACACTTCGATGGCTGGCTCATTACAAAACAATTATGCTGAACACTAACTGAGGTATATTTGTTTTAAGACTTGTCTGAAATTGTCATTATGCCAACATATATAATTTTTTTTCTGTTTTAGAGTGGTGACATCAGTCAATATCACACCTTGTGCCTTTGTATGTTAACAACAATACAATGAAACAAAACCCTGTCACTACAAAACAACCACAAATCTAGAGACAGGACATGGGAAATATACAAACTTAAGATATGCAACTCAAACACACATATGGATTAAGACAAATACAGAAGTTATAAACAGTACACATGAAGTTTCTGTGCATTGTTACAAAATGGGCAAAAGAAATCTTCTAAAATCAGGACATCAGGCAGGACATGAACATATGAAAACCAGACGTTAACATTGAGGATATAGTGTTGTAGACACTAACAACACAAGCAATCCTTGAAACAAGAGGGAAGATGGCAGATTAGAACTCATTTTAGAGACAGAGGACTACGTACAGAGCTCACATGGGTGAAGTAGAGAACAGTAGAGAAGATCGGACACCTATAAGAGGGCACTTATGAGTGGATAAAGAAATTTGGTTATGGCTTGCTCATAAGATGATCAACTTCAGCACAAATGTCAATGGTTGTTAATGGTAAAGATGATAAGGTAAGGCACAAATATGTTTAAACAGTACAGTACAGGAAGACAGGAGCACTAGTCAATCAAAGAAACGATGGTAAAAGAAATTTCAAAAATTGCCAGATTAATTCCAATATTTTACTTCTAAGTATTGTACACTCTTGACATGGGAATGCATGACATACATCAGACGGAGGTGGAAGAGATGTTATAACAGTGCCTGGAAAGGCTGTAGCAGCTGCAAGGACAGGCTGCACAGGAAATGGTACAGCCACGTACTGCTGCTGTGGCTCCAAGAATGCTGTTGCAGCTGGTGACATCACCTGCTGTGATTGACTCACTGCCAGGAAAGGTTTGTTAAGAACAGGAGCTGCCATGCTAGCTCTTGATTGCTGAAACAAATGTACAATTTTATGAAACAGGCAATATAACACAGAAATTACTGCAACTAAAAACTACTTATATGACACATGAAGGGCCATATATTACAGATAACACCTGACCAAGAAAACATACTCTACCAAAATGTCCAATGGAATTTCCTAAGAAAATTGAAGAATAATCTGAACGGACAGCAAACTCTGGAAATGATTGTTTTAAATATTTTGTCACTTTTTTTCGAGAGGAGTGGCAGTGTGGCAGATTTTGTGTGGGCACTGCTGTCTCTGGATTAAATATTATATTACATCCTCCAAAATACTATATTTGCCACTTCATGGGATACAACTTGCACAGATCTTAAAGCAGCCAATAAAAATACCTAAAATTTTGCTCTTTTGTGTACCCTGTGATTCAGTTCCTACATGTGTAAATGAAGACACAAAATACAGTAGAAAACAAAACCCCACTACCATAAAACCCTTCAAATACTTAAAAGGATAAAATCAGACTTTAGAAACTCACTGCTGTAAATCAGTGACCATTTAACACAATTTATGAAAACTATGCAAACCATACAAAATTTGTAAATCGCTGATCCCAGAACTGTCTTTCTCCCAAAAACATTATTTTATATCTACCTATAGAAAGCCTGCAGTAACATATACACACACACACACAAAATTTATCCAAATAAAAATAACACTGTGTATTAGATGATCCCCGCTTCACAACCTTATATTTTCAAGAAAATATCTATATTCACGCAGCCAGGTTTCTGAATCACTTCAGTATTTCAGTGCTTAATATTCTGGCATAAAATTATAAAGTTACACTATGAGGCACTGAGTTAACTAGTCACTGCCAATACATTCATCACTAGATGAGGAATATTCTGCATAATCACCTTCTGTCAAATTCCTATCATCCAACACCTGCACTTTTTAAACACCATGATAATAAACTCTATTGAAATATCATTCAAAGCAGTCTTAATCTGTTCTTGTAATGTTTTCCACTAGCGTTAGTAGACAGTTCTAGATAGCAGCCATTCCCCATGCAGGTGACAGTCAGTCTTTGAATGATCTGTTAACACCCACATCAGCAATACATAACTGACAGATTACATCTCCTGATAAGATCACTAGACATGTGCTTAGGTAAGAAATTAGTAACACAGGAACGCCTCTTTTCTTTAGAAAAGCACCTTGTCTTCTGCCCCAGGCTTCTCTCAGCCTCTCAACCATGAGTCTTTCCAGGATGTCTTTATTACAAAATATTCCTTCTCTTCGCAATAACAAATGGTGTCAATTTCTTCTAAACTGCCAGAACTGCAACCGCTACAGTTATTCTCAATTTTTCACTGCCTGTTGCTTTGACAAGCACTGATTTGAATCTTTTTGCATCAATTGTACTGTTGGTCAGCATACAAAAAAAAGACTGGGGATTCATCTGTTACCTATATTGCAGTCAATGGGAATCATGTTTCTAGTGCAAATTAATTATATGGCACTAATATACTACAGATTTTCTTGCCACAAAACTTTCATGATACAGTTACTTCCAATGCCTCCATTAAATTGTCTCACTGGTAATTTAATGGCCATATTTATGTTTTTCTAGCAATAACTTCAGAAATTTTTCATTTGTGGCATTCAAACTCCCCTGCCTGGGCCAAGAAAATGCATTTTAGGTTGAATATGCTGTTTTCAATAAGAGTTGTTTTCTACAGTGGTGTGCATGTCCAAACAATATCTTTGCCTGGATCCTTCAGTATGTTTAATAATCATTAATTTAAAATTAGCAACACAACTGCAGCGCACTGATTTTGGTATTTAAAGTGCTGTTGTACCTTTCCCTCCAATTTTTATTAGAACCCAACTCACAAAATAATAAGTATATAACATCACTGAAGACAACAAATTTAAACCAAAACCTTCTAGCAGAATAAACAACAGAAGAATAAGTTTGTAATGTATGTGCTACTCACTATACTGTGCTGTGTGAGATGAGAATGGCGGGAACTGTGAGATTCAGCAGACATGGAAGTAGAATCTGATCCAACCCCACGCTGAATTGAATGCCATGTTTGCGCATGGGCTTTCTTTCCACTTTGTGGTGAATGCACTTCTACTAACTGTGATGGTTTACCAGCTGTTCAGACCCAAAGAAACATCACATACTTCATACATAATATAAAAGAATTATAATGGCTTAATCCTGCCAGTCCAACCAATATATCACCTGCACTGTTAAGAACTTAAAGCCAGGTCTCACTGTATAAAATCATTACTGAGTGACGCTTCCCACCTCTTTTGTGAAAATCATAATGAACCACTCTAGTATTTGCTAACCATGCACAGAAACTCTTTAACATAACCATGACACACTGCTGCCACTGTCATTGAAAAATGTGCATTGTACAAAATCTATCACAAACAAGTTTCATTACAGCCACCTGATATTATCTGATATGCACAAAATTCATATTTCTTAGAGAAATATCAGAGTAAGTTCCAACATGAGAAAAAATATTTATCTTCAGTTATCCAGCACAACTGTAGACCTCCATCAGTATGTGGTGACAGTACAGCAAAATTTCATAACTGGTCAAAATGTATTAACTATAACCGTACATACTGAATTACAATTACCATTGCATGGACAAACAGCCGATTGTTCATTTGACTGTTCCGATGAAAGAAATTCAACCACCTTCCAAAACAGCAGCAATCCAGTAAAAAATAACACAGTTCACAACCCAGAATACTCCATTATAATAGCACTTGTGTATTATCAATTCTTTGCATGCAAATAAATAACATGAACTTAGACAATGGCTGTCCTGTGTACTCCACGTGGCATTCACTTTTCACTCTTCATTTGACTGCATATATTCAATCTTCACTTACAACATGGATAGTTCTGACATACCTGAAGACCTGGAAGACCATGGACTGGAAACAAGACCACTTTGAACTGTATGCTGTGATGACTGTTGGTGCTTGTAAGGCACATGTTCAGCAATTGTGTTGTCTTGACTGTCATCTTGACTCCTTGATTCGGAAGCATCCTCTGATACCTTCTGTGACTGCTTCATCACATCCACATAGCTAGCAATCCCACAGATAAAACATCAGTACACAGAAATATAAGAACATGGACTGCAGGTTCCACTCTAACAATCATATGCAATGAAGTTTAACCACAACATTAAAACCAACAAACTCACATTCCCTGGCATGACGCAAGGGCACCAAAAATTTTTCTTACATGACGTTTGAAATATAATTAACAAAGACAGATGACTAGTCTTAAGTGATCTCCACTACAGTACACATATTTACTTAAATAAGTTGTAATTAAATACTTAAATAATTAATGTGTATGAGCTATTTACAACTAACAAACAACATAAACACACCAAATTCTGTTTTTAACCATAACACAGTTTGACATTTTATGACTACAGGGAGTGCTTACAATATTAACTCTAAGAGAGGGTGATTTTAATTACACTTTTTGTGCATTTACTTATTGTATGTTGTTTGTATTCTTGTATGACACCCAGATGATGGTCACACAAGTGACTGAAACACGTCAGTAAACAATAATATACCATAACATAAAATATATTTTATTGATGTGCATTTGTTGGTTTGTTACATTATATATATATATATATATATATATATATTCTTTAATGCATGGACATGGAACATACAAAGATGAAGAAGGCATAAGCAGCTACTAGATGACTTTAACGAAATTACAGAATAATGGAAACTAAAAGAGGAAGCAATAGATCACACTCTGTGGAGAACTTTCTTTGGAAGAGGCTACGGACCTGTCATAGGACAGATTACAGAATAAATGATTGAATGTATCTGTATAGGTATGTTTATGGCCTATTTTTTAACCAAGTTCCCATACCTAGCTCTGAATGTTAATTACTTACCACCACCAAACAAAATGCTGCAGAAAATTTTTAAAACTGCTGCCATGTTGTTCTATAAACACACACACACACAGGAAAAAATAAAAAAATACTTAAACAAAAACTGAAGATTTTTTACAAGGTCTATTACCACAAATAATTTTAAGACCCCAAATTATGTGGTGCTAGTGGTGTGCCTGCACGACACAATTCCATGCATTTACAGTGTTTTAATTAATCAATCCAGGAAATTAACAATTACAGCAACTGTGTGTCCTCCAGCAGCACATTTGTAACAAGTTGATGAAATCGGTCAAGTGGTTCAAAAGTTGAGAGTGAAGCATAGACCGACAGACATACAGACAGACATTAGTGTAGTATTTGCCTTTTTAGGAAGGAAAAGAGGTAAAAAAAAACTAGACCAATAGATAATGCATGGCATAAGTACATCATTTAAAGCAACAGAATATAATAACAATGTCCACAAATAAGTCCATGTTGCAGGGCATCCTATAAACAGTTGGCAGTCACCAGCTGGTCAAGAAATTTCTAATATTCTGGGCCCAGAAGGTCCAGTATCATATTTACAAAGACCCTATTAATGGGCAATTCCATGCACCTTGTCCCCTGGCATTCCATTTCCCTAAGATTCACAGTGTAATCATCTGATCAGCCTTTATCCTACTGAGGTGTGTGTTTCAGTATTAGTGCACGGTTTATGAAAAACATGATTATTTGAATAGAAAAAGATAAAATAATGAAATAAATGGCTTTTTGTGGAAAATAAAGCAGAGATTATGCAGCATGTCTTAAAAATGCAGCAAATTTCCATGTCATCTAAATACAGAGAATGAAGTTCTATGGGTGGTTTCCCATACATGTTTGCGTATGAAAACACAAGTCTTTAAGAGGTTAAAAGTGTAAACTCCATTACATGCCATGTCTGCTATAAAATACATCTTCTTTGCCATATCCTGAATAATGACAGAAGTGGAAATGTTTACTTGAGTCTTGAGAACACACAACTTCCAAATATATTCTCCATTATTCTGCACACCTCATTTGTCATCATGTCAACCAACAGCTGATACAACTCTACAATTATGCAGTCTGTCACAGCACACATTACTTTTCCTGTTACTTGCTTAAAATATTCACTAGACTGAAAAATGTTTCCAATAAAAGTGTTAGACCCTAAAGAGGTTTGGATTATCTTCCATGTCAAATATGTTGCCCAATTTTTGAGAAAATCAGTTACAACTGATTCAACTGATCTGAACACCAAACGAGCTATATTTGACATAAACTGACATGAAATGTGCCTGATAACTTTCAGTGCAGACAGTGTAAAAAAATTTTATCAAAATCTGGTGAGTAGTTTCTGAATCAAACATGAAGAGTGTTAAACCAACTCTTAAAACATTTCTTTCTTTTTACTCCCATGTCTAAGTTGCACACTCCATGGCCTTTGAACACTATCTAGGTGATCAAAATAGTATATTATCTAGACAGTGTCAAGTCAGACTCAGAAGGTAGCACTCTGGCCTTCCCCCAGACATCCCCCCCCCCCTTCTCCAAGCTCAATATTGGTACACAGTTGTTAAGCTATTGGTCAGAGTGATCCGCATCTCTAACAAAATAAGCCATGGAATTTCTAAAACGTCTGCAATAAACACTTATTGTACATACATGGAATAAAAATTCTTAACAGCATAAAACTTTTATGTGTGGTGGCAGAAAAGCATAACAAGTTTCTGGTAAAATCTTGGGGTGATTCAGGTATACAGATTTAATTTCAGGATGGTGAAAAATACAGTGAAATAATAAATATGTAGTTGTTGTTGTGCTTAAAGCTGCTTGTTCTACATTCATTTGCATTACACATGTCCCAGTAACTGTACTAAACTGACAAACTCAGCAGTTCATAATCTTGGCAGTGATTTATTAACAGCAAGGCAAAAGTTATTACTCAGTAAATAAACATGACATACTGCACAAGTACAGTACAAAGATACAAACATTATGCACACTTAAATATAGCTGGTAACACTACCTGACAACTCGATGTGTACACACAATAAACTCGGGTTTTGAGTTCCATTGGTGGTAGGTGATATAGAACCTTGTTTGCAGCCAAATCCACTGCTGACCCTTTGTAAGGAACCGATAAAGGCAAGATGTTCCCTCTCCTTTCTGCATTACTGAAAAAGTTACCAACCTTTTCTTCAATTAATACAATAAAGTTTACCTCAGTTCTATGTACACCATGCATTAATTAAAAAGCCATAAACTACTGCATCATTTAAAATCAACTATTTAAACTAATCTTCCATGTCTTTAAAAAGTATAATAATGCTTATCTCTAGTTCTTAGGCTACTTAATGCTGAGCATAAATAGTGCACAAAGGATCCGGTAGGAAGATGCAGCATACTTCAAAGTGCTCCCACAGCATTAATGGAGGGACTGGAAGAAAACCAAATACAACAGATCTGGCCAAGATGCAAACAGGGTGTCACCCAAACACAAGAAAAAGGTATTACTGCTACAGCATCCTTATTGGTTACCACACAACTATGTCACTACAATTCTAAATAGCATAATACTGTCTTGGGAGTATCTTCTTTGGACACAGTCCATTTTCTGGTTCATAAAGAGACACGATATTTCAGATGTTGGATCTCGCTGTCTTCATGTTAAGAGAGAAGATTAGGTCTACCAACTCTGCAGACCCCATTACAGGCAGGTCTCTTTTTATGAGATTTCTTGTTGTGCAACTTGAAAATTTACACCACTTTTCAATTTTATGTGATAATGTTTGGTTTAATGCAATGTGGCATAGGTGATAAGCAATAATTTTCGGTTTAATGCGATGGGGCATAAAAAACCCATGGTCATTGTCTTGTGTTGGAGGCTAGCAGAAAATGATGTCACTGTAACACCATCTGTCACGCATGTGGATTGATTATTTTAGTGACACAATCTGGTGGCTCATCAAGTTCTCTCTCCTAGAGCATTGGCTTTTCTTATCAATGTGAGTGAGAAACGTAAATCTACACCACCTCGTGCAATCCAAGTGAAAAACTGGCGAAAGACAATCAGTACTGAACAGACAGTAGATGTAATAGGCCAACTTGAAAAAGGTGAAAGAATTGCTGAAAAATGGCATAATGTTAGATTCACTCACAGTAGCGTATGTACAATACATGATAATGCTGACAGAATTACAGCAAGTGCTAAGTCAGGAACTAAAGTGTTTGTGTAGCAAGACTACCACAGTCATATCAGAATGAACTGTACCAAAAACTATGGAAGTGAGTCTCTTCAAATCTGACTGCATTAGAAATAAATACATATACTGTATAGACCTGAATGTATACCATATATACAGTACAGATATGCTGTACAGCTCCGTATGTCCACTAGTGGAATAGTCCTACACTAAATAAGATGAGGTTGTCTGTTCTCTAACCCCCAGGAAATACACTGTTTTAAATGGGGATTTTGTGTTCGATTTGTGCAACGTTATTCAGGAACATATACCTGGCATAAAACAAAACCTTCCTGTATATGGAAACTATTCTGTACAACTAGACAATGAGACAGATCAGTTGGAGTGGGGTTACAAACTTGTATGTAATAAGATCTAACAGTTCCCACACAAAAGGTACCCTTTCCTGTCACTCAAAGAAAAAGAGCAAGCCTCCAAAATTTCACACATCTTTCCAATCCACAACACACATCATGTCCAAAGAAATGATACATACTATTTCCAGTATCCTCCAGCCTTCCTTCAGAACACTTCAGCTTTTAAGACAGAAAGGTCAGAGTGTTAATAAAACATATGCTGAGGCTTGTCTTAAGGCCTTCATCTGTTAGTTCTAACTGCTTTATCTACCACCCAATCCATATAGAGCATACAGCATTAGAAATATCTTAAATTATGAGCTGGACTTACAGGCTTCATGACATGTAACCACCTTCTCTAGGTCATCTACATGATAATAATCATATCCAGAAGTTCCAAGAACTTCAAAAGGTAGGTAACCAATAATGGGTGGAGCTCTGTAAAACAAACCACACAGTGCACCAATAATAGACAATGAACAAAACAAGTACTATAGAACTGAACTTCCAGCACCACTATGCTTTATATACTTCATTCTACCTGGTAAAATTAGCAAAAACTACAACTCAATAATTATACAATTCTGTGACCAAGGTACTTGACAATTCAGCATGCAACAACCGACAGTACGCAAAATTCTACGAACTTGTCTGAGATTTAAAAATTACTAACATCAATTGTTGCAACATGTAACAGTCCAAGACAAAGAAGTTCACTACACATTTTGCTGCATCATTCTTTCAAAACTTGAAGACATCGTACAAACTTTCTATGGTCAGAATTTCTATGAAAATAAATTGCCAGAGGTGGCACTACCACATGGCCACCTCATTCCTCAGACCTAACACTAAATGATTTCTTCTTGGTGGAGGGGTCTCTATTGATTTCTGGAGATATCTAAATTATGCTGTTTACATTCTATTATTACACACCATTCTGCTAGATCTTGCTAGGCAGATAAGTACTGCTGTGACTACAGTTCCACTCATCATTCTTATAACTATGTGGGTTCAATTTGAATAAATAAAAATGAACCAAGTACTTATGGTGCTATTACTGAACACCTGTAAAGAGATAAGTGCTTGTCACAAAACCTTAATCACATAACCTACCAAAATACATTTAATTTCCGTTACTGTTGCTCTTACTTCTTCGTCAATAAGGCATTAAGACCATCAATATTTCATGTGTTCTCAGTGTGTCATTTTAGCCAAGTGACAGCACTGCTAAATAAAACATTTAAAAAAAGAAAAGTAGGTTAAAATGGCAAGTCAGCCATAAAACTTACAGACCTGTGGTCTAGAAACAGAAACTTCCATTCCAGACTATGACGTGAAGTGAATTCGCTTTTTGTGTAGTCCACTACAGGCATTTCACGAATTAACAAGGGAATATGAAGTCTGCCAGTACCAACAAATATAAACCTAAAACAAACACAAGTAACTGATATATCGGAAGAAGTTTTATGGATACTCTATAATAATTACAAAAGAAATTTAATCTGACATATTGTCATGGGTCATACATACTGTGAATCTCCTTCAGAAGAGAAACTATTCAAATGGCTGCTACTAGAAATACAGTTATCTGCTTCATGAGGTTCCACGTCAGAACCTGAAAACAATCATCCTCTGAATGTGAAAAGTACTGGACATGAAGTATTATAAATACCATTTTACCACACACAATTCACTGCTTAACTTCAGTTTCAAAGAGATAAGTTGTAAATTTGTGTCCGGGTGTTAACTGGCTCAGGCTTGGTCTGGTGGCATCTTATTGTGATTATGCTAACGAATCATGCCACTCCATAAAATTTAGGGACTTCCATGACCAGCTCAAAGCCTGGTGAATTGTTTACATCCTATGATAAATTTCATTATCATCCCTCCCTGTGGTGGTGATGGCATTACTGGCATTTAATAAACAATAACATACCATGCAAATCACAATGGATGACATACGAGGCAACTACCATTCATCTCTCAGCGTGCAGCTCATCACATTACCATTTATCTCATAGTATGCACAACCACAATGTGTTATTCACACCAAGCACCTGAGAAAAATGATTTGAAAAAAAAAAGTTTCACCTTGAAGAGTTAAATATCTGCCATTAAAATAACTGTAATTCTGCTGCAATACTAAACACCAAACTTACGAAAATATCCAACAAATTGCACTAGTTCAAATGTGTCCTCTTTCTGGAAGTCAAGACCACCACGTTTTAAATGGCAACTGAAAGAAACCCGATTCTCTGTAACAGAAAAATTACTGTCAGTATAGATGTACACAGACACATATACATATATGCATATTAAAATACACAGACTGACAAGGTACATGCTTTCAATTTAACCTGCATACAAAACACATGTAAGAAAACACCCAAATAAATTTATTTTACATATTTAGGCAACAGGTAAATACACCGCACTTTTAATGTTTTTTTTTTAAATGCCATGTATTTGATAATTTTATCTTTTCATTCCCAAATAATATGCTTTTCATAAACTATGCACTAAAATTTAAATACCCACCCCAGTACAGAGTAAAGGTTAACATATAGAATCATATACTAGCACTCCCAAAATTGTAATTGTGGTCAGAGAGTAATCTGAATGAAATGTCCATTTGCTACACAAAGGTAAATATCATGTGCAGAGTCAAAGGCTTCAGACTGTCAATTCAATTGCATGTGCACAGCAGCCAGAACTGTCTCAACATATGCTCTTATTCCTGACTTGAAAAGGAAACACAAATCACAGAAACTCCATTCACTTCAGAGTTATGATGATATCAACTGGAAGGAATAAATAGTTTACGAAAAAGTTTAATGTTGTGTCATAACTGTTTCTTTTCTGCTTTTCCTGCTTAGCACCTTCCACACTGTATTCCATCTGCCTTGTTTCCCATCTGCCACTCTTCCATCATCAGACACAGTTTTGCAACTGATACCACCCTGCCACCCATACCACCCATTAATATGAACTCTGACAGACGCATCATGGAACTGCCTACATATCTGCTTCAGAGCACACAGCACACAGAACTTAATTTTCTTCCACAACGTTCTCCGCACCACCCCAACCAACTCTAAACAGCATTCTGTGGGTATACAACAAGGAACGTCATGGTATTTTTTCTCCAGTACAGATAGCAGATGAAAATCAAAGCAAAAACATAATTGCATGTCCTTTAGTACACTGAGTAATTAAAATGCAGTGTATATTGGTTTCAAAAACAAAACATTAGCTTCAGAATGAGCTTCATAAAACTATCTTAAATCGTTCTGGAAATATTGTGTCCCAAAGACTCATATTCAAGACAAATTTGACCACATTATGATAACTTCAAGCTTTGATATTCTGAAAAAAAATGGATATTGCATTCTCAAACTTCATAGTCATTAGCTTCTCCAGATGTCCTTCAAGAGCACAAAACTTAAGGGGGGGAATGCAGCCAGTCTTCCCTGTATTTGATGCGATTTTACAATTACAGTAGCATCACATACGTGTTTAAGAGTATAAAAATGGGCCCACGTCACCTCCAACTGCAATGTTGTATCAACAAAAACAGATGTGGTAGATATATTGTTATGTAAGGCAGAAAACAACCCAACAGCGATCACAGCTACAAACCATATTTCGCCAGCTACACAAACCAACCTTTCGTATCACTGTAATGCATGGTATCCACAGTGTTAGCAAGACTGAGCATTGCACTGTACAACTCTGACTGATCATCTTCATAAACCAAATCATACATTGTCATGTTCAGAAGGTCATTCTGTGGAGGAAAAATAACACAAAGTTTTAGGCAAAAAAAACCCATTTAAAAAGTAGCACTTTGCATTCACCATCGTGTGTTTGTTGGAGGTTTTCCTATGATAACATTAACAGGAAAACATAACCCATTATGAAGTACATACATTTTCTACACACATTCAATGCAGCTGTACATACCTCAGTGCTCTCGGTGTTTGTTTATCACCGGCACAGATAACTTCGCTAATAAAAATCTTGTACAGAAAATGCTTTCTGAACTTAACTCCTTAACTTTAATAATCAACTGTACTCACTTCCTGGTTGTCACATATTTTCTTCAAGAACAGAAAGGAAAATAATTCCACTCCTTTGTGTTGTATATAAATGAAATTTGCAAAGCTGTTCACATTACCTAGTGTCAGAAATTATGTTTTATTGTATTTTTATTAAAAAAAGGTAAACAAATTAACCGTGTACATATGGTGTGAAGTGTAATTTTATGTAATATGCTTCGTTTATAAGCAAATTTACAAACTCTGGTCTCAGCTTCATGCACAGTAAGCTTTGTCATTAGCTGACATGAGCCAGAACAAAATTTCACAACTTGTAATGTGACACCTGATTTCACACAGATCCAATCACATATATCACAGATGACACCAACACATACAGGCCTACACAAATGGCCTCTCCATTACAGGTTTCCTTTATGCATTTTGTGGAAAGAATGTACAAAATGTTGTAAAAATATTAGCCAATAAAGCAAACACTCCATGAGATAGGTAGATAATTTCAATTCATCAAAGCAAATATTGCTGTGTGATGGATTTCATTCACACTGCACATCAAGTTTCCAGTTCAAACAGCTCTGTCAAAATGAGTAAGCAATATCTGTATCCAAAGGCACACACATGCTGGCAGCCCAGCTGAGACTCAAACCTGACACTCCCAAACACAAGCCTAGAGCATTACTACCATACAAACGTGCAAGTTATCCGCAAGAAAATAAAAAAATCTAATTGCTGTAAGAAACACAGCTAAAATATGCAAAAATAATCTGATAACATATTCTACCATTTTAATCACAGTAGCTTCATTTACAGCATACCTTCACTCTGCACATACCAGCAACTAATGCCACACATTGCTACAATGCAAACAACCACAAAAATGAATACCATTTTACTCTGTGATACAATACATGCATTTCATTACTGCAATTTTCACTATAAAGCTAGGAATGTCTCTCCAACATCAGACATGCTACTGAGATATTATTCACAAGCTTGTAAAAATTTTTGTGATTAGTGATATACTCACAGGCAAATGACCAAGGAGAGATGTAATACTCTCTGATGCGTAAAATATTCTTCCTGAAGACGAAAATACCATGATGAAGCCATCCAGTGCCTGGAAGGGAAACATAAATGTAGTGTAATAAAAATTCAAGGCTCCTTTGAAACATGTGTCTTCATGGTGCAACATATAATAAGGCACAGGACCGAATTTTTTCTTACCTTTACTTTTACTATTCTAAAATGCAGGAACAAGGGCAGGTCAGTGAAACATTTCACATGCAAGGAAGAGACACACACTTCAGCAATGCTGCAAGACCGCTGCAGTAAGAACAATGCGAACTGTACAGAACCAATTACAATATTACAAACTACAAAATTACTATGTTACAGATGTTTAATGTTGTCAGTATTATTCTATGCTTACTATAAGCACAAAATAAATACCTTAATCATCTTCACTGCAGAGCTCAGATATTTCTGTGTATGAATCCATGAGCTTTATTACATACAGAAATTCTTTTTTGAAAATCCTGTTCTTGCAATTGTTCCACATGTTGCAGACAGTTACTCTATGCCAAATCTGTAGTTTGATTACAGCCTCATGTGTTATCTTCTCCAAATCAGCAGTCCAAGAGGTGCTGCTGTTCTTGTCTGCCACATATTAGTCCACCTGTGGCCATATGAGTTCAACTGGATTGTAGTGGTAGTAATATGGTTATAACTGCACCAATGTGACCATGCTGCATGGCAATGGCATCCAATTCACAGCATTTAAGAAGCTTATTCATCTTCACTAGCTGTAGTAAATCCATGCCATGTGAGACATGTGTTTACTGGACAGCCATGCCATTAAGTCTGATTTTTCAGGTTTGCATGTAGTATCTTTGCTATCAAAATGGGGCAGATGTTAGCATTAACAATTATAATGACGGACTCAAGATCTAGGTGTGGGACACACTGTGCAGTAAATCATATTTTCTGAGGCCCTGCATTCACCGTGCCATTAATAATCCTGGTGTACGACCAGCATGCTCTGTGGAATAAACTGCATGGTGGCTGAAGAAGAACGATGTAAAACAAAGTAACAACTTTTGCTTGTGGGAACCCACAGGCTTGCCTCCCATAAATACAATCTCTTGTCCGTACCTGAAGGTTACATGGAGATCCATACCCTGGGCCACATGGGAGGCAGTAACAGGTGTGGAGCAGACACCCTGTAGACGGTTACTACAACAGACAGTGGCTAACAGGGCTCTGGTCTACCCAAGCCAAGGTAGAATGTATCATGCTGAAGGCTGCATGGCACTGGGGTAGTAACAGCAGTGTCATAAACGATCCCATTGGGGAACCAGGCCACACCCCATTGCATGTAGGCATACCATCCGCATGGGGCTCTGTGCACAATGACCATATGTTTTCCCCCTGTTTCATAAGACAGCTCCTTAACAAGGGACTCTGAGAGATACGAATGAATGAATAAACCACTGGCTCTGGAAACAGAGCAACTCTCGCCATAGGGGCCCCATTGGGGGAACAAGGGGAGGGGGGGCTACAAAAGATGTGTAAAAGAAGGCTCTGGAAATGGGAACCTCTCTTCATACAGGCCCCGTTAGAGAACCTGGTGGGGGGCTCGTTTCACTGGGACTGTACACACAGATGAAAGAGGGCTCTGGAAATGTAGCATCTCCCTCTATGGGAGCTCTGTGAGTGGAACCTGGAAGAAGCAATCCTTTACTGGGGGCCCTGAAGGACATAAGGACATGTAAAGGAAGGCCTTGGAGACAAGCATCGCTCTCTATAGGGGCCCTGTTGGAGAACCTGGAGGAGGGTTCGTTTACTGGGGACTTTTGAGAGACAGTAAAAGAGTGCTTGGTAAATGAAGCATCTCTCTCTATGGGAGCTCTGTGAGAGGAACTTGGAGGGAGGGCTCCTTGACTGGGAACTCTGAAAGCTAGGTCTTATCAGTACCCAGAGGCAGGATCAATAACTGATTTTGGGTCCTAGTTCAACTGCAAAGACCAGACTATTGTCCTTTAACAGACACAATCCAGGATTGTTAGTGGCCTTTTTACTGGAAATAAGACCCTGTGAAGACACCTTTACTTAGTGCGGCTGACCAATATTCCATTATGTAGGAGGTGTGAAGCAGAGGAAGACACCTCAGCCCATGTTTTGTGTGAGTGCAAACCTTTGGCTTCACTCAGACATGCATATTTGGTCCTTTTTCTTGGACCCAGAGGACGTTAAGAGTCTAAGTCTGGGGGTAATCTGAAACTTTAGTAAAGGAACAGGGTTCTCATGACTTGACATCAGATTGTGTGGCACAAAGGGCCCATCTAAAGACCTAGGTGCAACGGGACCGAAGGGACTCAAACCAAATCACTATCTACATCTACCCATGCTGCCAGAAGCACCACTCATTCTCTGCTAGTACCTTGCTTTTTTGTGGTTCTCTTTATCTAAGGTTCATCCTAATAAGAAGTGTGAGCTGTACCACTACATCTAATTTCAAACACTTTTCTCAAGAACATGCTCATGTGGCTATACTGTTGCATCAAAAGCTCTCCCTCATCATTACATTTCCTATACTTGAAACCCATACTCTTCAATATTTGTAGCACGGGATCTTGGTTCACTTCACACCCTTCAACTTATCATTTTTACAAATAATTTCTGTGCCATGGAAAACTCCTCAGCCATTTACATAATAACATGCATGCAATGCAGCAAATTTTATTAAGCATCAAAGCCAGTCACTAGTTTCTTGCACTTATGCTCTTCCTGCTAAATGAACTGCCATATCTGCCACCTGCACTGACAGAAAATTTTGTCTTGCTAACAATTCTTCATTTGGTTCAAAGCCCAATTACAAGCCTCAGCCAAATGATCCTAACCCCTGGCAATGCTGTAAATGGCTTAGTTCCTAGTACTCTTCATTTCAGTGCCTCCTTCCATGTTTTAAGATTCAGCAACAAAATTATTTTTGTGAAGAAATGGAATCACTACACCACAATACTTAAAATCACCTTACAACACCAATACATAAAAAGCTCCTGTCAGCAAACACTTCAGCCAACTGATGCTGTCTTGCCAGTGCGAACACCAGCCAGCACATACACAATCACCCACCTTCATTCCTGCATTTCAGTCTAGTTATTCCTATGAATGTATGGTATAAAGTACTAATTTAATTTTGAAAACTGATTACTAAAGCATTTATTCTACAACTACAGGTCTTCTCACAAAAAAATATACATACTTCTAAAACCAAATGTGTGAATTCTTCATTTGACAAGAATGATGGTTTCCAATCCTCTTGAATTTCATGAACACGGGATCGTACAGCTATTTCTGCCAAGAGAAATAAACATCAATAAGAAAAC
>Ga0123352_10003009_pt1 | contig 24041 bp, 10 predicted proteins | sample TergutLab28metaG_FD_89700 | JGI IMG/M metagenome (GOLD analysis project Ga0123352, IMG submission 89700) | Labiotermes labralis P1 segment gut microbial communities from Petit-Saut dam, French Guiana - Lab288 P1 | ecosystem: Host-associated > Arthropoda: Insects > Digestive system > Gut ...
GTAGCCCCCTAGTCATGGGTTCTGGAGGCAGCTGTAGTTTGGTACAAGAAATTTCATTTCATATAGTAAAATTTTCTTAATTTTTTTTGTAATTTAAGACTTTATTAATTTATTTGTCATTGCTAATGTCAAGACAATTGCGAACCTTGGTGGTTTTAGAATTGTACTGCCTTTTTTTCCGAACATCTTGGGGTGTTGGCATCCGAAATTCAGCAATTTTTAACAGTTTTCACAATCAGGTTGAGTTTGGCACAATTTTGGAGGGCCTTAGGAATTTCGGGGGGGGGGGGGTAGGGGTGTTTGAACACCCTCCCCGGTACGCCACTGAGGTAAGACCTTAAAATAGGCTGACCCCTCACTTCCTTCCACATCAAACATTCACTATTCTCAATCATCCTATCATGCCCCAGGAGTTATGCATCATTGCCAAATGCCAATGTTATTATCACTATGTGCCAATGATCTCATTGGAGTTCTGGCATGTGCTCAGAGACCTTCAGTAGGTCATCCCAGCACACAATTGTAACATGAACTACACAAGGTCAAAAGTGAAAGTTGTTCGATATGCATCTCATTCATTTATTTTCAACAATAATTACAATTACATTGAAATAATATAAGGAGACTAAAAACTGAATGTTACACAGTCAATAGGAGAAATCACACTGACAAGGAACTAATACACTGTATTTTAAGTGTCTGAAATTATACTGTGTATATCCAACATTTTAAAAGTTCCATACAGTGTGAATGCTGCAGGTCAACAAGGTTTGGCAGTTTCTCATTAGATCATTTTTCAGTGTAGCTGCCTGTTACTACACTTTCTCATGGTTTACAACTACAAGACTACCAAAATTAATTTCACAGATCATACAACTTTACTAACACTATATTCTACTTAAGTGCTGGAATGTCTTAAAGTGTATTCCATAATTTTGCACCTACACATGTTATTCACAGATTTAAATAAAATTTGTACTTGTGGTAAAGTACAATATTTTTCATGTAACCTTTAAATAACCAGTTTGGTATTTCAATTTATACACATGGTTTATAAAAAACACAATTATTTGAATAGTAAAAAGATAAAACTATGAAATAAATGGCATTCTGTGGAAAATAAAACAAATTATCCATTATGTCTTAAAAATGCAGTAAATTTCCTTGTTCCCTAAATACATTAAATTTATTTCTATAGGGGTGTTATTTTTACATGTGTTCATGGGCAAGTTGTTTCAATGTTAAATGTACCATTCATATATTACAAACGTGTCAGTGCTAATTCTAATATATATTAACAGACCAACTTCATTATTTTAAAAGTGAATTTCCACACCACAGTTCTAAATCTGTGGAAGTCTTCTCTACACTAGGTGTCACACTCTCCAAAATACAGACCATCTCTTAAGAGGTAGCTCGAACACATTCAGTGGCACGGACAGCACAACTTATGCCATGTACATGAAGTGTGGCAGCAGCCTCAACAAATCAACAGCATATACACATCAGAGTTTCTGTTCATTGTTGTTCCAATCAATCACAAATAGCTATAATAATGTGCGCTTATGCATCATTTGCCTGCCACTTCCAATCTACAGTCCCTGCTACTCTACTGTGATGTTACATTGTGTAAGATACACATTGGAATGAGCTTTCCATGTTGAGATATACATATGTGAATAGTGGTTGTGAAAGGAAGAGAGAAGATCTCAGCATAAATTTCAGGATGTCACAGTTCCAAATAGGAAAACTATTCATACAGGGGGGAGGGGGGGGGACCAGGGTACTTAGTGACAGTGAGGGGATAATGAGTGAGCATTTAGAGTCCAGGTGATATCCTCATGCTGGGGCCCAATTGGCCACAGCATGACTACCCCAATGCCTGTGTTATTGTTCACAAGCATTCATCTGCCACCTTTGTCTCACTGTACTTCCATTCTGCAAGGAAACATTCAACGCACATTTAAAAAATGTTATTTAAACTTTTAAAAATTGTACAAGTCCAGCACAGTATGCATACATCCATCTTACAGGCTACACAGCATCATCCTGTAAGACGGTTATTGCCTGTAAGTGCTGTTAGAATCTCACCAATGAAACAGGCTACTGGCACACAATATGTAAGCTTGCTTCGGAGTCACTGGTTTAACAGTCTATTGTTTCACACTAAGATTGTCAAGGCTACTACCACACTGAACACATACAGCCCAAGTTGACATGAGGACATCTGTCCACCCTGTCTGAACGATTTTCAAACAGCTCTCCAATGATTATGCATGTCACACATGAAATTTACACACATGCACACACTAAATTAATAACAGAATTTATATCTCTAAGTGGGACATCCTGTTGTGATGCAGATATGCTAGATGCAGGTACAGAGACTGTCAATCACAATTATTATTTTAAGGTACGTGAAGGTACAGCTCTACTGTGACATGTTTTGGCTTATATGAAATGCTGTAATGTGGTGTGTAAGATAATTTTTCTATAGTGTCTTTAATTTGCCTGATGATGGCTTTTTTTTAAAAATATAAATCAAAACATTCACAATAAAATTATATGATAATACACCTTAAAACATAGTTGAGATTGACAGTCTCTTTCTCTACACACATGGAAGTCATTTAATAGCTTCACTGTATCCGTCCTCCAATCAATACCACATAACAAATGCTGCATCAGCCATACATTACACATATCAAAATGAAATGTAAAAAGAGGAATGTAATGACAAGCTTTTATATGTATATATGCACATACACACACACACACACACAAGTCAAGACCAATGCCCTCTTTGGTAACAGCCACTTTATATGGTATTGTACAGGACCAGCATATGGACTTTTGCAGATTCCACGGCATTTAAAAGTGCCATGTCACTACACACAAACAGCCATATAAACAATAATTAGGCAGAGGCATAGAGAGATATGGAGCCTATGATGTTCAGCACCTGTGGGAACAAAAATGACTGAATATTTGAAGTATTGTCCGACAAACTATATGTATACACATTCTGCACCACGTTTTCCACCCCAAGCAAAAAACACGAAATTAACAGCTAACAAATAAAACCAACGATTGTGATAATCAGTGTCCTCATTTTCCTCTAATAATAATAATAATAATAATCCACAGGTACATACTTCGATGTGTTGGTAGATGGCGTGAGTGAATGATAGGTCAGGTCAGGGCCACCCATAGTCAGCATGCTGTCTTGACGCCCCAGATACAAATGTACCCACCAACAGGGGTGTTACAAAACTTTTGGAATACCTGGGGAGTGACGCTTCACAGACCTTAGTCACACCTATGAATAAAGAGTAGACACGATATAGTCGCGGAAACTGCTTCGGCTATGCAGTAAAACCACCCGCGGTTTGCAATTGGGGACTGGGCGTCAACTGAAACATCAGCAGACAGCTGCTGTATAGAATGGTGGGGCGAGTGGCACCGACCCGTGAATGGCCACCACAAGACAAACACAAAGTCCCAAAGTCAACGGAAACCTAACCAGCTGGAAATGCTGCACAGGACACCCTTGGGACCACAGAGCTGGTAAAGCCCGAGAGCACATTAAGTGGAAGAACAACATTTTATTATGCACTAATAATATATTACTAAGAATTTCGAAACCAACAAGCCTAAACCTCAGACAAAAGCTACATGCCGCATTCCGGAAACAACTTCCACCGCTAAACGTCAAAGAACAAAGAAATGCAGCTCGGCAGCGACGTTTATCACTAACAATCTACTCCAGAAACATAGATTTGATTAAATAAGGCGGAAATTGCAGCGTTACTACAACAAGCCACTATTGGTGACGAAAAGAATAAGAAATAAAAAACTGATAATAAAAAACGCCAAGCGCGACAAACCATTAACGGTATGCACGATCAAGAAAAATTACACCACTTAAACCAAAACTTGAGGCGGAATTTCGGAAAGCCCTCTGTGAATTTGAAGGTACTGTACATATCCAACACTAAGATACACTAAACCGAAACAGAGAAAATTCTAATAGACTGGCCATGACGAATAATTAAGTTCTCCCACAATATTTAGCCAAAAATGTGGACAGCTTTACGGATCTGCATACTGCGATATATGCTACAGCTGTAAGAACTATACGAGGTACTACTGAACCCCTAAGCAAACATCCCATCCATAAAGAAAAAACACCCCGTAGGAAAAACGTTGTACAAAAGCGACTGTAAACCTAAGCAAAGATACTGGAAGAGCTTAGCAGTTTAAAGCGGGTAGAGGTAGTGCCAAGACTGTAAGTCACATGCACAGAATAGACACAAGAGTGAATACACATGCTGAGCACAATCCAGGTAACTCGTATCTCTGAAATACGCGATACCTTGAATAAAAAACAACTGTCATTTAACGAAAACTGGACAAAAGGCAGTGAACCACCAAATAAAGCCGAGGTGGAGAGATGTTGCTTTTCAATATGGAGTTAAGAAGGGCAACATAATTATCCAGCGAAGAAGGAATGGTAACACAGAACACTATGAAGCATTCGGTAGTAACAACAGAACAGGTCGCCAAAGCAACGGCTACGGCACAGAACTGGAAAACAACTAGTCCCAGGAAATTTTCAAATTTTGTTGCCTAAAAACTTCACAGTAATGCACAAGTGCCTAGCATGGTGCTTTCACTGTTTGATTGAAGGCGCAAAACAAATACTGTAATTGCTACGGACAGGTATCACCTTCCTTCTGTAAAAAGGCGAAAACACTCAGGATCCCTCTGAATATCAACCCATTACTTGCTCATGTACATTGTAAAAGTATTCACGTCACGCATCTCCTCGAAAATTTACGAACACCTCACAATGAACAGCATCGTTATCCAGGACCAAAAAGGGTGCATAAAGAAGTCCAAGGACGTAAAGAGCAGCTGGTTACTGAATCGGTGTTAAGAACTTATCCATGTTCTTAAAATGTACACAACAGATCCCGGTCTAGTAGAAAACCTTCAAAACCTAACGTCATCATGCAAAACCGTCTTCACTTAATGCATGGTAACACCAAAACAGAATCTGGCATAATTCCAATGAAAGAAGGAAAATTCAAAGTGATAACCTGAGTCCACTTTGGTTTTATCTGGCCCTGAAATCCCGGTCGTCCTTGCTCACACCAATACAGGATATGGATACACCATAAAACAAAATGAGTATGACACCGAATAAACAACCTGATGTACATGGACATAAAACTGTACGGCTTTACCGAAAAGCATATACAGCACTTACACTGCACAGATACCTTCTAAAAAAACATTAACATGTCTTTTGCGCCGGATAAAAGCAAAATGATGTGCGTATCCCAAGCAAACCTCACACTGAAGGATTTCAGATGACTGAAGCGATTGGGACACACACACACACATATACTTGGGTCTTCTTCTAGTATAAGTCACAGCTGTATACACAAAGAGATACATGTACTTGAGTCCTAACCTAATTGGAAAAATACATTCAAAGCTGTAACTACCTGTGCTAGACATGTGTTGACTTACACGTTTGGAGTGGTTAAATGAGCTAAAACCTATCTGGCGGATATTCAAATCAAGACGAGAATAATTGTTATAAAATACAGAGTCCACTATCATAACTCCAGCCACTGAATGACTGACTTTGTCTATTCATATAGGACGCGCCCTTACAGATACGACTGTGTGGCAAACAGATAAAGAATCTGAATCTGCAGCAAGCAGTGATCCACCATGGAGTAAACAATCACACAACGTACGGATATTCCCTTTTAATTAACATGAAAAAATTGGGATAAACATTTGTCGGCAATGGAAGATTAAACATCGTTTCGAATTGTATAGAATATTTAACTGATAACTATTTTAAATATTTGTACTAATTATAATAAACAATATTGCATTTTAAATCTCCACACGCACATCTCTGCCAGAATTTTCTGCCTCTGTCTAGACCTCCCTGAATATGACTATGTAGACGTCAAAACGTGTAGGAAGAACAAATTATTATTTATTACTGATTTGCGATCTGATTGATCAGATACAGTAAAATAAAAATAAAAATATCGCACGTTATATAGATTACGCTAAATTTTTAAATCTACATTTTCACGACAAACAAGGTTCTTCACTCGTCAAAATAATAAAAGCTTGCAAACTGTTACACTCCCCTAGACCTACGGTATGCCATGGTTGCTGAACTTTCTTCTGATAATAACACAGGTACCACGAGGACATGGACTATGAAGCACTACGCGACAGTCACCAGCTGTACCCGTCCTTTCTGCTTGGGGCCCGACAGCGTAACAGCTCTCCATTCTTCCCCACGGAATATTAACGCGGGCGGGAGGGGCTCGTAAACGACTGCTGGGACAAGTCAGCGAACTAGGGGTTGGAGAAGTAGAACGCTATTATATGTACAGATATGCATCGCTTGACAACAGGGATACGTTCTGAGAAATGCGTCGTTAGGCGATTTCGTCGCTGTGCGCACGCGCACTTACACAAGCCTTGATAGTACAGTATAACCTACCATGCACCTGCGCTAAATGATAGAGCCTGTTGCTCCTAGGTTACAAACCTGTACAGCAAGTTATTGTAGTGAATACTGTAGGCAACTGTAATACGATGGTATTATAACATAATGTTATAATCTTACGGGACCACCGTCGTTGACCGAAACGTCGTTATGCGGCGCGTATCTGTATAATTGCCTCTTGGTCGCTGAACGTATGCAGTTTATATATCGAACATTTGACTTCGAAACTAGGAACTTTCAAACACGCATGTCTGCATTTTACGATGCGCAATGGCACTTAGAAATTTTACCAATCCTTGATTCAAAGAACTGGCTTTTTAATGTCCAGTCGAATTCTTAACTGGTAGGCTTAAAATACAACTAATGATCCAACCAAGGAAACATTCAGGCAGAAACAATGCAACACTGTTACACAGGCCTCGATCCACACGTATGAATGATGAGAAACAAGCTGAGCAACAAAAACTACCACAGATCACTGCTCATAGCAATTATTACACAAATTAGCAGACTGTTAACTAGCACAAGAACACACTGCCATCGCTACCTTCATTCTACGCGATCAATTATGTGAATATCGGTATTCTTGCTATTCTCGCTCTTCTGGGATTTTACGCTGCGTAGATTGGTAGTTTGTTATCGACGTTTCGGGACAACCTATCGGTCCCATGCTCAAGGGTCCAACAGTCCAGGAACACTATGTATGCAGTACTACAGGAAATGCAGTGGGCGGTGATTGGTTCAGACAAAGCAATGCTACCCAATAGGATTAGTGAAGTGTGGTGGGGGAAGGGAGGAAGATGAGGTGCCTAGGGGTGCTCTGAAATAAAACAGGCCCGGAACGTGAAGCCACCGCCAAGTACTGGAAAGGGGAACACAAAGGAAAAGAAAAAAAGAAGAAAAAAGAAACAGAGGGGGGAAAAGAGAAAGCAGATGGATAACGAACATCAATAAGTGGATAAGGAACATCAATCACTGCCCACGCCATTCCCCACAAAACTGCATACCTAGTGTTCCCAGCATTCTTCTTGGACTGCTTTACCCTTGAAGATGTCACCAATAGGTTGCACCGAAACGACGCCAACACACTACCAAACTACGCTGCGTAAAATCCCAGAAGGGCAACCACCTCGTCTACACCGTGACGGAAGCGTGAAATCACGCAACGGTTTGTTCAAAAGATTTCTCTACGTCGCACGTTGCCAAATTCCGGCTGTCTGCCTTCAGTTGGTTCTCTCCTGTTGACGTACCAAACCCCACTGGCTGAAACTTTACTGCGATAAAGAAAACTATTTCTGTTATCCTACATAAACATTTCCATTGGCCAGCCAAAATTCCATCTGTCACGCACCATCTTCGTGTATGTCTGTCACACCACACCAACAACGTACGTTGCTAATCTGGTGGCTTGTTGGGATGGCAGACAGGATGGTGACTGGCCCAGGCGAATACAATCGAACGTCGATAACAAGGCCTCTAACAATTCATTTACACATGCAGATTTCTTCGGTGAAAGTGAAGCATGTAAAAATCACAATCCACAACCAAGTGGTCAATTATCGCTAACACATTAGGAAAGAACTGAACGTCATTGACATATAGCGAATGTAATGAAGAGCTGGCAATGATACAACACATTACTGCAGGATGTCCACAGCCTACCAAAAGCTTGCCACCAACTTAGTACAACCTTAATGACCGCGATTTACCATACAAATACATTCCAGCCAATGTTTTAGAAAGCAATAATTAGGTATATTGTATTAGAACCGTAGTATTTTAACAGACAAGACCATTGCTAATAACCACCCAGACATAACCTTCATGAATAAAGTGATGGATACCACGTATCTGATAAACACTGCTGTTTGAGAAACACACAACCTGCAAAAAACGATAAGTACCAAGATCTTGCAACTGAAGTAAGAAATTGCAGCAGAGAGCAGTACACATTGTTCCAACTATAATATCACCTTTGGGAATTGCACACCGGTCTCTCTTGACTACTCTGCACAAACCTAGCCCACATCCTCACATGTGTATACAACCACAAACGTCTGGTGCACCTTCCCAATACATATGCAATAGTTTGAAGATTCCTAACTACTGGTATAAACCACCCATTATCTTGTCCTAGACCAATACTTTGCATTATAATGTTGTAGGAGAGGACTGAAATTTAATAATACTAATAACTCCAACTATAAACTATACTTTGACAGGTCCACAGTCATTGATTGAACTATCCATAATAATAGACCAGACATAGTTATACTTGACAAAACCATCAAAGAAGCATACTTAATAGATGTAGCAATCCGAACAGTCAAAACCTTCACAGCACCATCACTGAGAAGCTCCAGAACTTGAAAGAAGAGCTAGCAAGAATATGGCAGCTGAGAGTGGCCTATATAACACCAACAGTACTGTCCACAATAAGTATGATTCCAAAACACATTACACAAGAGTTTAAAACTGCTTAATCTTTGGCCTGGTCCAAACATTCCAATGCAGAAAGCAGTAATACTTAACACATCCCACACAAATTTTATGTTGTTAATACTGTGCATTTTCTAACATTCCATATTTTTTAAAAACCACAAAATGCACCGATTAAAATAAATAATATAGATCACAAAACATATTTCCTATCAGGTGCCAACTCCTACATGTTTCAGCACCAAGGAGACATCATCAGGGAGTTGCTCAGCAATAAAGGTATGTAGGTCTAACAAATATTCCAGGCAACATTCACTCACACTTCCATCATAAAAACTAAAGGTATTACAATGTTAATACTCCAAATTACACATCCATATTGCTGCATCAATGCTACCACACAGTGATAAGCCTTGTTTGTTACAAATTCATAAGTGTACCACTTCCTGGGCTGTGTACACAAACATCTGAGTACACTATAAACCTTGACAAGGGATACACCACACACTTTAGCTGGACGAGATCACTACATATCTCGCCACAGGGTACAATGCATGCTTTAGCTGGACGAGATCCTTTTGGATCATATATTGGTATGGATTTTGATTACATAGTGCCTTACAGTAAGAGACATCCTTCTGCCATCAAAAAAATGTCAAAATTGTGTGCATGCCTATGTTATACATTTATCACACTCAGTTGTAGTAATATATAACATGCCAAATCAATTACATGCAAAAATATAAAATTAATCCCTATTACTTTCTAACACGTGTTTTCCTTGGCTTTCTTGTAGCAACCTCGCCATCAGATCACTGAAATGCAAATTTTTGGCTATTTATATACTCATTAGTACAACTCTCTTGCGACACTGTTGTTCTAAGATAGTTTTTTATTCTACACCTCACAAAGCTTCGCTCTGTTGACATCACTGGAGTCATAATTACTAATTAAATCCTACACAATATCTTTATATTTTGGAAGGACCATACAGAGACTGGAGAGTTTTGTGTGTCATTTTGTCCCATTATGGATCACAGTCCTCAGAAAAGGTTTATACCATATATGTCACGTGAATCTGTCATTTAATAAACTTTCCACCTTCATAATACTTTCTATTTTATCTTCTCTAAATTCTTTATCAATCACAAGTATGATTAGTGTGACAACTGTAACAACTGTGAATAAACAAGCTAACTTGTAAGATTTAAATCTGTCTTACAATCACAAGAAATTAATGTACAAATACAGGAATGACTGAACAAGAATATACATTTTTCAGAGGTAGCTGCAAATGGATGAAGTTTGGTTCTTTAACCAAAGAAGTGGTCTGTACAGCCCATGTCACATAACTGTAGCAGTATAGGTTGTCAAAGATGTAAGTATTCCTGTATATCAACATGCTGCCACATCTGATAATACTGGCTTTCTTAGCTACCTGTGCTGAATCAGTGAAAACTGTTACTCTGAACAAAATCACTGCACCAAAAATGTAAACTAACTTTCCTCTACTTTTAAATGTTGTTCTTGTATGTAACCTGGGGCCAGTCCTCACTTATACATAGCCCAGATGTAACTCTTAGTTACAGTTCAGTGTGGCAGACAATCTTAAATGCACAGATGTACTAATGAAAACAATTTCTTCCCCTAATGGCTTCAGCAATACAACTTAAATCTAATGTACATAAACTAAAATTTAATCACCCATGGTATTAGAGTATGTTCATATAAACACCTCGTATGCACATTTACAATCCTGTACAGTGCATATTAAAATCACAATATTCACCAGTTTGAGAACTGTAAAACTGATTTTCATGAAATTTCATACAGAACAATTTTATGAGTAAAACTATCCAGCTAGTTCAATTTTAATTTAATCTGGACAATTTTACTGGCCACTTTACATTGCAATCTGCACGTGTAAACAACCCTGTTCTATGCATTTGTGCAATTTGTATCCCAGCTGATTGCAGAGGTGTCACTATCACCTGGGAAAACCACAGACTATCTGGAGTACCAGACTTGTAGAGAACTCAAAGAACCCTATGAGTTACATTATGTGCACACTTTCTAATTTAATTATTGCTCATGGCAAATCGGTATTTCTGGAGACATGCTTTACTTTTCTTTTTAAGTGTGTTTTCTAATGACAATGTTGATTGCTACAGTTAAATAGTATAGGTGACAGATGAATGAATGATTACGCTGCACTGTTGAAATGACAATGACAACCAAAGACCTTGGAGAAAACCTGTCCCAGTGCCACATGTTCACCATAAATCCCACATTGGTTGGCCTCATACTAAACCCAGGCCACCATGGTGATAGGCTACTGACTAACCTAGGTCATGGCATGGGCCACCATGCCAGGCCTTGTGCATTCCTGTAATTTGATAAGTAACCATAATTTTTCTATTACACAGTGTCACAGGTATGTGTATTATATGCTTCAAATGCTTCTGACCCTGCAATGAAATAATTATCCACATGGAAGGTCAATTCTCAAGCAAAATGGTGTACCATGTGACAAAAATGTGGTTTCCACTTAAGTCAGGTTGTCTCTTACAACGTAATGGTAATTACAATGACATTAAACTTTTAAACAGATCCTACTTTGGCATCTGTACAGCTCCATTATGCTCATCCACATATTAAAAACAAAATCACGCACATTATTACATTTTCAAAGGAAAATAAATATATATAAATATGTAATAAATTCACAACTCGGTTATTGTTAGGAACTGTAAACTCAAGACTTTTTTCAATTAAATGGATCGCCTGAGGATCACCACCATGGTCAAAACATGTAGCCACATTTATGTTAATAAAGTTGTGAAGACAGCAAGTAATAACATTTATAGTGTCACTAAAACTACAAATAACAACACTTAGACTGTCATTAAAACTACTAAGTTCTTATTCATCTCAGTTAAAAGAAACATTGTTAATAAATCTGATTTGAGGGTTGCCTTAATGTACAGAGTGATTCATGAGTTGTGGACATTACTGCAGGATATAATTCCTTAGCACTTTGTGAGCAAGGGTTCACAAAAGCACGTGTCTGATTCTGAACAGGTAAGGAGTTACGACCACTTGAAACTTGGAACAAACATTATTGATTACTGAAAAGATACAGAATTGAATAATAACCAAGCACATTACCTGATAAGTTTAATGTTTCAATTTAACTTCATGAAAGGTACTGGCTGTACTGAAGGGAGGCTTTTGAAAATCCTGCCCTCAGCCAGAACGCACCTCACCGGTTGGTTGTGAATAGTGCACGTAGAAGTGTTACAGACAAGCCTGAAATGTGCTTATGTTACCTGCCTTTCAGTGGAAGAAGCAAAGTGTTCAAGGTCATGCAGCATACAACAGATTCCAAAAGGTATGAAGTGTGGTTCGGAGGGGTGTGTTAATGAGAATCAGAGAACTCCTGTAGCACTATAACCCTGAGAACAGGAACCATGTTAACAGGTATGCTTTTGATCACAAAGACCTAGAAAATCATCTCCTACATTAATATTCACAACTCATGAATGACCTTGTATAGTATCTGTTTAATAGAAAATCTGTATGTTTTGTGTCTCCACTACATTTACCCCCTCCCCACCCCACCCCCCACAAACAAATACTACAACTCAAGAAGGGACATTTGAGCTTACCAGATATGTGTGAAATACAACATTTACAATCATGGGAGTCCTCTTGACAACTGACTATTAAATGTCATCTACAGTAAACCACCTTAACAATACCTATATACTTGTGTAATTTAAACAATTACACCATTTATCTACAAACCAACTCTAACATCATATTCATATGCACGCTTCACTTCATGCATTTCCAGCTACTGTTTCTTTTGTCACATTCTGATCAGTCTTAATACACTTATGTTCTATCACATCCATGACTAATATCCTGAAACTGTTTCACACCATTAACAGTAATGTGTACGTGAACTGTCTTGCACCCCCATCAAGAAAATCCCATTTCTTTTTTGAAAGGTACAGAATTTTACTGCCACATATAAATTAAGCTTAATACATTTGCCCAACAACGTGTGTTATCACATGAAGCAATATTTTCTATCATTACACCCAGCTTTCCTCCGAAGTACCTTAAGCTGTGTACACATACAAGCTCTGAGTTAATTCCAGATATCTCTGCATACATAATGTAGTTTGCAGATTATCCATGAACATCTTTTAAAAATTTCTTCAGTTGTTGAATCTTATAAAGATTTATACAAGTGTTACACACATACACACACCCCCGTGGAAAAAAAAATTACACTTCTTTTCTGATTTTCCTGTTTCATGTTTTCTACCAGTCTGTTTTTTCCATGTTTTCCACCTTTCTGCTTTGAGATCTTTGACATTCGATGATATGTTCCTGCTATATGCAGCCAGTTACAGTAGGTACAGAAGAGTAATGTAATGACACATTGTTGTGATGTACTGTGTGTTTGAGCTGAAAATGGACCACTTCTCACTCTGTGCATTTTATTATTTTCATGCTTCTCTTCATTCCATTTCACCAACTAAATGGTTATTGGTACTCATACAGCAGTGTATCTTAAGTCTACTTAAGAGATCACTTGGAAATGAAAGCTATAATACTGATAGCTGTAAACGACATATGGCAGACAGGCCGACAAATTTACAAAAATAGGACACCGACTCAAGACAAAGCACAGAGGAAAGCCAAATCTGTATTTACAAATTAACATTAATATATGTAGTGCATAACATATGTTCAAAACTAGCCATAAAGACAAGGATTCACCTTCCACCCATGCTGGGTTCAGTAACTCCCTGCTGATACTGAACAAAAGCCCTAATGAATATTACAGTTAAACCCCAATATAGTGCCACCACTTGTACACCACAATTTGTGGCTGTATATCAAGGGCAATAGCAAATCAAAGTATTGTATGATGGGAAATTCCTGTTCACACATTTTAATGGCAACTGATTGAGGGTAGGGCTATATCAAGACGTGCTGAAATGAGGGGGGGGGGCACTATATCAGGTGCTAACTGTATATCACATTGTTTTATTCACAGAAAAATACCCTAATTGGGATACATAGATCTAAGTATAACCCAGCAACACTGGATGAAATTCTGCATTATACACGCAACTGACAGTACTCTGGAACATATTCAAATATTTCAGCAGCACACTTTTTTTTTTTACATAAATATTGATCACGCAAACCTTTCATTTCACACATTCCATGAAATACAATTTGTAGAACCTGAGTTTCTGTTCTTCCATTTGTATAGAGAGATTTATCACAAAATCTGCTTGAAATAGTATGTCCAAAATACATAACAGTACAGGCAGCCCTTGTTTCACGCCTTTTTGCTTTACCACCCTTTCTTAAAGTACACCCCCATTAATATTTGGTTTAATGCCCTTTGGCTGGCTGTGCACAAGGATGCTGCCAACAGCGTATGAAACTCATTGTGTAGAACAAAGCTGACAGGAACAATGCTCCATGTAAACTGCGTACATAATGGTGTACTTCCTGTGGTGTGTTTATTTGCCTTTATTCAAGTCTTTTTCCCTTATTAAATCACTGAGGAATATAAGTCCACAATCCACGGCGCAACCACCTCCCCCTCAAAAAACACAGCATAAGACAATCTATACCAAAGGGAAATGAGACATAATAAATTGGCTTGAAAAAGGTAAACACACTTATAACAGCTGCTGTGTTCTTGTCTTGGCCAAGAGCACTGTACACAAAATCCATGATAATGCTGAAAATGAAAGAACATGATAAGTCAGAACCTCCCTCTCCTGTAACTCTACAGCTACAGTCACCATGGCCTACCTCATCATCATCATCATCTGACCCCCTCCCCCTCCTTCATCTCTGATGCACTAGCCTCCTCAAGCCATTTCATGCAGCACTAAACATTAAGGGTGTGCAGGTTGTTTACATTTACTTTCTAATTTACATAGGCTGAAAATAAATATTGTTTATCTCTATACTGATCTCACACACAACAATAACACGTATATGTATATACACTGCACTAAAAGCCAGAAGGTAGCGGGTTCAATTCCCGATGCTGTCATTGCAACTTTTCATTGGCACAATTGACAAACTGATGCAATATGACCCTGGGGTTGAACCAGCCTCTTAACAGAAATGAGTAAGCACAGAGAATATTCCCTGGTGGGTAGAGGTGGCCAGTGCTTTGGCTGACAACCTTACCACATTCATGTGCCAAGTGTCTTAAAATCTGACAGCCTCAGCCTCCTGGAACCCTCTGAGCCTGAACAGGTCTGTACAGGGATTGCTTTACTTTGCTTATAAGTATATACACCATGCATGAAGTGGCTGTAATTGGTACAACTGTCCCTAACCCTTACCTATTCAATTATTTCTTATGGAAATATATCTGACTTACACAAATCTCATTAATACACACTTTCTCAGAAACACAACTAAGGTGTAAACAAAGGACTACCTGTACATGCAGATTATTTCTTTCAATTACTATGACCCAATTTTAGGGTACTCACCCCTATCAAGAATTCAAAGTGACAATACAATCTACCATTACAGTAATTTAGATATTGTAAAATTTCTCTGAGGGTGCATCAACATCAGTAACAGCATACCATGTCATCAGAAAGTTACTAGATCACATATTCAATATATTTACGGTAATCATGCACTGGTAGGAAACTTAAACACGTTGTGTTAAAAGTTCAGTAGAAATGACTATCCACTGTAGAACTAGTTTGCTTCCTGAATTCAGATTTGGCACCTGCAATACTAGCTTCAGTTAGCCATGATACCTCCACAGTTACAAAATGGAAAAATGATGGAAGAAATCTACATTAACGACAAATTAACAAAGTTAAGACATACTTTGTTACTTCATTCATGATTACTTACAACACCTGTTCTTATGTTTCTTCATTATAAGGCAATGTCTACCATCATGATTTACAAGTATAAATGTGTTACTAATTTTGCAGAGGTTGGTATTAAACTGTGAAAGTCTAAGAGAATTGTTAAACCTGGATCACCACACAGGACATCGCACAGAACATAAAAGACTTTGCTTCTGTATGGTTGTTTACAAAGGTATGATCTACCCTTGAAGACGTTTTATACAGTCTGGACTGCATAAAATTACTTCAGTCTTTGGCATCTTCACTCTTGTAGAAGTTTCTACATGAAACATGTACAAGAAGGCACTGTGGACGACTATCACAGAATATGCACAGTGAATTCATTGTCTACATAATTAAAATTATCAGCCTTAAAGACAGCAAAACCTTGGGCCCACTTAAAATAATCCACTGTAAAAAACTGAGCATTAAATTTATCCAAGTCGTTGCATAATATACACAGGACACATAAAATAGTCTATTATAAACCAAGCCTACACCTTTCCCAACTTGTCATGAATATACATTTTTTTTCGGTATCCTTTTTTCATCGCAAATTTTATACATATAAAAAATATAATAATAGCCGAAAAAGCATACAATATGAAACATAAACTAATGTCAAAAATGTTAAAATTCCAACCAAGTTGTTTCTTTTCTGGATCATTTACAACAAACTGTTCTACCAAAACTGACTCTACAGCAGAAGGAATGTTTTCCTTTTTGATACCCATGTAGCTAATGTTTTGCTTGCCATACATTTGCTTTAAGTGATTCATGACCTCATCAACATTCCAACTGTCATCTTTGTTCCTACATGTTGGACATGTTTCACGAGATGGAAACTGGATTTTGACATGGTATGGATCCTCTGTTGGGTCACCAGACAGACGCTTGTTTGCCTGATTATGGGCTCTCCACAGCCACAAGACACTGTGCTGTGGGCTGGAAACTTCATGCATTGATTTGGCTGCCATCTCCTGAAAGTGTCTGGAGCAATCTTCACACCCAAAAAAATAAGTTACATAACCCAACACTGCACGAAGGACTTCTAAGCTGTCCAGTTGCTTATTCTGAATCACTGAATTGACAGTAAGGGTGTGAAACAGACTCCACAAGCCACATGGATACCCACGGAAATGTGGCTTGCTGCCTTTACAACCAATCCAGTCATGCAATGAGAACACAGAATCTGGCCCATTATCAAACATATTCAAATATTCCAGTACCTTTTCGCCTCTTACTTCATTTGTATGTTTATATATGGCATTCTTAAAACTGTCCAAAATTTTCAGAGCTCTGTTGCTGAATGGAAGGTACTTCACAAGAACATTCAGGTAATCTTTCAATGCAGTGAGAGCCTGGCCTGAAATCAGTTTGTATGACGGAACCTCATGCTTAAGACTGTAAGCAATTGTCCTCTCCAAGTCCACATAGAAAACAACATCTCCCATTTGTTTAATTTCCTGTCTTTTTTTGTTTTCTTCTTCAGCCGCCATTAACAATAATAAATCAGAGATTTCCATAGTCTTGCGATCCTCAGGAGATTTTGGCGGTTCCTCCTGTGGCACAATTATGTGTCTTGATTCCAGAAATGTTTTTATTGATTTGCGGTAAGATTCTCTTGTTTTATCACCGACAGTCAGAGGAAATTTTGTCATGTCATTCTCAACAACTACCAAGCTTGGAAATGTAGACACACCCATAAGTTTCGAAACAGCTTCATTCTGATTCAGCACAGATCTGACATAAACACTGTCTATCTGATGAAGATCCAATATAACTTCCGTCCCAACAAATGAATCAATATCCTCGAATATTAGAATTATAAACTTGACTGATTTGGGAACAGACTTCCACAGATTCTTAATGTCACTGTTCCTGTACGGTGTAATATTTGGCCAGCTGGCTCCCCTACCTTCCACATGTTCTTTTTTCAATATTTCAATGATTGTAGATCGTATCTCTTCAACATTTTTGCCTTTATTCACTGTAACTCCCATATGATCAGGCTTTGAATTGGCTGGGATGAACTTCAGCATTGGATAATGCATTATTTCATACTCACGACACAGTGGGTTATTGTCATCATTTGCACAATCCACAGCTGCAACAGCTATAACATCCTTCCAATCTGAAATTAAACGAATGTACCTTTTTATCATTTTATATAACACCTATATAAGAACAGTGTAATGACTATTGTTACCCTCCTGTCTCAATGGGAACACATGAGAAACATGTGCACATAGGACGATAATATTAAAATGCATCTTACAGAGCCACAATGTAAAGAATGGATCTGTTTTGAACTGGTTGAGTATAAAGCCTATGACAGAAGTGTGTGAAATGGAGTCAAATCTTGAATATTTGTAACAAGAAGGCATTTCTTTTTCAACTGCTTAAGAATGACACTGTACCCTTAAACCAGTGTGCTGACTAGTACCAAATATAGAGGCTATTTATCATTAAATAATACCCTGATGAACACAAATAATAAATCAAGAAGACAGGATAAATGGCTACATTTCAAAATATGAGTATGGTGGAAGTTGTATGTAAGTTGCTGCTCTTAAGGTTGCCAACTTCAGATGGCACAAAATGAGAAAACACCAGACAGAGGGGGTATGGTTATACATCGCAAAATCTGAAGATATTTGGTGTAAGTTAGGTTAGGTGGGTTAATTTCCATTAGGCAACATTACGTTAGTGCTTCACATAGGGTATTCACTTGGAGGAACAAACGAGATTCTAACACTACAAAATGAAGGTAACCTGTTACACAGTATCACTTTCAATTTTAAATTTATTCCTTTGGCAACTGCGTGATAATTCAAGCACTCACCCGGCTGTCATTCCCTGGAATTATTTGAAACAAACTTCACACTCAAAATATGTTACACATTTTTGAACATTTTCATGCCAAATTCAGCTTAATACATGTCACATCACAAATGACAATCTCTCTTCTATTCCAGAAATAGGGGACCACTCTGTACTGCCAACATCTGCACATACACACGTGGCCACGCACTCACGCACACACATAAAAGGACCCTTCTATTGTCAACATATGTACTAAACATAAAACTTGTAGAACTTACAAGTGATGAAGCAGAATTAAATCAGATCCTACACACAGCTGAGGCACAAAGTTACACAGCTTATATCAGCAGACATCAACAATCTTTTGTCCTAGATCAGAAGTCTGAAAGAATTATGTGAGGGCAAGACAGGGAATGTACATATATAATAAGTGAAAAAGTAAAAACCATTAACACTCGAGCTATGTTACAAGTGACGTGCAAGACAGCTGGGATTGGCCTGAGCTTACAATTACGTACCATCACCTGAAAAATTGAACGAACCTTACATACATCTGTATATTCAAATATAAACAACAGAACAATCTAAGTTTCTCTGTCTAACTATGCTGACACACAACCTCCCACCAATTTCACTGTATTTATTTTCACCTAATTTTAAATCATAAAAAATGAACATGCAAATTATGAAAATATCATAATTGTAAAAAGTAAGCTCTCATTTTAACAAATGCAATTATATGTCTTTTTAAGTGTTTTATCAAGTATTAGCCTGATGATGACCCACTAAGGTCAAAACATGTTGCTATAAAAACTATCAAAAATAATGTTGAGTTAAGAGTTCTTACTTAATAACTAATTATACAAGAACACAACGGAATATCTAACTTTAAAAAATTACATATATAATGTAACACGGCACACATGTGTAACCACTGGCACCATGGAAAAGTTATAAGTACTAAGTATTATGAGTGTGTATCTAAATTCTTGTCTTAATCATCCAGCATGCAAATCATCTTTTTTGTGCCGTATTATACTGTCATCTGTAGCTTGTATGGCTCGAATATATCTTTCCACATTATCTCATAATGGCACGATTTTGGAAAGAAGTTACTGACCACAACATGTACATTTTCATTTTCTATACAAATTTGTCTGAAACATCTCTCATTCGAAAAAAATTCATAGAGATACTACCATAAATTTTCATAGGTCTTAAAGTACCTGTTAATCTTCTCAGAATTTAATGAAACTTAATTTTCTTGAGATTTTTTAAAAACCCTAAAAAATCAAGTTTCATGAAACTCCATTCAGTGGGAGCAGAGTTGTGCCATGTTAACAAATGGATGGAGAGACAGACATGATGAAGCTAATAGTCACTTTTTGCAATTTTGCAAACACACCAAAAAAGCAGACAGTGAATCAGAATGGTCAGAAGTAGTGACAGGAAGACACAAAAGCAAGCATAAGGATAACAAAACCAGTATGAATTATAATAGATCAGTATGAATTACAAAATAGCAGTGATGGATGTGTAAAAGCAGCCACAAAACATGATGATGAAAGGAAAAATGAGGCAAGTAAAAAGAATACAAATCAGACAAGAAGAAACATGAAGTTATAATTATCAGTGACAGTCATGCACAAGGCTGTGCTGCAGATATACATTAACCTTGATAAGACTTAATGAGATTAAATGGTTGTAAAACCAGAAACAAAAGCATAGATTATAACAGAGCAAAAGGAGGACTTAAAAACTGACAAAAAGGCATGTGATTGTGTTATGGGGAGCCATAAAGGATGTGGGCAGAAATAATTCCAGCATTGCTAAGAAAATAAATCATCTAAGTTTTATAGCAATGAGTGTTCCACACACACACACACACGATTTAGATATACAGTATATCCATGTGTACATAACGAGGTGAAAGTGTTTAACAGAAAACTACAGAAACAGATGATGGATTTTGATAACACATTATAGAATCCAGGGACCAAGGAAAAAGAAAATGGAAGATCAAAAACAAGATCCCATGGAAGTCACAAGGAATGCAAATGACATGGCAAAGAGAAATTGGGGATTATAAGAAATGGAGGATGAACCTAAAACATCAAGAAGACTTAAAAAATGACCAGTAACTAGAAGAAATGATTTTTTTTGGACAAAAGGCAATGTTAAAAAACTATGACAGAAACAGAAGCAGGTAACAGTAAGGATCTAACATCTCATGTAATATATGTCCTTCCCCCTAATGTTCACAGTCTAAATAATAAATTAACAGAATCAGATGCAGCATGCTATAGAGAACACTGCCAAAAAGAAGAGCAAATAAAACTGCCAAGTACTGAACTATTTAAATTATTAAATGTTTTTAGCAGAATTGGTAGTGAACATAGAAAAAAAACTGACTACTGATGTACAATTTGGTAAATACAATAGTACCTCCAACTAGAATTACAAAGAATCACTACCAGATGCAATCATAACAAACTAACTTAGGTTGCTCAAATCACCAAGCATAAATACTGTGAATAAATGTTGAAAATCCAAAAAGTGGACCAGTAAACATCAGGAGAAGACAGTTCAGTGAGAATGTATAAGGGAATTTAAGTACTTATTTCTTCCAGAATCATGGCAGGAGGAGCTGTTTAACACTAAAGTTAACATCAAATTTTATGTCTGTATGGATGCAATCATTTACTATTTTGATGTAAGATTTCCATTAGGATCACTTGTTGTGACAGAAACCAAAAGAAATATATTACACAAGGATTAAAAATTTTGTAAACCTTGAGAAACAATAGTGATGTTACAAGGGGAATAAAAGATTATACTAACAGACAGTGAGAATTATAAGCTTGCTTCGTAGACTGGTAGAAAGTATTTGATTGTATATATTAACAGATATCAAGAATTGTGTGGTTGCTTAACATACTTATGGATGGCATCTGACTGTGTAAACTTGACCAAATGAATGCAGACCCTAAAAAATACTGGTATCAATTGAACCAATGAGACATAACAGGTGTGAAGACTGGAAGAGGAGTTAGACAAGGATGCTGTTTGCCACCATTTCTACAACTTATACAGCAAGTACCTTACCAAGGAAGCTCTTGTAGGGTTTAGATTTCAAATTAGGACAAGCACTACACAGCATGAAACAGATGACCTGCTACTGAAAAGGAAGAAATGGTGCTACTACAGGGCACAACTGATAGACTAATTGACGGAAGATACCACAGTATGGAAATGAATGCTGAAAAAACTGATCTCACGCAACTAACCCAAGCAGAGATTGTTAATTGAATGAAAACAACTGGAGAATGTGGAATATTTCAACCATTTGGATATCTGGTACAAATTACGCAAGATGTACATGTGAAATTAAATCCAGGATTGCCATGGTGAGAGCAGCATTTAACAAGAACACTCTTTTCACCAGCAAACAGGACTTGAATTTAAGGAAGACACTAGTGAAATGCTATGTTTGGAGAAAAACAGTGTGTGATGAAAATTGGACACTTCATAAAGTCGATCTGAAGTACCTTGAAAGTTCTGAAATGTGTTGCTGGAGAAGGATAACAACTCTTACTTACCTAGCACACACAGAACACCATGGCACAAGCAACTGGAGCAAACATAAACCGATATGCTTCAGAAAAGTATTAAATAATTAATAAAATGCAAACAAACATAACATGCAATGACACCAAACACAGTTGCAACCTAACAAACATTGAATGTCAGCAAATAAATAGAAAAATCATATAACAAGCACCTAATGGGTTCAAAAGAAATTACACAATACAACAGGCAACGGAATATTCAACCCAACCAAATAAGAAAGACTCGACAAAATTTTAACAATTCCAATAATCATGCGAAAAAGTTTTAAACATATAAGAGGTATATATATATATATATATATGAGAAGTACCAGATACATACAATTAATGCTACGCCAATTTGAAAAAAAAAAGTGTAAAAATGTAAATCTCGTAAATTTCTAAAGATTTCTATGCACATACACTTATGATTTAAATTACATATTTCATTGCATGATGGTCATAAGACTGATACATGTAGCATTCACTGATGAATTTAATAAAAGTCTGTCATTTTTTATGGCAATGGTAAAGTAATCCCTGTACAGGCCTAAGGTTTCTATGACAATGAGGCCTCCAGATTTCAGGGCAATCAGAACATAAATGTGGAAGGTTGTCAGCCCTGTGCAATTGCCACATTTAACCCACAGGAAATATTCCTGGTGCTCATATCTGTTAGGGGCTGAGTCAACCCCAGGCTCACAGTGTGGCCAGAAGTATTCAGTGAAAAATTCCAATGAAACCATCGCGAATCAAACCCGCAACCTTCTGGCTTGTAACACAGTGCCTTAACCAACTGGTTGGACGGCAATACATATACTAATATTAAAGGAAGGTTAAGTGGACTAAAGGAATTTTGCAGGAAACTGCCTTCTAAACATGTTACTGAAATATGAGGAAGAGGATGCAAGCAGCTACTGCTGAACTGGGCCACCTCTCAGATAGAAGTCAGAAGCATAACATTTGAGCCAGCTTCCCAGCTGCTCTGCTACATGGAATTCATGAGTGGCTTCTGTTGCTGGTGACACAACTAGAAGGCTTCTTTGGGAATGAAGATGTATTTTTTTGCATATGGAAATGAGAGATATTCAAGAGAGGATGTAGAAGGTAAAGAATCTTCCATTCTAATGCAGTGATGAGCAAAATGTGGCCCGACTACCTTTACATTGCAGCTGTGATTGGATTTTAGAAACACAAAATGAACACATGCGAAATTCAAAAAGGAATTATTTTATCTGCTTTCATACAAAAAATTATTCAGAAAAACAGTATGTAATTTATAATGTGGTGAGCAAACATTTCTTTAACTTGATTGCGCTCTTGTACACAAAAGGCTGTGCACCACTGTGCTGATGTGTATAGGCTGTAACATGTATTAACTACCTGTGCCTACAATGGTTCATGTTTAAAATGTATTCAGATATTGTTGGGGTAGTCATTAATTGGTAATGGCAGGTGAGGTGTGATTAATTTACTTTGCTTGATGAAGTTCAGTGGCCTTTTTCTTTGATGTCAGAGCTCTGATTGTTCAAAATCTGGTAATATTTCTACTTCTAAATGTTGTGAATGATCTTATGCGTATTGGACCGTGCATCATCTTGATATTTGAATAAAGGTTGACCAACTAGATGACACTTGCTTTATTATATATTGCCCAACATGTTTCAGACGTTAATACGTCCATCTTCAGGA
>Ga0123352_10003012_pt1 | contig 24033 bp, 14 predicted proteins | sample TergutLab28metaG_FD_89700 | JGI IMG/M metagenome (GOLD analysis project Ga0123352, IMG submission 89700) | Labiotermes labralis P1 segment gut microbial communities from Petit-Saut dam, French Guiana - Lab288 P1 | ecosystem: Host-associated > Arthropoda: Insects > Digestive system > Gut ...
CTAGTTACACCAAGTGAAATGAATTATTGGACGGCCGTAAGAAATGATATGGGAGAAACCATTATGTTGATCAATTGTAGATATGCAGTCTTGTGGCCAGAAAGAGTATTATTCAAACATCTCATCCATTAATGCAGAACCGAGCGCTGGTAGAGAGTTTTCACGTTAAGGACCCGCAATGGGCTCTTCAAATGTTTTCAAGCAGTTGGAGAAGAGTACCTTTATACACACACACACACACACACACACACACACACATATATATATATATATATATATATATATATGTATATATATATATATATCAGCTCAGTAATCAATGATAGGATGAAAATACCCCTCATAAGAGTTAGGTTAGTCGTCGGCGCCTATTTACGATGGCTGGAATGAAAACATAATACAGTGCTTGCAGTGGTTCCCGAATTTTTTTACCATCCAGTGAGATTACTCGTTTCAAATTGAAAGTACGGGAACCCCTTTTAAGGCCCCGTCTCTCGTCTCCTCCCACTGGACACCCACTTCTTTTTACCTGTCCCTGTGCAGCGACACATTGAGTCAATGTTTCGCAAATAAGTTGTGGGGGGAGGCGTTGGATTGCAAGTCTGAACCTGCATCCTGAACAAACTATAAGAATTGATGCCTTTTAATCTGTCATACGAACGTACTGTTGTGAGCTTGTCTGAACGTAGTATCTGCGCACAAATTTCGCAGTTCAACTTCTATTGGACGAACCCGCTGTAACATTTCTTCACTTCCCCCAGGAGCCTGGAAAAACACAGTTTTTGAAATGCTGCTTAAGAGGAACATTACAACTTTTGTTCCGTTACTAGACTTTACCAAATGCACTGACCAAGTCTATTGCCCCTCCTTACATTGGTTCGATACTTATTTATTAATTTACGACGGGGTATCACCCTTGCGCGTGTGGTAACATGCGTGGGAGATGTGAGGAGAGGGGAGGTCGTGGTTTGACTACATATATGAGACTCAAATTGTGCACTACAATACAAGTAAGAAGCTCATTTGTTTCCCTTTGCTCGCATTATTTTACAGCGCTATCTCGTCTGATGTTAATGCACGAATAATATCGAGTGACTTGTGGGCAGATGACTGTGAGCCAGGAACCGTAACAAAGCAAGCGTCTGTTACGTTCAGTGTGGAGTTTTGTCTGGGTGGGACTAAGGAAAATTGTGAAAACATGTAGGTTAGTCACAGTATGACCGTTACGGTTATTTATTTAAGGATTTCTTTATCTCGGTTGTATTGTGTTTAATGCTTATCTGTCATCATTGTAGGAGCCGGGATATCGTATTCCGTTCAGTGACTGGGCTCTAGACTGGAAGATTCGGGGTTCGAATTCCGGTAGGGACGGGACATTTTTCACTTCGCCTATATGTCCAGTCAGTCTCTGGGGTCCACCAAGTGTCCTATTAAATTGGAATCCGGCCTTTTTCACGGAGGTAAAGCGGCCGGGGTGTGAAGTTGACCATTAGCTTCCATTTTGTGCCAGTTTTAGAAAGAATGTAGTTAGATATCTACCTCCTTGCTAGCCCCTCATGGAGTGAACAGGAGCAACTTTAGTGTCGTAACAAGATAAATGATATGTAACTAGGGTGTGGAAAAAAAGCTGTCACGGCGTACTGTGGGGTACTACCTAGAGAGAGTAAGAGATGTCACAAAATCCTGGGTGCAGACAGCCGGGGTTTGGGACGAACTATGGACCCTGGTCTCCCTAATATGAAGTAAGAATATTACGTCTTGTGTCTAGATATTTTGTATGACGCGATTCGATAGCCTGGCTGCTAAATGTGAGCAAGGTGCTTTACGCTGCTGCAGCCCTGTACTGACGTAACTGGGGTTCTGTGTTAGACATTTATGTCGCAACACGCGATGAAGAATACTTCGCAGTGCGATTGATACAAAGCTCTCACACCAGCATAACATAAGAATTTTTACATGGATTACTAAACCGAGAAGAGCAGACAGCAATCTCAGGACTGGAAACAGACCTGATGAAACAGTGAAGTTCGTATAATGGAAGAAATCTTCTCCGTCTCTCTCTCTGTACTTTCATCATTCTATATCCAGCACTCATGACACCGCTCGCAAGCCAGTAAATACCACCTACGGCAAGGTTCATGTGAGTATATCATTAGCCTGAAAACGACATTTTCAACAGAAGTTAACAAAAGAACAAAAGTTCCGAAATGAACCAACCGAAACGCCTGTCCAGTATGCCAAGTTACAGTGTTTGTCTTTCTGTTAACTTGTTACTTGAAGTTCCTTCACGGCATTTTGTGCTAAAGACGTGAATAGCCTAGATTTCTGAGAGATTTTGAGGTTCTCACAGTGGCATTGCTGAAGATCCACATTTTCTGGAATGTCATGCCGTGTTGACTGGTAAATGTTTGCCGATGTTTCGAAAATTCGTAGTTCATCTTCAAGGCCATTCAGTCGCTAGAAAAGTGGTCGCGCAGGAAGCTGTTGTCGGTGAGTCAGGTACAGGGAATTTCTGTGACGAAAGAACAACGCGCCTCAAGGGGTGATGGTGCTGTGTGTTGGGCCGGACCCTGGTGGACGGGCTGTGACCCTGACAGGGTCAGATCCCGTTTACCAATTAGAAATCGAAATGAATTTCCGTTAGCATAGCCACATATGTTTTTGGGTTAATTTCCAGGGAAAGTATTAGGTTTTACCATCAATCTGCTTTAAATTAACTTCACATTGCTAACACAGGTGTATTCAGGAATCCTTAATATTGCATTTTTCAAGTAATTTGACATATTTCCTGGAGTGTTTTTTCCTTTTTTTCTAATATTTTCAATGAAATGTGCTTCGTCACATATCCATCAATATTTTGGAACTTCGTAGGCTACCTGTGTACTTGCAATTACCAGTTCATATGTCTCTGTGTTGCTATTGATATAAGCGACATTTTATTCCAGTACATACGGTGTTTTCGAAGATTTCAGCTTGTAGTGTAGGTCTATTGGGTGCTGAAATCTTCGATTTAATCTTCAAAGATGATAATAGATAAACGAGTGATATAGATGGCTGCTTTTTTGGTGGTTTGATAAGTGTCAAACTTAGTAGGAGTTCAGCCTCAATTGGCCTGCGTTATTTTCCGTTACTTTAGCCCACGACCTGCGGACTGTACGATGAATGCTTTTCCCAGAGTACTGCAGCAAAATTCCTTAAACGCAGCTCGTAATAATGCGGTCATTATTTTTCACAATCAAAATCTACATGAAAAATAACTTAAGATTTTAATTTTTAAATCTTTGTGTCTAAATTTGTGCCAAAAGTCGGTAACGCTGATTGTGTTTGTAAATACCGCTTTGCGTGAAATGTTTAAAATAACGTTGATCAGCAGTAACGCTTAAATTCTGTAGGCTTATGACAACAGCGTGTCACATTTAGAACTGCTGGCCTTTTGGATCTGGTCCAACGTCCAGTGCGTTTTTTTTTTGTAAACGGCGTAGATGGACAAAGTTTAAAACTCGAGTGCTTCTAAGTACTAACGCTTCGCTTTTTCTATCTAAATATATCTTGTTAAGAGTCAGCCAATGTACCGTCCATCATGACAGTTTTCGTAATTTTTCCTATTCACTCTAAGCAAAAGGAGGTAAGGACAGCCTGTGCCAATTTTCGCGAGCGTGCGCGCGCACACACGCACACACACACACACACACACACATATATATATATATATATATATATAGCGGACGCTTGTGGGTGCGCTAATAAACCTTCGGGTTCCGTGAAATGCAGGGAATTTCTTGACTAGCTGCAAACCAGTTAGCTTCTCAAGAATGACTCTGCACCATGGATTAAGTAAGTAATATATATATATATATACACACACACACACACATATGTGGGCCGAGTAGCTCAGTCGGTATAGCGACTGACTACGGGATGGACGGTCCGGGATCGAATCCCGGTGTGGACGAGATTTTCCGCCCGTCCAGATCGGCCCTGGGGCCCACCCAGCCTCCAGTAAAATGGGTACCGGGTCTTTCCCGGGGGTAAAGTGTGGTCGGGACGTGCTGCTGACCACTCACCCCCTTTTAGTGCCGCGGTCATGGAAGGGTAGAGCTATACCTCTACCCAACCTCTGGGCCACACCGGGCCTGTAACGGGATCACTTTACCTTTACCTTTACATACACATATGCCTTGTTCAGCCACTTATGTGTAGAAGCTAATGCTATTCGTACATAAGGTACATCATACTTCACACCGGTAATGCAAGTAAATGCCGATGAATAAATGTCTTATTTAATTAGCATGTTATATTCTTCTCTCTAAGCCAGAGCTCAAAGTGTACTGAATCATAAATACGTTAGTTTAGTCCACACAACATACTCATCATCATCATCATCAACCCATTTGTACATGTAAAATCCTTCTGACAAATGAAAACTAAATTGTGTATTGATCAAGCATTGTTTACTCGCTTAATTGACCATTATATTACACTGTATAAAGTAAATTATAGTACTGTATTAAAATTAATAATACGTGACTATTACTGTCAAAGTGCAGATGAGTCAACAGTTTTTTATCACAATAACTTCTCTGTTTTTAGAATTGCGTCCGAGTTTCTGCATGGGCCTTTAACTTGGTTTGAAGTACAGTCGAACGCAGTTGTAACGACACCGGTTTAGACGACACCTCACCTATTGCGTGAGATATTCTGTGGTACCAATCAGTTCTCGCTGTTAGCCAAAACATTATACTACTCGGTTACAACACTCGTTTTAACGACACTGAATATACAGTTCCTCGTGTGACGTCGTAACCGACCTAGACTGTGTTTTAATTCAGTTTCTGTGTCGGCGAATTCGTGGCACGGTAGAAGTCAAACAGCAACAAAGCGAAACTTAATACAACAACAGTAAAAAGTACAATTATTTAAATATATCCGTATAATATGAACCAATAGGATGCACTGTTTACTATTAATTTAGTTCAATAATAAGCCTCTACATGTTTCGAGCAGGCTTGCTGCTCATCATGAGGAGGATCAACTGTGTATAAACAGCAGTTGGTGTAACCATGAATTATGTTGACTGGTTGCTGGGCTGCAGCCAGTCAACATAACGCTTGACTATACCAATTGCTGTTAATTAATTTCAATAATAAGATTCTACATGTTTCGAGCAGGCTTGCTGCTCATCATCAAAAGGATCGACTCTGTAGAAACAACAGTTGGTATAGTCATGCGTTATGTTGACTGGCTACTGGCAGGGTCGGGGTGGATCTTCCTCCTGTTTGAAACACAAATACAAAACATTCGTGGCCTAATTATGCAGTATGGGAGTGGCACCAATTTGTTACCGCGCAATGGTACAATTGAGACGGCTCATTGTTCTAACATTCATAAATAACGCATTCTTACCAACATGATAAAAAAAGATTGCATGTCCGCATTATTATAGCTGTTACGGAATTGTAAATTGCAGTTACTTTGGCTATCCGATAATCAAGTGACAAAAATTATTTGAAATAGCACGAAGTTACAGTAGACGTATTTAATCTGTAGTGTGTGTGCAGTTCCTTAGGTCTGTAATTAATGAAAATAGCAAGGAACAGGAACATAGACTGTTAATAAAATTAGTTAAATTATACCGGCACTTTCTTGTGTTGATATACCTGTCTCTTATGTTTGACGTTCTTTTTTCCTGATCAGCGTCGCGCCTCTTACCATTCTGTTTGTGCAATGATTGCATTAATAGAACGCAAGGTAGGTCATATCGGTCAGCCCATATGTGTGTCGTCTCTCAAGGCACTTTTCAGACTTTTGTGGATTTTTATGTGGGACATTTTTCTATAGTATTGTCGAAAAATATCCGTTTTGGTTTATGTATAGCTCGAATCCAAATGTTGGGGGTAAAGTTAATTCTCAAAAAAGAGTTCATGGAAAGGAGGAAATTACAAAATATGTGTCTCATTTATTTATATATATATATATAATACATATATAGACAGACTGTGATTAAATAAATAACAACTTTATTAAAATATCCCTTCATTTTTAATTTTCGCCCTCTCGTATGGTGTATAATTACTTCAACAAAATAGGGGGAAAATATATTCGATAGCGTAATTACGTCTCTCTATATTAGTACAGTCAACGGTAGACAGAAAAACAGAAGTGTGTGCATTGGAAGTTATTACCTTTACCCTTGATTAGTTTCGTTAACTACAGCCGAATAAATGAGTGTCAAACTATGGACGTAATTGAAAACTCGTCCGAGAGCCAAGGCAATATTATGCAATGCATAATGTAGCTTAATCGTAAAGAACTCATTTTGAAACTCGGAACTTGAATACATCTTTCCACTCTTTTCCCCTAACTTCTTCGTAAATAATTCTATTGTTGCTACGACTCGTGCTGCGTAATGTAATTCTACCCCCATCCCTAATGCAAATTCACAGCTCTCTTCCATCACCCCAGCTCGTCTGAGACGGTAAGTTTCCTGTCGGTCTGTTTCGAGAATATCTGAACATATGCGAAACATTGGAAGGCAGTTTCACTGCCTTCGGCAAACAACTTGGGCATAAATTATAATTTAATGTAGCAATTTGAACAAGATCTTACATAAGAACACATGAATATTAATGTAGTCACAGTAGCATGTGGTCACTAAAGAATCAATTATATATTAAATCTTACCTTGTTAATTCTGAACACTAGTTTATAATTTATTTGGGTTAATAGCTACAAGTAGGCTATATTTTATTATTCAGCACATGGGAGGAAATTACACTGTCAGAGGCTTTACCAATAAAGTAAGGTGTCTTGGCACAAATGGCGCACATTTCTGAGCGAGACATCTCCTTGCAAATTGCAGGTGGCTTGAAATGGTCTAATTCTGCAGAAAAGTATTACGTAAATGTGCCGCCCGCTTTAATATCTAGTAACGCTTAATTTCACTCGCGGGTGGATTTTGTTTGATGTTTATTTTCCTAAAGCCTCAGAGTCGATTTATTATTACCTTGGATGTTTTTGTAGGTTTGAATTTGGGGTTTTAATACGCCGTGAAATGTCTTAGTCTTTAGGTCTATGGAGTTAATACGTAAATCATTGACCGTCTTGAATGAGCAGAGTTCACACTTTCTACGTCACTCTATACTTCATGTGAAGCTGCTCTTAGGCTATTTCTGAAAGCTCATATATGAGCATTAACAGAAAAATATTATGAATCGTCTACTATGTTTATTGAAGACCAAACTTGTCATATACATGTCTGTGCAAAAATATGGTTCAATAAATACGACGGCGATGACCGCAGGAAGCCATTACGATCTTAGGAACTGTTTAGATGCGACTCTATTTGGGAGGTCCCGGGTTCGACACTTGGCGGGCAGCCGGCTGTCTTGAGATTTATTGTGGCCTTCGTAGACTTGATAGACAAGTGATATGTTATATGCCTGTCTCAAAATAAGCCATCGACATCCTTCCCCATTCTTTGTATTATATTTCCGAAACTCTAGTGGCTGTTGTGGAACTGAGAACCCATCGTTAATTAAACGAGGAGTAAATATCCGTTAGATAGATTTCCACGGTAATACATTTTTTGTGTACTTTGTTACAGACGAAGTAATAACCTACACAGACCAACACAGTAAAGAGGAATCATTATTTGCAAGGAAAAACAAGGAAACTGTTGTTTATAAGCAAGAATACAGTGTTAGAAAATAAACCAATCAGACACGGTTGTTGGTCTAGACGTAGGTATAAATTCGCTGCAAAACCCATTCCTTGTCAAAACGTGGTGATTTGTCAATATGAACATAAATAGTATAGGTCGTTTGCTGGGGAATGTTCCTCGTATCTGTTTTCCAGATTTCGGTACTAGGTAGAAGTAAGGTCCAACTTCACGCACTATCGTTTTGTCTATGGGAAGTTACCTTTGGTTATTGGGCTAGGAGGTCACAAAGGCGGTTTGACCGCAGGAGTGACATGAAAAATTCCTGCACTTGCTAGGAGTCCATAGTAATTCGAAGACCCTTAGCGGACTGAGCTGACAAGCACACAAAAACAGTTACGTGACTATGTCGATGGTGATGGTGGTGGGTGTGATGATGATGATGATTATCATCATCATCGTTGTCGTCGTCGTCGTCACATCATCATCATCATCATCATCATCATCCTCATCATGGCAATGACGATGACGATCCGTAGAACGCGACAGCATCAACATTATTAGCAGCCCAATGTAGTTATTTGCTCCTAACTAGCCTGACATTCCCTGCAACAGAGAAGGAAATGTATATCTTGCTGAGGCATCAGAAACTTATCGCAACAATGTTGTGCATACGGAAAATCAGACAGTTGAAAACTTTTCCATTAGATAAGGTGTGACACCAGGTTGGAGTTTTTACAAGCTCGTTCACTTTGAGTACATATGCCACCAACATTAAGTAATTACACATTAATGTTATCTTAGCATTTCAGAAAGGTCCCTTAACGTACATTGCGATATAAAAATCGGTTGTGAAATTGAGGTTTCCGTGGTGATGAAGATATATTTTGTGATTTTCTGAGTTGATAACGTGTCGGCTGGTAGGTGGACATAAGCCTGTTAGTGGAACATACATTATCCATCTTCAGGATGTTAGATGGAATTAGTGTATTCGTCTGGAAAGTCTGTTGCCAGCTACCAGAGGACACGCTAACCTAACTCACAAAACCACGACATGAAAAAGTCAGTACAAAGGAGTAAAATTTTGAATTGGTTTATGACAATATGCGTGGCTTGAAATATGTCTGCCACACGTGATGTAACATGTTGTATCTTTTATTGGATTGGTGGTGGTGGTGGTGGTGGTGGTGTTGGTGGCGGCGGCGGCGGAAGTGGTGGTTTTGGTGGCAGCGGCGTTGGTGGCGGCGGAGGTGGCGGTGATAGTGGGGTTGGTGGTGTCGTCATCGTTTGATGCTAAGTCCTTCGTGAGAAGCTAAAATAGTCGGTCAGAATGTCCAGAAATTGCTCGCTTATGTCACACTGCCATGTTCACAGCATCCCACCGATATTCCTTACATCATTCCAGTTCACACCGTCACATATCATTTCGAGATTCGTATTAATTTTTCTGTAACTAGATCTGTTGAATGATTTTGTCCATTCCGGCTCTCCGACAAAATTTGGATGCATTAATTAACCCTCCCGGACATTCTGCGCTCCCCGTGTCTCTCTTACGCGGTGATGATGCTTAGTGTATTCTTCGCACTCTGGAGATGGCTTTATTAGTTATTTTCGACATAATGTTTGTACCCGAACGGCTCCATTTATTCAGCACTAGCAGAGCAGAGCTGACCTCCATACTTGTACATATTTCTTATAGCATTGTGCAGAAAGACGAAAGGACAGTGAGGTGTGCCGACTTGTAGATCTGTCAAGTAGTGGTCCAAACACTGCGCCATAAATTCGAATTGTCTTGACCTCCCACACTCAAGTTTGACCTTCATGTTCACGTGCACGGTCGGTGAAGGGTGCAGTCTAAACTTCTGACGTATTGTAAGAGGACTAATTTTGCTACAAAATTTCACCTAAGCCTGACAGTAAATTCTGATCGGGTACGACTGCATATAGCCTTCATATTGAGACTGACTTTTTTTCTACAAGGTCTTTTATCTAGATTTTGAACGTGGTCATCCCGTTGTGTTTTGTTGCTTACTTAATCTAATTTAGGTTTCAGTCAACAAACAACATATAATAAAGCATAATTGATATTGTATGTTGTGTGTCGACTGAAACCTAAAATTTTATCTGGATGTTTCCTAAATCTAGGCCTAGATCTAAACTGTTTTGCAGCCCTGTGCAATTCCTATTTATTTTCCCTGTGACCTTAATATGCCGTCCAGCACCTTTTCTGAAACTCTTCCTTTCCTATTCCCATTCTCTCATGCCATCGGGACTGAAGGAAGGAGCGGTGTGTTTCTCTGGAATATTGCCCACCTAAAAGTCTACACGGCGTTATAACCCACAATACAGTGAAATGAATTTTCCCCGTCATTAACACCTCAAATCTCATTTCCCATTTTTAGTTTATTGAACTGTAATATTTGAGCTGTGTAGGAGAGACTGCCATTGCGTCGGATATAATATGGGAATAATTACGGACAGTTGGTAAGTAATGAGTGAAGGCTATTTGGCCGCTCTGAAGACATTATCTCGTTATTTGCCTGCACACATGGCAAGCCCCACAGAATTTTCAGTTAGAATATCTGAAAATAAAATCGGTTAACTCCTGCGTACGTTAATATTGCACCGTCAACTATTCAAGTTCTCTGTAGGGCTCTTAAACCGGGCGAGTCGCTAGCCATGCTGTCGCAGGATAACACAAAGAAGCAACAGAAAACGCTATAGGTTTTATTCCTCCAACGTTACACGAATCCGCGATCATAAGACTTTAAGCACCAGCTACTGCGCGATTACTGGAGGAGATTTTAGCCTTCTTGGAACTTCTATTACTAAATTTGGGTAATTTAAAATGACAGTACAGCGGCTGCGAGAAAGCTTTATTTAAGTTTATCTTAGATTTATTGCCAAGAAGTTTTGAAACCCTCAAACCACAGTCGTGACTAAAATTTTGGATATGTTCATCATCTCAGGCCAGAAGTCCACAACGCTTCGGATGCTGGATCTCCCTCTGTCTTTAGGTGGAACATGGGAAAGTGGAGATGGTACTCTGATGGGCCCATTATAAAGCGATAGACTTAACCCCTTCACCAGGCCTGAGCCGATATAATAAATCGTCAAAAAATTGGAATCACCACTATGACAAATACCATAGTCAGATTTTTTTAAATCAGAAGCTACAGGTATGAAATTTTGTACTATAAAAATCATACTAGTTTGTTTACAAATTGTTATGAAGAGTTCGGGACAAATGTGTGAACCCATGAGTTTATACATTTCGAAATTTCAAGGATCGGAGCGGTATGTTATTAATTCATAATTTCTTCTAATCACAAATTAGACACGTGAGCTTTTAAGGGTGAGAAATTTCTTAAGTTCTTCCTATTACTAAGTGCCTGATCTTGTTAAAGTTGCATTAACTGTGGTATAGTTCGGCTTCAGACTCCACAGATGACGATGGTCAGTGTGTATGTAGTCTTGCCTTGTAGCAAGGGTATCCTTTTGCACCTAATGATTGGCGGATAAAGAGTGGACCGAGACAAACGAAGCAGAAGTAACCCCAGTGTTCTAATAAGATTGGCAGATTGTCTCGTGTCTTGACATTGTGAGTTAGTGAATCTCATGAACTGTAATCCGGCCATAACTCTGAGTTAGGACGCCTGAGTGGGAGTGGCCGTGGGCAGTTGATCTTTTCCAGAGGTAATGGTCATTGTAATGTGTTGCAGGGGCCAATTGCCAGCAGTAGCAGAGCTCAGCTACTTAGACAAGGTGAAGTGGCTTGAGATGTATGGCGTGGACCTGCATCCTGTTCTGGTAAGTAGCCACAATCGTCAGTGGCGTATCGAAGTCTTTTTTAGGGCGAAGGAGTGAGTCTGTTTTGATAAACGTCTTAACAAGATGAAATGTTCTTCTTTGGGTAACTGCGCCACATAGTGTTTAAATGTTTCGGAGAGACATTTTACCTTAATCTTTAGGAAAACCTAGCTGGTACAGAGTGTAACTTGACGTATATAACAAAGATAGTGGCAGGTGTAATGACATTGAAAGAGAAAATATTCTAGCAAAATTATCAGAGAAGAGCTGATTAATCCTTTATAGAAAAATGAACTTCCCTTGGGGTAAAAAATCGTGTATAGGATAGTGTTCAAGGAAATAAAGAAGTGTAATAGCGTGGTTATTATCAGGAGTGTGGCAATTGAAAGGAATAAGAAGAAACAGGTAAAGGGAGATGCCCCTAATATTTAGGTGAAGAGGATGTTAAAACACATCTTTCTGGATTTCTTAGAAACTTGAAATTGGGGAATTAAATTTTGAAATGAAAAGAGGTTGAGTATGAAAAAACAGATGGCTTACAGGAAAAGATGCACTAATGAAGATCAAGTAAGAAATTTGGACCGATATTTAGACCAATTCAATTATAAATGGCTTAATAATTCAAAATAATGTAAATATATAAGTATCCAATGGTAATTGGCTGCCACCTTGACAACCCAGTGTTAATCGAAAGGTAGGCCCCAGCATTGTAAGAACTCAAATTATTATTATTATTATTATTATTGTATTGGTTTGTTCTAATAGGCACCGAAATGAGACGGGGGGAAAATTTGCTTTGTTGGCTATGTAGGACGGTTTAGGAGTTTTTGATCAATCAGTCACGTTGAGGATAGAGGCAAGATGTTACTCCGAAAGTTAGAACACTTAACCACCACATGGTGCAGAAACCCATCCTGTGATTAACACCCGCCTGAACGCCCGAAAGCTTGTAACTTAACAAGATGTATGTTGTACTGCCCACTTCGTTTCCTTATTTTTCGACATTTTCAGTTGATGTTTGCTAACAGTCCACCACCACTTTCTCCACATTCGTTACAATTTCGAGCCAAATAACTGCTGTAGTTGATACAGCGCCATTAAATAGCCTGTGGTGGATGCATCTTATTCTTCGGTAGAATAAGTACGCATGGTGTGAAATTAAGGTGTCATTTTAGTTTGGTTTGCACTTAGGCCTACTTTCATATTCACAGTTACAAATGGCCTTCACGATAAAGCCAACTCGAAACCAATTGATCAATGATTCATCTTAGCCTTATAGTCCGACTCGAGTCTTGGCTTCCGCTGTTGTACCGAGCCCTACACATTCTTCTTAGGACGTGTGGTAAGGACCAATGACTGAGAATGCGGTAACTGCCAGGCATCCAGCACCATAAAACACCGTACAAATACGCAGAGAAATATCCATATTATAAACGGGATTCGAACCCGTAATTCCTGTGCTCAGGCAGCACAGTTCTGCGCACGTCAACAGTGCACCTGTCTTATGTAACACAGACAGCCGATGGCCGCACTATGCAATCCTCGTGACCGCATTTGAAAATCGACAGGTTTAGTCTCATCTGAATTATTAACCCTTACAAAGTAAGTCAAAACTTACGTAATATTTTCCCCCATTTTTCACTGGTGTGAACATTTTCACGAACTGTTATTCTTTTACCTCGGATTGTAACATGCAACATAGGCTAAAAACACACTCAGAATGTGTAATGCTTATCGCTTTTACACTGCAACAGTGGTTACTCGAACGCGCTTCAGTGTTAATTTTATACCTACACTACCTGTTTTGTTTGTTTGAAGACAGTCTTAAGAAATCTTTGTAGAATTCCCGATGGTGTCACTGGAGTTCTCCATTGACTTACTCCTTTCGGCTTCACTGTGACCCTAGGATCGAAAAATCATCTAACAGAAATGAGTGCCAGGAATGTTTCCTCGGGGGTACAGGCGGCCGGTGCGTAGGGCTGACAACCTTACCACTTCTTGTGCCGATTGTCTTGAAATCTGGGGGCCTCAACCTCCTGGAACTCTCAGATCCTGTACAAGCCTGTGTAGGGATTGCGTTTGCTTTTATTCTTTGTAGAATCCTGAGACGACGTATAAATAACAAACTGGATAAGATGTGGTAACAAGCGGTCTTGGCCTAGTGTAAAATCCCAGCTTTCTTCTTGGACGATAAAAAGACCTCGGAAACCCTAGCCCGGGCTTATGACTGAACCCTGAATCTGACGAATACAACGTTGGAATTCTAATCGCTCAAACCGGACTTCCCATAAATCATGGCATGTTACCAAGAACAACACGTTCCGTAAGTCTGATTTATCGTCACGTGAAACTGATGCTCATTATGAATCTGTGAATGTATATGGCTCATGGAACGATGGTTAGACCCGATGACACTAATAGTGTGAAAATATTTGTTCTGTCGATTTGATTTAGCCTTTGAAACTCGACGTTTGGGTACAAAGGCTGTGCGACACTCAACATTTATTTTGTGCACATCACTTACTGACACTTCAAACAATTTCACTGTTACATGTCCGTCACTCTTTGCAAAAAGTGGAATATTTTTTGTGCCGAGATTCCCATTTATGTATACATGTAATTTTTCGCGTTCTTTGCCTTTGAATTCTGAAAATGAACGAACAACGGAGATATGCTGTGGGTCCGTCTGTCTGCTTCACCAACGAAACTGCTGGACGAAGGGTGATGCAGTTTGGTATTGAAATTCTCGCAGAAAACTCACGCGAATTTAATTAATCTACGTGTCAGAAACGATGTCTCTGGTACATAATCCTATATTTGTGTTAGCAATAAATGAATACATGTTGCTGAGTTTATTCAAAATAACGCTGTTCCTGTGTAACAGTCTACACGGGCGGTACGCAGGTCGGAAAAACTACTGTACACACTATACTTCTGAACGCGGGGTCCGCGGAACCCTGGGTATCCGCGAGATATGCTTAAATGTCCGCGAATTGAGTACATTTTGAACAGTGGAACTTTTTTTTTTATTTTCATGTAAGCGAATTCTGGTCTTAATTTTACTATAATTATTGTCAGAAAGATTATTATTGTTGCAATAAATTTGTACACTGATTTTTTAAAACTTTTTAGCCTCTTATTTGTAAACATTCACAATTCAAATTTTATCACGATTTTTATCGAAGGGGTCCGGAGGGAGTTGTTCCGCAGAATCTGTGAGACTTCGTGTGAAATGTGAGGTACCAGAAATAATATAAACTCTGCTCTACAGTAGTGCTGGTCTGGACGTTAGTGGTCGTTTGAGACCGTTAAGATGTGAGGACTATCGCTACTTGTTTGTAAGAACAATTTAAGTACCAACAGTAGAAACATAACGATCACTAATCACAGAAGCTTGTTTTATTAATAGTTCCAAGCCATACTTTCACATTATATTTTCGGAGCACGAAATCAGTCAACCTCGCTAATCAAAGAGAGTTCGAGCTGCTTGCGATCCGCGCAATAGCAGGAAATGGGGGAGGGGGGGGGGACCGGCTCGCCAGCTACTGGCTCTCATCCTTATTCGTCGAAACCAGTTAAGAAAGGTTGAGAAACAGTTGTATAAAATGGACATCACGAAAGGTCGAGTAACCGAAAATGGATGTTCAGGAACTTCGAAACTTGTATATGCAACTGCCGCATCTAACATTCGACAGATTTAGATCTGCCGATGCATGTGAAGGCGAGATGCCGCTAAAGCATTCAAAAGACCCCATTTACTGTAATAATTATTATGCCTGACAGAATTCAGGCTTCCGCCGCGAAGTAGATGAGAGATGGCCTTTTCTGGGTTATTACGCAGAGAGTAGTTTTTGGATTCTTGACCCTTGAAGATGGGACCGATAGGTTGCTCCGAATCGTCGGTGAGGAATTACCACTATGCGCTGCGTAATAACCCAGAATAGCGCAGCTCTCAAAATTCGTAACAGTGAGAGATTCTGCTCTTATGACTTCAAAAACTATGCGGCATATGAGTTTCATTGTCCTCGCGTATATGACCCTTGTGTGCTAATCCTGCAGATAAATATAGTCTTTCTTTCAACAAAGAATTTTAAATTTGAGCCGCTGCCTAATCTCGGACTTTTCTCATAACGTTCGATGGCGTGGAGTAAAGCGAAGGCTTCCATTGTAATGACCTTACTAATGGCCTCTGTGTGCTGACCCTTCAGCGTAGCAACTGAACCTTCGTTAATCTCTTGTTCTAGAACGCTGAACACCACCATCACATTGCAATCGATTCGTGTGCAAGTAAATTCAAGAGATAATACAACAGCATGACTAATGGAACTGCACTGTGAAAACGCAATATCACAATCCATACGTATTATGGTATTATGGTACGGACCGCCAAAGCTTTCCTTCTCGGGCTTTGTTTTCCTTTTTCCATCACCCTTAAACGCGAAGTCATGTGGTGGCCCCAGGGTGGGGAACGGCCCCATAAAATTTGCATTGAAAGAAACTGTTTCAACTGTAGGGACTATCTACTCTCGGATGAGGAAACAGAATGTGAGAAATTTCCTTGCTTGCACAATCTATTTCATGCGAGATTTCTGGCTTCCCCTTGGTGTAGTTGAAGCCTTCGCTCTTCTGGGATGTTACAGGAAATATGTTTGTAGTTTACCGACGTTTCGCGAAAGCCTATCTGTCCCTTTTTCATTGGTTAATCAGACCAGAAAGAATTGAATTGTGACTCGACCCTTGAAGAAGAATTGCTTTGGACTGCTTGATTTTTTAAGATGTTTCCGATAGGCTGTCCCGAAATGTCCGTAAACAATTGCCAACGTACGCTGTGTAACACTGCAGAAGAACGAAGACCTCAACCCAATTTTACTGCATACAGGAATAACTTGACTCCTTATATTATTTTCTTGGACTTTAACACAGTGCATATTGTAATTAATAGAAGGCATACTGCTGTCTGTGTTACAGTCCAGGTACATAACTCTGTGTTGGTATTCTCCTTCTTTATGCGTTCTTTATGTGGAATTTTAGATGATTACAAAGAACCCCTGCCTTACCTCGGTACCTTGAAGTAATCCTTTGCAACACACCACAAAATGAATATATTTATAAGCCACTGTTAAAGCAAAGAGCAAAGTACTTTCTTCCCTCTAAGCACGCTGGCTCAGTCGGAGACTCTTCTGATTTGTATTGGGAGATTCCAGGTTCTAGTCTCGGCGGGCACGCCGACTACCCTGAGATCCTTCGTAGTTTTCCTCAGTCCCTTCAGACCAAGTGTCGGGATATCACCTCGGCTAAATCTAGAGCCTCTTCCTTTCACATTCTTTCAATTCATCCTCTTACTATCCTTCGTTCATTCGACGCTATATCATACCGCCTGATTTACTGAAACATGGATGGATGACTAACTAACAATCAAGCCGATAAATAAAATTCAGCTTCAGAAATTCTCAGTATGGAAGGTCTTAACTTACAAACACACGTTATTGACCTAAACTACGTTTCTGTTGTGTGCAGCGTAGGAGGCCTCGAACCAGCCAACAGATTGTTAGCTACGGTTCAGAAGCACGGCTTGCAGATTAATATCGTGGGACAGCTGTCAATAACAACGTGCAGGACAGGGAAACGTGATGTTTGCAGATTGGATTGCCACAGATCTGTTGTTACAGTTCGTCAGGTACACATTTAACGGTATATTACGCGTGGTCCCCAGTGACACGAGGGAATACATGCAACACAGATATCTAGGTTCAACCTAGACTCTAAAGATTTGTTGTTTACTTGTACCGAGTGAGTGACCGTAAGGTCAAGCGTAATGTTTCGTGATATCTCTCACAATCTTGTCAAATATCGTTTACGACTGTGTAAGGCAGATTACCTTCCCCACTCCCCCTACATTGGACCGTATTTTACAAAGCGCAGTTACGACATGGATCAAGGGTAAGTATATAGGACTGGAATTATACCTTGGACAAGTTTTTGCCGTTTGAAAACTTCCGTGGGCCATTGTTGGCGTTCGCGTCGTACATGGTCAGTGACAGAAAGCAAATAAAATGAACAGTCCTTTTTACGGCAGGCTAAGATTAATTACGTCCGATGTAACTGGTGGTTGTATTCAAATCATCTCAAAGTCTTTGCTCATTAGCTGAAATCCATCTGTCTAATGACGTTCTAATATTTACCGTCGTTTAACGCCGAATGAGATGATAGGATAATATATATATATGGTGAATTCAAAAGAACTAGCGTGGAAGTGGTCACGACCTATTCAAAAACAAATTACTGTTGTGTATTTCAGTCTTTGAAATGTGTTTGTTTTGGAAAAATATTTTAAAATATTGTTTACGTGTGAATTTAGAAGGAAATTCTGAAAGTTAAAGTAATTTGATGCTTTGTCAACATACCGGACATCACTGGGCCAGTGCCACCTGTTTTCTACACACAAAGTGTACAGTCGAACCCGACTGTAACGACATCTGTTAAGGCGTCATCTCACCTATTGCGTCATGTATTCTGTGATAGCAGTTAATTTCTCACTGTTAACCATAACATTGTTCTACTCGGTTAGAACAGTGCTCCTAATTCAGTCCCTTTCATGACGTTATAACTGAATTTGACTGCATAGTGTAAAGAATATCTTAATTCTCCCGTTCCCTCCCTCACCTTTAGGATCTTCCAAGTGATCGTTTTACAAAATGTTTCCCCCGCCGTATGGTACTCCGCGTCACAACTGTACGTCCCTCCCTTCCCATTATTCACTTGCTATTCACTTCACAGCTGTGTGAATGCTGGTTGCCTTGTTTAGACCTAAACCTTGTTGTTTTTCTCTGTCATCCAGACGTGTTCACTTACTTCATTTCTCTGATTTTCAAATATTTTCGTAAGCACTTTTGTCCAATAATGCCTGTAGCCTAGTTTATATTCTCGCCTTTAAGTTCTCAAAGACGTTTCGTAACCATACGAAATAATGTTTAAGACTGTTTTCCGTACATCGTGACGTGTAATGTTTATGAGAGTAGACGTCATGATCAATTTTCGAACTGAATAACAACAAAGTGCCCTAACGGTAGTCTTGTCTTAACTTTAGCGTTTCCCTTTCTATTGGTTCCTCATATACTTACTTAGATATCTAAGTATTATTAACTTGCTTATTGGCCGTAATGTGATAAATCTGTTATTGCTTTTATTCTTTTGGTATGCTCATCTTACGTAATAAATGTTGTTTGTGTTTATTTAATAAGTTTTGTGGTCGATTATTGCAGGCATGCTGTACGTGGATAAACTGTGTTTGACTAATCGATAAGAGCGACAAATTGTTTACGTCATTAATTATACCTCCCGCAATTTAGTATGCATAATTTCCTTAGCCGTAATTCCAAAAGGTCCATTGCATTACTTAGCGTTAAAGTGACGATTCTACTCGTGTAATTCAGTTTACAGTCCACAGCCCACACTTCTGATACAGCTTTTATTCTCCAAAAGCCGCGTGCTTGTTCTGTTTTGTGACAGTCAGTGGTCGTCCATTTCCGAGCTACTTACGAACATTCCAGTGATCAATGTGCGTAGTACATTCATACGCTTCGCGTATTGATCTACCAAGGTACTCTTTTATTCCTTATACACTGAGTAGTTCGCTCTTTAGACCTAAAATTTCCTCCTCTCGGACGAAATTGTGCTCTTTAGGCGAAGGACTGGGAAGAAACACGAGGGACCTCAACCAGGGCAGCTGAAATTCGAAAATGAGTTGTCCCAGACACGAAACTGTGGTAATGTCTGCTTTCTGTACGGTAGTTACAGTGGCAGGGCAGATATGTACTGACAGCTTTGTACGACGTTCGACAAGAAGCACTGCTTGAGCTCTACATATATAAACGTAAAGCAATCCCTGTTTGCGTCTGTTCAGGCCCAGAGGGTTCCAGGAGGTAGAGACTCCTAGGTTGCAAGACAGTCGGCAAATGAAGGTGGAAAGGTTGTCAGTAACCACGCACCGGCCGCCTTTACCCCTCCAGAAAATATTGCTGGTACTCGTTTCTGTTAGAGGCTGAGTCGACGCAGTGCCCTATTGCGGCCGGAAGGATTATGTCAATGAAAAATGACACCATCGGGAATCGAACCCGCGACCTTTCGGGTTGTAGCGCAGTGCCTCAACCAACTGCGTCACCGCGTGCCAACATATTCCAAATTACGAGTAATATTTTCGGAGTGAAATGTACACCGACTTCGTGTGTAGTCTGTCTTTTCGCTTACTTTGTAACAGACATAGGTGTGAACTCCAGACACAAGAGAACGTTCGTTACTCCGGGTTCTTCCGTTCCTATTGATTTATAGATTAAATCAAAATAGCACTTCCCTCTACAGAGATAACACGCGCCACGTCGGAGACAGGTGTCGCGTAGAGTCGTGCGTCGAGTCGTGTTAATGGTATGCAAGTACTGTTTATTTTTAGTATACGTTCCGTTTGAAATATTCGGCTTTTCATAAAAATTGTAATTTTGTCGTAGGCTGCGGGCTGGACGGTCAGGGGTTCGAATACCAGCAGGGTAAGGAAATTTTTATCGTCTGTACAAGGTCCATGCCGGCCCTAGGTCCCACCCAGTTTCCTATTCAGTGGGTAGCGGCGTTCATTGTCGGGATGAAGTGGCCGGGGGTAGGTGTTGACTGCTCACGTACATCTATCGCCGAAGATAAGAATGAGTGGAGCTGTACGCCTATACCCTCCATATGCATTTATGGCTTGTACAGGGACAATTTTGTGTTTTTAATTCAGCTCCCTTTAGTTATATTTTAAGGCGTAGCAACGTCCAAATTGCTTTTGCACTGTTCTTCAAGTACAGGTCGAGAAAAATAATTCTGTCAAAATCAATTCAGTAGCTGCGAAGATGGAACATTAAACTTTATAGGTCCTTCATTATTGCTAGTCATAATTTTTACGTAAAGGCTTCAGAAAGACAGAAGAAATAGTACCGTATTTCAAACAACGGTTGCAAAACTTGCAGGTCAGAATCCTTGCGCACTACGATCCAAAATATGCAACTATGATTTATGAATATAACCCATCCTAATTTCACCATTTTTCTCATGCAGTTGGATAAGTCCCTTGATCTAACATTATCCCAGGAAGCATCTGAGGTTGCAATTACAATATTGTTTTTGCAAGATGTTTAAAATTCTGAATTATTATGACTGTTTATGGAGTGATGTAGCATATGATATGATATATATTTGACGGCAATTGGGTTGACACCCGGTGACAGTAGTACAGTACACATTTACACACAAACGACACAGAACAGAATATACGTAACAATAAGAATACATAAACATAAAAATAAAAATATATAATTTACAAAATTAGACAGAAATCATACAAAACATACAACCATATATACAATGATAATAATGGAACCAAAAGAATGTGAAGGAATGTGGTAAACGAAAAAGCCATACAAGCAGCAAACTTCATTAAAAGGAAGTTGAATTAAAAGGAATTTAAAGTGTGCTGGAAATAATCGAAAAGTGTACTGAAGCGAAGTATATTGAAGTGAAAAGTCAAAAGTGAAGTTAAGAGTCTAAAGTGAAGTGAAAAACCATCTAATATGAAGTGTAGCGAAGTGAAATAAGGTGAAGTGAAGTGAAGTGAACGAGCCAAAGTGAAGTGGAATGAGGTGAAGTGAATGCAGTATAGGGAATGGGGGGAGGGGAAACGAGTCTTTTTGGAAAAGGTTTAGAGGAGTAGTAAGTGATGAGAAGTGAAGGACTGGAGTGAAAGAGTGACTGGGGAAAAATAATTACAAGAAACTGTAGGCACTACTCTCTTACTTGGGTGTTTTTACCATTTGTACATGTTGTATTCTAATTTGTCTCGTTTGTATTGTTGCTAGTTTTAAGTTGTCTTGTGTGTAATTGTTGTTGGTTGGCCGTGTGTATTGTTGTAGTTGTCTTGTGTGTATTGTTACCATCTTATGTGTATTTATTGCACTATGTGTGCATTGTTGTTTTTTTACTTTAGATGCCGGACTGCTGGCTAGAAGTCAGTATTCGGAAGGTCCTGCGACCGGCCACCTCGACACAGTTTTTTCTTGGTTTCTCTGTGCCTAAAAGCAAATGCTGAGATGGTTCCCAAAATTCCAAGTTTCCACTACATGCTTCTCATTTAGCCCTCCCAACTTAAATTTAGTAGTAACCAATTTCATATTTTGTATACATGTAAAATAACCACTGCCACCGACTGACGACCCAATTGCAGTTAATAAATATTATTATATATCTTCTAATAATGTTAGACATCCTGTTACTAAGACCTTCCCTACACTACACTTCACCCAACTACACTTCATTCCACTTCACTACACTTGTCGACACTTCACTTCCTCTCGTTTAAACTTCACCCAACTATACTTCGCTACTCTCTCACTTGGCTTAACCACATTTAAATTTACGATGAAAATAAAACACTCGTAATAAAATTATTATTGTCGTACCCATTATTAATATTATTATTATTATTATAACTTCAGCCTTTTATAAGAACAGATACCATCGTAAAAATGAGGCAGTCAGACTCAAACCCTCTGTCACAGGAGCCACAAACATGATTGTATTTATTAACAGCAATTTTTTAAGAGACTGTACAGTACTTTCTAATGCTGTACATCAGCAGTTTTTACTTAATTTTAAATTTCCTGAAGGTATAAAAATACTTAATGCCGCAATCACCTGAACTATACAGGTTTACTATAAAAGAAATAGACACTTTCAATTCTCCTTGCTGCACCTTGCATATCTTCGAATTATTTAATAGTATACCAACTGATGCACATACATAGAACTTTTTCACATTAAAACACTAAAATTACTCCGACATGTTTCGATCCAAGGATCATCCTCAGGGAGCTACATTAGCAAGGAAAATGTAGCTCCCTGAGAATGAAGTCTGGATCGAAACATGTCGGAGCAATTTTAGTGTTTTAATGTGAAAAAGTTCTATATACGTGCATCAGTTGGTATATTATTGAATAAGACACTTTCAATGTTGTGTTGAAATGAAATTATTAATGATTTAGCCAAAATACTACTTACATGGTTTTGTAGTACATGTTTTTAAGTTTATATGCCGAAGTTACAAATGTTCTGTGTTTGAGCCTTTTGTCACACGACAGATATCAATACGATAGTCTAATATAATAGTCTAATACAACATTGAAAGTGTATATTTCTTTTATAGTAACCCTGTATATCTACACATTCTGTAAGGGCATAGTGATGTGCTGTTAGTTTGATGTGAAGCGCCGTAATGGTCAATTCTACTAATAAATAATTAACTGGTCATTAATTACGTACATCAAATGAAGCCAAAGACATAAACCTACTCCGACACTTTCTTAGTGGACATGCCAAAACTGTCAACACCTTGACATCAAGTACGAAACGGTGCGTAATTGCAGTAATAAAACGAAATCTGACAAGCGATGAACCTTATCTTTGTATTTCAAAAGACTCTTAATGGAATTTAAGAATGCCCACTGTCACTCGCACACTGCGAGGTCTTAGTCTCAAACATTGGCAGAACCAGCTTGTAACGTTTAGGAACGAGTAGATTTATAGACCTGACGTCACTCTGCTTTTATGTGGTCGTAAGGTCTAGGACTATAACTGATACGTGCATATAAACGACATCACGAACTGTAAAATATTTACACCCACCGCACATTAAATACTGACACACTTGTCGCTAGTTTCTTGTTAATGAAAGGCCTACCAATACCTCTATTGTCTGTTTAAGTAATGACAACATACACCTTTAGAATCTACAAAGGCCACTAATACTCTTTGTAAAATGATCACCGCGTGGCTGTTATTCTGAGCTGCCAAAATCCCCTTTAATGATTCGAGGAACGTACAATAAATTCCAGAATTTATGTACCTGGTACGCGTTTTGCATGAGTTTCGGCACCTTTATTTCACTTCACATGCACCGTCCAGTCTACGTACGAGCTTTGAAAACTACGATATGTACACAACTTTTCGAGCACACTTCTACACCCGCAATTCGTTTTCAAAACGTTGACCTCCCGTTGCCTTTTTTTCAATGGCCCGGATGACTGGAAGTGGTTCAGTCATGATACTGCATTTTCTTCTCTTGCACTTACGAATTAGGTCACTTGACCAGTTGCGATACAGAATTATTTCCGAGGCAATAAATACTTTAGCACATTCTTCCTGTTCTCTGTCTGAGAGAAGAATATAGGCTGACAGTCTCGGAGAAAAATTTAAGCCTCTTAATATGATAACATAGTAATGGCCACGCTTGTGTCACGTGGAACATGAAATGGTTTTCGTTTTATTATCGTTGCACCGTGCATTTTGTAGTTTATTTAATTACGCACACCAACACGTGCATATATATATGTATGTATTATTTATGAAGTATAAAATTTGCATTAAAACTAAAAACTAAACTCCGTGGCCTTAGTCCGCACGCGAACTATACCGACATAGCGGCCGCCGCCGGTCGGCGAAGTTAGTGCCAACTTTTGCGGATAGAGGGGTGTCACGTGGTCAGCGCA
>Ga0123352_10003013_pt1 | contig 24032 bp, 8 predicted proteins | sample TergutLab28metaG_FD_89700 | JGI IMG/M metagenome (GOLD analysis project Ga0123352, IMG submission 89700) | Labiotermes labralis P1 segment gut microbial communities from Petit-Saut dam, French Guiana - Lab288 P1 | ecosystem: Host-associated > Arthropoda: Insects > Digestive system > Gut ...
GTTTTGACGGAGCTGTTAGTTTATTGACGCTACGGATGGAGAACACAATATCCGGAACATTGTTAATTCAGCCTTCCTCTACATATTTATCACCACAAAATAATACACACACACACACACACATATATATATATATATATGTGTGTGTGTGTGTGTGTATTAGCCATAAACAAGTGTAAAAATCTCTACTTTTTCTGATGACATAACTAAATATATTTTAATATTTTCTCCTTTCAATTTACGCTCCCATCACTATGAAACATAAGAATCCATATGAATCTAATACGCCTTCTGGCATTAGATTTATCTCTTTCACAAAAATATACTTCATAGAATGCGGAAGTGTAGCTATGTTATGGTCCTTATTATATCCGAATCCTAAAGTAAAGGTATTAAAATGTTTACAATAAATTACTTTTATTTAAATATGTTCATTTCAAATAGCCTAATAAAGTTTCTGGTTGTAAAGTACAAGTAGTCAAATATCTCAAATAAAATGGATACCGGTCTGTTTCCCAGAGATAAAGCAGCCGGAACGTGGCGTTGACCACCCACGCTTTCTAGCGCATGGGTTATTTTTGTGCCTTCCTTCTATGCCTGCTTGTCATACAACGGGACAATTTTACCCGTCTCAGACGATAGGCATATTCTTTTAGAAACAGCGATGTTGTGGTCCTGAGAACGAAATGAACTAAATCAACATCGGATATAGACCCTGAAGTAAAGTGCAGTAATGCGGGCATTGTTACAGATGACGAACAGCGATTCGACAAGCACCTTGTGCTTTAAAACTCTTCTAAACAAATGACAGTATGTGAAAAACGAGCTTCATTGTGCGGAAAGAATCACTTAAACAGAGGTTTTTCCACACACATGTATTGGTAAGGTATAATTTATTTTATTGTACATATTTTGTATAAAAGTTTCCACATAAAACCTTTCATATTAAAATTGTGTTTGCAAGTGAATTTCCTCTTATTACCTACATTGTTTAAAGTCTTATTAAGCGCCTATCTTGTCTGTTAACACCTAAGCAGCTACTAATGATGGAAAAATAATATACAATTCCCCACAGGTGGAGTTATTAAAATGAAAAAGGAATCATCTCAATACACAGACGTTTCAATCCGGTAAATGTACTCCTTCTTGCACAGGCGCATAAGAATTAACACGGACATCACAAGTTAGTCAAGCAGTAGGCTGTAAATTTAACTTTCAGCTCTAGTAGGATTTGATGTTCTGAAAAGTGCTGAAGTACGTCATGTCACAGTTTTCGCGCCACTGTCTCGTGTACAGTCATAAACATGACGTTATATATGAATTAGGGCTAAGATGCTCCTCTTGTTCAAGACAGAAGTTTTTGTGCTTACGGAAGTACAGCCTAGCAGCAATTCCACCTTTAAATGAAAACTACAATTAAATAAATAAAAAAAACCATTTCAATTGAAGTGCCCTTCATACCAGGGTACGTCCTTCGGTTGAAGGCAAGGGAAGATGAGCTATGAGTGGGGGGCAGGAAGGATGAACCCCGAGACTTCCTCTGGTCTGCCTGAAATTCAGTTCCGCCCAGCCCCCTTCTGATGCGTGTCAAACAGCTGAAAACGTTTGTCTGAAGCTCTTCCTGAGAACGAAATGGCTTGACGAATAGAGAGAAGTGAAGGGAAGTGGATTTGGTTATCCAAGAAACTTCTTTCCGTTGTATCAGTACGTATTACAGTCAAGTTTAGCAAAAAGCTTGTCTCCGCGTCCTATTGTTTTATACTTTGTTTTGAAATAGCAGAGTTTTTTGGAAAACAAATTAAAGAATCAGAGGTTCGTATCTTCGACAGATTAAAAACAAAGGATGAGAATGTAGAAGAATTCAGGCTACAAAGCTACTTGATGCAACTGAGAGAGTGTAAAAGACGAAAAAACTTCGCGAATTTACGAATTAAACGATGATCTTCTAAAAGGAACTTTTCTTCCACTGATCACTAAAAATATAAATAATTACTGCTTGTTGCATATCCGGTTGTATCTATGAGATATAGGCCAGGAGTGGAGTGATATTTGCATAAACTTAGGAAGTGTGGGTCTTTTCAACGACTGTCAAGCAGCTAGTTTGCTTAGTTCCTGCCCCTGCAAAATGTAAGCTGCACTCTTCTTATTGCAAAGTGTAAAGTGCATACTGCTGACTTCAGAATGCGAACTGTAGACTGCAGACTATTGTAGTCTACAGGCTAGAACCTGTAGACTGCAGACTGCTTATAGCACTACGGACTACAGGCTATGGTTAAGATTATTGAAAAACAGAAAGACTTTATTATTCCAAAACTGACTGCATTTGTGGCCGTAAATTTCAAAAGCAGAAGTTTGTCCTCTCAGTGTGATTTAAACACTTGGACCTACTAAATTGTCGTCCACGAGGATCCTCTTTTTTTATTTTTGAAAAGGCAACGCTGGTTCAGATAACCTGCCTTTCACCGTAAAGTCAAGTTTTCTTTCCTCGGCATGACTATGTAGGAATTTTGTTAGACTGAGAGTCACTGGTACAGGTTATTTTGCAAGTTCTTCCGTTGCTCATTGTCAGTATCAGTGCAACAATGTTCTACACTCATTCGTTTTTTGCAGACGTTAAATAATCTTAGTAATCGAGTGTGTTGTGAAACAAGGCGCTTAGAAACACACCCTGAATTTGGATAAGATAAAGAATGAATGTTCATTAAAAACCATTTTTTCTCTTCTTTTTGAAACCCGTGCTTTGCTTTCTGGTCTTGCAATGTGGTGTCAAAAACCTAAGAAAAATAATTTTGAGTTTAATTTATCCAAAGTGTGTGACCTTTCGGGAGAATTAGTGTAAATCCCAAAGGGACAGAATTCTTGCCTTCGCCACTTACAATGGCCACCCCTCTCCACATGCCAAACGAAACAAGACTAAATTTGATGTGTACTGGACCGTGCATCGTTGTGATAACTGAAGAATAAGAATCAACTAGATGTTACTTATTGTTTTATTATACTAATGATAGGTTCAACATGTTTCGGGCACTGCTATGCCTATCATCAGGAGCTCACGACTATAGTGCTGATTACCACATGGGCCGTCCGATTCTTGGGTTGTTGTTGGTTGGAAGTTAGGTTCAGGCTATAGCAAGAAGTCGTGCTATAGCCTGCAGCCCGGACACTTATCCAGCCTGCCTACACCTAACTTCCAACTAACAGCAACCCAAGAACCGGACGGCCCATGTGGTAATCAGCACTAGAGTCGTGAGCTCCTGATGATGGACAGAGCAGTGCCCGAAACATGTTGAGTCAATCATAAGTATAATAAAACAACAAGTAGCATCCAGTTGGTTCTTATTCTTCAGTGAAACAAGAGTAAGTGACCAACTAGCACTACAGATTAACTCAATGCATGAAAAAGAATCTGACATATCCTTCGTTATCTATTCACCTTTTATTCTAGCAAGTAACTGATAACTTAACAACCGAAAGTGTCTCAGATTTTCATTCTTCATGAAATAATTATAAAATATAGTCCTTAGAATTGTTTAGTTTTGAACGTTTGATTCGTATGTCTACTCCATTTCGGAACACCAGGTTTGTACAAAAGAACTAATTTTTCCATCAAACTTAAAATTCTAATATTAATACCACCAGTTCAATCAAATTGTACTCATGTAGGATTCTGACGCAAATATGGGCATTTGAACATTTCATGAAGAAGGAATTAAACAGGTGTTTTTAAAAAAGATTTTAGTGTCATCTAAAGGCATTTAATATTACACTTAAAAATATGCTAGGTGAGTCTCATGTATAAAGCTTCAAGGTGTCCAACTGCGCTGTTTGCATTTCAGAATGCCGGTTATTCGGTAAAAGAGTTAAGTACTTATTAGCGGGCTGTTAGCAGTCTGCGTGCATAGCTGTGTGCTGCCATTTAGCGCCATGGTCATAAAATAGAAACTAAGCACTATTAAGTAGTTTTTAGATTCTTCATTTTCACTTACATTTGAATTACCCTCGCAACTGTGATCAGTCGGTGTTTCCCATCTATAAATCCCTTATTATCAAATATTTATAATTCTCCGTCTAAGCAGATGTTAGAAAAGAATTAATGCGCACTTCCATATGCACGTATACCGCCACATAGAAGGGTATACAGATATTTAAGAAGATGATTTCTCCTTATTTCATCGCGAAATATTTCGCTCCTTGTAGTAGGTAACAAACCCAGTATTTAGATGTCGAAGTGTAATTTGTGGCTACAGAACTTTCTCGCGCAAGCGCATGAGTTTACGCATCAAGAATAATGGTAGCCAATGTTAGCACTAGTGCTACCACCTAGTGTAGAGCGGCCAAACTTGTTTCTTGTAAGTAAGAATGAACTTAGGTTAGACAAGAAGAGAAATAAATTCGCATTGTTTAATTTCCTTTCTATTTCTCATTTTAGATCCAAAAACCTGTTGTTCTGACTGTCAGTGTGTTGTTCTTGGGTGTGATTCAGCATCTCTGGTAATTCTACATAGTGGCATGAAAATCCTGAAAATAAGACAAATAAACTCTTGTCTCAGGTTACTCTATGTGCAAACAAGACCACTCAGATGTTATCATTCCGAAACTCAAACCAAGTAAAGTGAATTGAGACACAAACTGATTCGTGTATTGTTACGAAATAAAAGGTTGCTGTGTGCGCACAAGATTTACACGCGGTTTAATTTACGAATCGAATTTACAACTAGTCAAGGGAAAGCAAGGAACTGTATACCTCAGTGTTCCAAATTACAAAGAGGTATTCATGAGAGCTATCCGTATTCTGTGTACAGTTCCGTCAATTCTGTACCTGACGTTTCAATAAATTCTTTGGTTTTTCAAAATAAAGACTAGTTGATTGGCCTTAAATTAACACTTGCAGCATAGTGTTTCATATTACGGGTTCAGTTTGAGAAGCAAAATAATTCCACGTTAAATTCGTATAGCAAATAAAAATTAAATTCACTCGGCCACATTATACTCTCTTTAGGTGTACAGAATGGGTCGGCTGTGCTAACTGCACAGCCTAGACGAAAAAAAAATAGAGAATAGTTATTAATTACATTATGATTCTGCTAACCTAATCCGTGGACTTTAAATTGAAAAATGTTGCCAAAATATCAATTAATAAAATCATATACTGATTCATCAACACTAGAACAAGCGATCTATTGTCATGCTATAAAAGTACGCCTAAAGACAATGATAGTCGAAGAATGAAAAACCAAATAGATGTCACTTGTTTTATTTACTTTACTTCTTAGATACTCAATATGTTTCGGGCATTAATATGTCCATCTTCAGCCGGCAGCCCGGATACCAGCCTAGACGTACCGCACTCTAACTCCAACACACAGCAATCCAAGAAAAATACAGCCAATGCGGTAGTTCAACAACATAGTCGCTAACTCCTGAAGATGGACATATTAATCCCCGAAACATGTTGAGTATCGAAGAAGTAAAGTAAATATAACAAGTGACATCTAGTTGGTTTTTTTATTCTTCAACTATCACAATGATGCACGAAACATCAGATTCACAACGATAGTCAGAAGAACATGGACAAATCGACCGCCATTGCAATATCTGAGCTACCTGTATTCAGACAATTAGCTGCATTGAGCCGAGTTCTTAGATTTTTCCGACTTATAGTACAATACGTTGCCAAACTGTGTGCACATTTTCTAGATTTACTGTAGCTCAATTCTCATAGGCCTGTCTCTAAATCATCTGTTCTCACAGATTCACAACAGTAAACCAACATTATGCACAAACTTTTTCCATACATATTTCTATTTTAATACCACCCTTAACATTCCTACACGCTTCTGTTCGCAAGGGATCATCATCAGGGGATCAAACAAAGTAATATAGTATAAAACCAAATTAAGTCACTTTTGTTCATAGCTGACGTGGCGTGAACGAGTCAGATGATTAAAATATAGTCATGTCTTTGTCCAGTTGTGTGAATGTGATGGACCTGGAAACACAGTACCTTGGATGCAGCCTAGTCTACTGACATTTTTTCTGCCCAATGAGCACAGTGACCGCGCAAGGTGCACCAGACAGGTAACTCATATGGCTATTCAATATATGATAAACTGCGTGACTATTCACGAAACATTATCGATGTTTCTTGCAAGTTATATCGATACACACGGCGTACGTAATATCGATATGCGAGTAACTTCTTCAAATGCAGTCCACTATAGGAAATATCTAAGCACATATTACAATCTGTGATAAGCTTATATAATATGCAAGTACGTGATATTTTACATTTATTATTAATAAATTCACAGTTTGATATTCTCTAATGCAAATTAGTTTATTAAAATTCAAGGTCCCTACTGTTGTGCTATACATCTCCTTTCACTTTTAAAGAATGAATACTGCTAGATATAAGTATAAAATAATGCATTGGCTTATCGGTTAATGAGGGCTGTAGCTCCTGCGAGGTCAGTTACTTATGACTTTAGGAATTCTGTCCAGATTTTTTTTTTAAAACGTGCTAATTTTCTTTATACTTTTTAAGAAATTCTAGTTTCATATTATTTGATGTTTAAAGAATTTTTTACCTAAGAAATATAGGAATGTTTACATAGAATGTGAGGTAATCACATTTAAGAAATAAGTTGCGGTAGCATCAGCAGTAATCCTATCGAAATACTTAAAAGTAAATAATAAACAAAACCCCGTGTAAGTACACATTTGTAATTAAAAACTTCCAATTATTGGGCTTAGTTCTAGTCCTATATCTGAAGAAATGTCAGCAAAATTAAGGATGCTGTTATACGGATATTTTGTACTAAGTAAACTCTGTCAGAACGATTCCTTTCATCTGGCTAAAATTTAGGTCTTTTGAGGTAATAATTTTAGTCCCTATGTAAAGCACTAGTTTAGATCTTGCTAATGTCATTTTATTACTGATTACCAGGACAAAAGTTAAGTAATCATCACCCAATCTCTTTGTAATTATAAACTTCTTAATCCAAAATAAAAATTATTAAGTATTAGCCAGTTCTCACTGGGACGAAACACGTGGTAATTAAGTGTGCTGTAATAAAAACTATTTTGAAATAGTGCAAACAATTATTACGCTAGAGCTTAATAAATACAGTTTTACAAAAGCAAGTGAATTTTGTACCTGTTTGTATGAACAAATTATCCAACACAGCACAGCGTCTATTCGCCCATTGCAAGCACTGCACAACCAGATGTTATTTCCACCACTCACGGAGTTAAAATGAAGTGTTCAACAGTACAGCTTACTCAGATTTTTCATTTTTTTAAATCGTTTACTCTCTTTCTCTTCTCAACATCCCTCCCTTTCTTTGCTGTTAATTGAGGCCATCCAACCCAAGGCGTTTGTGTGTGCTCGTCATCTTGCACATTTGTCCGCGTGTGTGTTTAAACACGGATATAGACTCTATTCATTTGCACACCTCTCACGTTATACTCTCCAGTTTACCATTCGAGGTTTTTATATTTACAAAGGCCAGAATGAATGAAGATGGTAGGGGAAATATTCGTATACATGCTATAAGAGAAGGAAAAAATTATTGTAGCAAAATGTGAAGAGTGGCTATTAATAACGTTACTTAAAAGGTTCACCTGCCATATTTTATTCTAACATTAGAAGGGTGACACAACTTAGCAGCTGAAAAACAGTAAAGGAGAGAAAAAATATCACTTCCATTTTCATTCAAATTGTTGAACCCAGCAGTTGTGGATGTTCCTGATATTTATTTCCCCAGTCGTTTCTCGGTGTACCGTTTGTGTAATGTATTTAGTCTATACCTCTGGGAGCTGTTTCCTTCGAAAGGGATTTTTCACACTCCATTCCACCAACCCTGGGCTATGTAAAAAATCCGAACATTGATATATAAGTAGGCGAAACATATATGTTTATTCTATTATCTAGGTTCCACATCGTTTGTTACTCTGGCTGTGGTTGGTAAATTTCGACTTCCTTCTACTTAACATGTATTACAAATATGGTAAGGCATATAGTTACACTGCAAATTTGGTGGGGGAAAAAAATACATTAAAGAGACAGCGAATTCTAAATAAGGATAACCGGATGGTTTACAGTACAGATTGATCAAGACGATACGCGAATATGGTTAGATTGTGATTTAGATTAAAGTAAGCCATATAAAACTACCAACTAACTTCGGTATCCTATGACGCAGAACGTCACGTATGAAAAATATGACACACCAGCTTCCCATTATGGGGTTCCAGATTGGATTCTCGTCTCGGAAACCGGTTTTTCTTCCAGCAGAATTATAGTTGTTTCCTTTATCTGCTCCAAACTCTCGGACAGACGGCTTTCTCCCAAATTCTTATCACATATACTCCCGCAATGTGATATATAGACCCTAATATAACATTTTTTGGACTCTTTGTACCATGTGCTGCCACCTAGAAAGAACAAAATCAACCAGAATTTGGCAATCCTTGGAATACTTAAAATGAGCTTGCAATTTGCAATGTAATTCTGTAGATAGAAATAAAACGTTTCAAATGCATGATCTGTACTGGTCTCTAAAACAATCACAAAGGCCAAGCCAGAATTTTGGTACCATATTAGCCAAAACACTTTTTTAAGTATTGTATAACTTCACTGTAAGCATATTTTGTGATCGTGAACACGATATGTCGGCTTATAGATGGTTTTTTCAAAATTTACATATTATTTGCAATGGAGAACCAAGAACGTCGGCGCCGTGTTTTTCAAACACAAATTTCAAGTTAACTTTAGAGGTGCTTGTTTCAATTGAGAGAAGGAGAATATTTGGTTTATACACGTTGTTCCCACGTTGCAGGGTCGCAGCGACGAACATCTTATATCTTTACGACTGTTGAATTCGAAACGAAATTAATCACAACACAGCATACTTTTTCAATTTTGTGTCTCTCACCATGCCAAAACCTTAGCCATTCAATGTTACATGCAAGCAATAGTGTAAAAAAAAATCATATTCAAATTTGTCATTATATACCGGGATTGTTCAGCAGTGAACAAAATTGTCTACTTTTACAACCGTAGTTATTAAGCAAGTCAAGGAAATAACAATTAATATTATTTAGATTACAGCATTAATATCGCTCTATCACTTTTTGCAATTATTATGTTATGGACCTCTGCTCGTCGCCCTCTTTTTCTGCCCATTTGCGTAAGTACACATGAAGAGATTTAAAATATTATATATAAGTAAATAGAACAACTCTTATACATCAATATATGTTGTAACAAATCATAAAGTATATTCCCTCCTTTACAAGACCAAACAGGAGAAATTTTGAAGTAGCCAATGCAAAACAGAACACAACCAAACCCTTATCATTAATGGACCCATTATCAAACCAAGCGCGGAATTTTAAAGAAGACAGGTCTAGAAATATTTTCGGCCAAAAAAACGTATTCAGACTGTTCATTGAAGTGAATGCTGAAACGTGTTTATGTGCCTGAGAAGACATTCCCTTGTAAATGTGGCATTAATGCGTGCAAAACTGAAGTGAAGTACCTTTATTTACAGCACACTGAAGTTGAAGAGAATCATTCAGGAGGAGCATTTAAGTGGGAATGTTGAGAAAGTTTATTGGTTAACTGAATGAAAAGGTTAGGGATGTGTCTATGAAAACCAGACAAAAGGTTTCAAGAGTCATATAAGGTAGTCCTATTGCAAAGAATGGGGAACGTCCAACCCTCCATCAACGGACAAAGTCTAAGATTACAAACACCGTTGTAAACGCCATCTTTGAGGGGATGAAAGAACTTCTAGCACTGACGTGGCAATCCTCTCCATTTCTGCAAAGTCGTTGAGCTAAAAATCAATGTTCCGAACTTACAGAACAACGCTCATGGACAGGAAAAATAATTGTAAGGTCAGAAGGAAAGAGAAGTCTGAAATACCTCCATAAAATTAGATATGCCTACACAAATATTCACCATGCAAATTTTTAGATCTATGACCTACGATGTTACGGTAAAAGTTATCAACTTCCTGCGATAAAAGATTATTTTAGCTGTGCGTTCCTTTCCTTCTTTATTTTAATTATTAAGAATCGGTTGCAGGATTAGATGGAGTGTTCTAAAACAAGAATTTATATTTTTGCGTATAATACCCTATTTAACTATTTGTATGATTACAACATTTCAATATCTATATGTACCTTTATTAAAGACACAGAATGAAAATATTACAATTATTTCGTAATTAAATGAAATAATATTTTTGATCAACGCGTCCTTCAATTGTACTTTAATTGACAAATTGTATTGTCGACTAGTACAGAATGATCTGCTTATTCAAATTACTTGCCAATATTATTTGTTACACTTCCAAGATTATAGTTATAAAATTGTACACGGTTGCATGATTAGGCATATTTAAAAATACCTTCTCTAGAAATTCAAACCACTTACATCAAAATAAAAGATTCCCTAAAAGTAAGGGAATTTCATTTTCAGCCACAGATATACTAGGAGCAGTTTTCCTAAAAATGCACTTTAATGAAAACGATGTAAGTTTCTTTAATCTAAAAATGAATTGAACACTTTTCCTTCAATATATCAAGTGCAAATATTAAAATTCATTCAGTCCTTATATAATGCATATTCCAGCTCGACTAATTTGTGTGTTTATATGATTAGGTTAATACACACGCTGTATAAATAAAAAACCTGTATTTGTTCTAAAGTACGGAATGGTTTCCTTACTGAATGTAATGATATCTTTGTCTTCCATGACGGAATTTATTATACGAGATATAGGTGTGCATATAATTACATTTCATAAAATAAAAAAAAACACGTCATACGTGTTCTTTTCTTACAGCTCCAGTGAAACTACATTATAAAAGGATAGAATGTCACAACTCTTTCTCCTGCCGAAATTCTAACCACGAATCCTCATTTTTCCAGTTCATAAGCCAGTCACTACTTTGTTTGCACTAGGTCTTCAATAAATCATATGACCATCAACCCGCATTTGGGGTACACGATTTACGCATGCAGTTTCTTCTTTAATCTTGTTACGACACTCCCCTCAAACATCACATGAATTATACAAAACTTAAAATTCCACAGTCTCAGAAAAGAAACCCTGAGATTATAAGCCGAGAGGAACAACAGCACAAGAGTTAAAGTCTTTGAACCCTCTACCTATATCATTCTTACTATTGCACTTACAGTCATACACTTTTGCAAGATCAGTGGACCATTGCATTCCACAAAAAAACTGAACTTTACAAGAGTTATGTACGAGAAGGAAAGTCTCTCTTTGGATTAAATTTTAATTAAATTATTGAAGATGTACTGAGATTGTGTGGCCTTCCAAATGCTCCCCTCTATAAGAAAACCACTGTCGTGTGTTTATTATTACTATGCTATAAAAGACAACAACAAAAGCTTTAAGCATCTTACTAAAACCTCAGGAAATAGATGGCAAGTTGATGGTGGGTAATAAATTTAAAAAATTAATCCCTTGAATAAAAGGGTAAAATTTTATTTCAAAAAAAGACTCACGCTGAGAGATGTGTATTATGGAGTAGGGTACAGTCCACTCACTGCCAGTTCGTATAATTTAATATAGATCCTGTTTTCAAAGTGACTTATTTGAGAAACTTTATTACGAATTTTGAAATGTTAGTTACATACCAGTTCAACATGTCTTAAAGAGCTCTCCAGTTTTCAGTGCGTAGGTTCAAAAGATCTACTGTTCCTTATCTCAATTTGTAAGGTAATTTGGTTTTGGCCTTAAGATTCGAATCCATCTTCACTGCTTAAGTAAGAAACACTTTACATATAGGCAATAATATCCCACCTAGTAAAAAACACCCGATGAAAATCCAACGGGAATTTTCTTGTAAATGTATTTATGTACATCTGAAGGTTGTCGGAACATTAACATCTCTCAGACACATAATGTTATATATAGGTGAAAGTACGTACATAGCGAGAGGCTGAATGTAGCCCAAAATAAATCTGCACATTTGGATAGGAAATAAATCCCTTAGCTCTCTCGCGAATCAAAGAGAAATGCGTCTATTTTCCAACCCATAACCAGTCTTCATAAAGAATCATCTATCGTGACTAGCCATAGAACCAGTCTGCATTGGAGAACTTTTTAGAAAAAAAAACAGACATATCACAGTAAACACAACGCCCAAGCAAATATAAATCTAGTGTATTCCAGTTCACATCAGTGCAATATTTCCCTTTCACCAATGCCTCTCCATAAATGGAGAATTGAGTGTTTCCGGGAGGATAAATTTGTCATCTTACTTCATGGAAGATTCTTTAAGACACTTTATAGGTCTAGTGATATGTTCTGGAATACATATATGTCTTTTAATTTGCATTTTTTTATAGACTATTTCTTGCGAGTGTGATAAATCGGGCTAAGTTACCAATTGAGAGATGACTCCAAAATCGTTGCAGTTTTTCTCAGCGTCATTAAATGATACAGTCTTCCGTTCACAAAGTAGATACATGCTGCAGTCTAGAAGTTCATGTTGAAAAACGTATGGACTAGTGTCTTCCACCTTCTTTCATCCGTACTGTAAAATCCTGCAGGTTACACCTGAGGTCTATACATACCAATTTATGTAGTGGCCGGTATAGGCTTGCCACTTAAATTTTAGGGGTAGCTTCCTAAAATCTGGTGGTAGACTGTAAGGGTTTGCTGCAACTGAAATTATTACTTTCCCTAGTAAATTACGCGCAAAGACTATCCATATCCACAACAGTAAAAATTAACAATAACTTCTAATTGCGTTATTTTACTCTAGTCACAACGCAAAAAAAAAATTGAACTTCTCAGTTTAATAACACAAAATCACTTACTAACTATTACTCTTTTCATCACTATTTCAACTTAACCACCAGTTCTCTCTGTATTCTCCCTATAAAGTTTCACCTGCTTTACACAGTACATTTCTCTTTCTCCTCAATTTCACAGGCTTCAAAACAGTTGTATCACCCTTGCAATTATTCAACAGGTCCATACAGCCACAGATCTCAGCATTAGAGTGGCGCACATTTTGACTTCGTGAACACAAGCAACAAAGGCGACTGTTTGTATGTAGAGAGACCTGGAATCTTCGCAATGGGTTTGGCGGCAGGTATTGTGTTAGAAACAATACTGTTTTCAATTATTTCATTGAAATCATAGAAACTTATACAAGAACAAGAGAGGCAATATAGTCATAAGCGTAACATGGAAGCGCGTTCGCGTAACAATTATTGCAACCAAAAGCAATAAGAAGAAATACTGAGCGCATGTCTGTAGTATTGGTTACCCAGCATAGGACGTGCGCGCGCCGTTCTAAATTGTTATCTATGGCCACTCTGTCTCTGCCAGATTTTTCCACAATATCTCATAAACTGCACGATTTTCGGGAAAGGGTCATGGAATAAAACACGCGTGTTTTCAATTTCTCTACAATTTTTGTCTGAACATTTCCCTTTATGAGAAGAGCCGAGCGAGACTTTAGCATTACATCGTTTAAATACCTGTCATTCTTGTCATATTTCAACGAAACTTGAATTTGCCCGACAGATTTTCGAAAATTCCTCAAATATCAAGTTTCATGAAAATCTCTCCAGAGGGAGCCGAATTGTTCCATGCAGACGGACGGATAGACAGAAAGACGAGCATGACGTAGCTTATAGTGTCATTCCGCAATTTCGCCCACGCACCATACATGGTATGCATTTTACGTTGGATACTGAAGTAAACAATGAAGAAGGCCTACTGTGTAAAGACTTGAGTGTCTGAACCAAACGAGTAATCAGCACGGGCTGAAGTTGTGGCAAGCGACGCATTAAGACCTGAGTATTAACGACTTACAATTATCTATCGTTAGAGGAGGGACAATAAATTTCGCGCAGTCTCCGTTATGCCTGGATATAGCGCGGCAGTAGGAGTGGTCCTGCTGGCTTCAGTTTAGCGCTACTTAATGCGACTCTCATAAAGAGCGCCGTTCCATCCCAAAGTTCTGATCACGGGACATTAAGCTACACAACCCTAACTTCTGCGCTGTTTGGTTGCGCTTCGTTTCTTGTTAATGTAAGTGCGTGAACATATGTCTGCAACACAATGGAGAGTGAGTTAACAGACAGCATTTCATAATGCTGCAATCCTTATACCAAAATGAATAAATAGATGGGAATCTAGTTAAATAACTAACTAACAGATCAACTAAGTAGCGAAACAAGGAAACGGCGAACAAAAAAAAAAGTAACCACAGAAACAAATCGAACATCAACCATCCAAATAGTATCTATCCACGTGGATAGGTCATGTTCTACCTACTTATTTAACTGAGTAAATAAATTGTTACAAGTTAGACCAAGAAAATGCACACACTTGAAACTTTTAACATACAAATCTCCTACATGTTTCGGATCTCACCGACCCATCATCAGGCAGTAAAACTTTAAAGTGTGTGCATTCTGTTGGTATAATTTGTAGCAATCATTTCGCAATGTACGGAGTGAAGAATGTAAAAAATAAATGAGTCTTTAAACATCCGATCCCGATGGCCGTGCCTTCTAAGGTTCAGTTGTACAGCCGCCTGATTTCTGGGATCGCAAATTCCAATCCCGTTGAGGCGTCTTTTTGTGGTCGTTGGGTATCTAGTAGGTAGCAGCCACTGCCACGAGATGATCACTACTGCAGAGGAGTCCTATCGGATATGTGTCTGTAATTGTATGTAATCTAGAAACCTCAAAAGTGAGGAGGTCTAGCTGTGAGTTGGGGAGTTGCGCCACAGAAAAAAATAACCTAACAAGAAACAAATAAATAACTATTAGCTACATGGAGATCTAACTTGCTATCTTCTTCATTAATTAAGTAACGGAGTTACTTTATTAAATTTTCAATTAAATTCACAGTACCTTTCACCCAGGAAAACATTCCTTTACATGGCAGAAAATACTGAAGCAATAGGAAAACTCCAAACAGGACGCACTATACACTACGTCACCTAACCATCAGTATTTTAGCTTACTTAAATGTAGGTGTCCGATTTCACCCACTTCCTATCCTGCTACCGACATTACTGTAATCCGTGCAGGTAAATTCCTGTGTACAGAACTGTATAATCTCAATATATTGGAAAGCAAAGACTATTATTCATGAAATAAGTATGAAATGGGAACGACAATAAAAAGCATAAAGCGGAGGAAGAGAGAATAAAGAGGATGGACGAATACATCGGAGTAACAAACTTCTCAGTTATCGCCCATAAAGTTTTATGAACCGAAAATATCAAACATCAAACAATGTATGCTTATGGCAAAAATCCCCCTCTAGGAGATTTTATATTTTGCAGCAGTGTGGATTGCATATACTCGAATATCAGTAACATATATGCGCAGGGTTCGGTCATGTGATGTGTAAAGTTATCGTTTATATTTCTTCTGTTGTTAGAATTCATGGGTTCTGCTAAATGGGATCTACCCGAATTTAGTTTTATGGCAGGCATTTACACTTTTATAAGACATCGTTTCCGGTGTGTTTGGGCGTAGCAAGATAGGCCTGCTTCTTGCGAGAGGCAATTCCTTTTCTCAAAATTTTAGTTAGCCGGAGATGTGCAACAACAGAACAACTAGAAAAACGACGCGCTGGATGCTCTGTGGTTGCCTAACTTCGCCCAGGCGGAACCTTCTCATTCAAAAGTCCCTAGGAAATATTTCTTAAGATTCTTTCAATAGACGATCATTGCTAAAATCTTGTCATTGTAGAATTCTTTTAATTCCTTCCGATACTTCCAGCGTCCTCTTTTATTACTTATGACAGACTGCTATGTATAAATTTCCTTGCTCTGCTAGGACCCTATAAACATAAACCTTTCCGACATATCAGTTGTTTTCTATGTACTGTGTACTATCCTGTGTTTGACACAAATTATAAACTCAGTTTTATTCGTAATTATATTATTTCTCGTGATACAGATTCAAATGATATCCAGTACACAGACTAACGCATTATGTAATATTTAGTTAGATTAAATGTAGGCGATAAAAGGAAGAGTAAAGAATAAGTCAGTAATATTTTCATCTCCTCAAATTCAATCATCTGGGAATGAACAACACATCATTGAAGTTCTAGAATAGTCTCGATTATTTTCTAGCAGTCGCAGCTGTTATAATCTACAAACAACGCGCCGTGCTTGAAGAGGACTCCCTCCAGAAAATATTTGGAAACAAAAAAGAAGAAAATATAAGAAAATAAATTATGGTAAAAAATAAAGAGGGACTTCACGATTTAGAAATTTGTAGGTCACTTAATATGACGCAGTTTAGGAGTACGGTACTTTGGGTTGGACATGTTGTTGGAGAAATCTATTTAATTTGAATGAACGTAACCCAGAGAAATAATCCTGAAAAACTGGTTATAAATTTGTGTGTTGAACAGAAAACCCACCAGACTAATCACGTGTTCGAATTAAAAGCTCTGAAAATGCATTGAATATATGAACTGTCACTTAATTCAGAATATGATTCAGCGAGATGTTCACTGTTTATTGCAGAGCAGAAGGTAAGATATCTAGTGTTATGAGGTGAGAAAGTAAGGTGTAAATGGTTGCAAAAATAAGTTTCAAACATTTAAAAAGTAACCAATACTCTTTTCTTTACAGACTATCTTAGAACAGTTGAAAAACTATTAGAAAGCGTTTTTTATGAACTCATTTGATGTAAGTTATTTACTGTGTATGTGCCTTGCAACTGGACCTAGATACTAGATTCGAAAAACAGACTATGCCCTTTTTATTTAATTGCTTCCATCAATTGGAAACAAACGACCATTCACAAAGAAGCATCCATTTAGCCGTGTTGTAACTTTCGACGTAAAATCGTCGATTGCACGAATAATAAACACAACCAACAAAGTGCTGACGAATAACAAAATAAAACATATACTCGTATTAACAGCTGTTTCATTTTCAGTGTGGTGTTCCTCTTTACGAACACCCATATTGAAGCACTTACACGATTTTTTTGCAGGAAATTACATGTTATTTTCCAAGTAACACGCTGTAGTGTGAGGCCAAAGACTGTTGGCCTTGAATTCTTATCGATTTCAAGAATGGAAATTTGCTCATCCTAGTGGATTACACATATATAAATGTGTTATTTGATACTCTAAAAGAGAGTGCTCGGAATTTATAAAATTTATTCCACTTGTTACAAGGGCTTTTCTATATATTTCAACTGTTGTCTGATAAAGGTTTTTATTTAAGTCGCAACAAGTGTTGCCAGCCGAATATCTCAGTCGGGGAACATGACTTCTTCTCAGGGAATTTCACATGTGTTGGTGGTCACAGGGATAGAAGTGTAGGTCTATGGACCATGATTAACAAAGTAATTATATAAGAGTCACAATATTTATAATACTTATTTAGTTCGTCATGCGAGCTTCATCTGCCCAAAACCAAAGTCAGCTGTGTGTGGCACTGAAACTTTAACCACCACCGTTTGTTCATTAGATTTCCCACTCTTTTGTGTCCCTCGACTGGGGTTTACGGAGGCTTCTCACCTCCCATCTCTCGAACTCAGCTTGAGCTGTTTTCCGGACCACTTACCCCTGATAAAACAAATGCCCTCAATTTTGTGCTGTGGCTGAAAGTGCAAATCATTATTTTTTTGTAGGAATTAGAGTGACAAACCCGACACTAACCCTCAGTTAGGGTAGCCGAATTCCTCCTCGCGACAAGTAAGGTAATAAACTCAATATTATCGCCTTTCTCGCGATGTCCCAAGGCTCTGAGTCTCCTACCTCCCATTGTGGCTCTTGAGCTTCGATCCAATGCTCCAGTATCTATTTCGTTTGAATTCTATTAAATTTATAATTAATTGAGCCAAACGTAAATTAAACTACCTACACGCCGAGCGAACCTGTGATCTGATCTTGAACCAAGGATCGCCAGTAACACAAGTAGCACCATCACGATCAAAAATAAAATATTTTCTAAACGAATATTGTCCTCTCCTTCAGTTTATTTTACACACCACAACGGAGTATCCAATTTTAAAATGTAATCTACTATTTCAGTTTTTTAAATTTTCGCCCCCTTCCACCAGTAGCCACATTATGGCGTGACTAGACCCAAAAATAATTACATGTAAGTGGGTTTAAATGATATTTACGTTATGTGATGTTGCAAGTGTGAGATGGTTTCAATAACGTTAGATTATAAAAATATTAACATGTAAAAAATTGTGTAATATTAAGTCAGTAAAATTTGAAGAAACTGATGTGGACGTCAACCCTGGTCCTACTTCATAGGGTCTTTCTCGTGGTAGGAAACTGTAAGTTAAAGCTTTGAAAAATAAGTAACTGTTTAACAGTGAGTAAGGCCTACATAACCCTGAAAGTCGTTTGTTGAGATTAATTTAAAACACACTACTTTAAAAAATTCGTTTATCGCCATCATACAAGTGGTTGTGGTTACTATGGTAACAGAGGCGTACAAAATGGCGAACATTACGAAAGTCACAAAATAAAACTGAAGTATCTCGTATTCTTTTACTGTAAATAATAACTTCGTTTATAAACAAAAAAAAAAGATCTTTCCTGTTTCTTCCCTATATTTATTTCCCCCCTTACTTCTCTATTACGCATATCTTCCATTCAAGTTTATCCTTTTAAATTTTTACATCTTGTTCTCCCCACAGCACTTAAATGTTCACAAATTCATGCGTCATAACGAGATACCGTTTGCCAATCAAGCTACGACAAGATGAACGCATTACAACAGCCGTGCAATTCATAGGCCTTGCACAATACAATACACCATGCATCTTAATTTGTGTAATGTAGCAATATTTGAAACTAAGCAGAACAATTTACCCTGCAATAAGTGCAAAAAAAACTGTGTAGGTATGCATGTGCTGTGACGTAAAACATTTGTTCCAGTAGCACAGACACTTGTACATTCTCATCAACTATGCAACTTTACCAAGATTTCAATCAAAGTATAACTATTTGTATCTTATATTGTGTGGAATCGAAAGCGGGAGATGCGTCTTCCATAAAAATGATTCATATGATAGGGAAATATGTTGTTCAGACTGAAATTATTTTCTTAATATGAGTAAAGAGAAAATTGCCAGTGAGGATTTCTAAATTAACTTTTATTTATTTGACAACACTTCCTCACACACACACACACACACACACACACATATATATATATATATATATATATACAAACGTTACATGCGCAGGTTCTAATGACAGAATGAGTACAAATTCTGGCCTAAGAAATCTAAAGAAAGGGATACGGGCTTCTTTTTTTGTCTGGGAAAATAAAAAAAAAGAAAAACCATAATCCAAATGCCCCGACTTGCCGAAAGGCAATCGAAAGGAGTGCTTTCACGGTCCATAACAGAACTCCACTATACTATTACAAATATTTATTTCCAACCTAATATGGCATTCCTGAGTAATAATATTCTTAAATTATTTCCTGAATTTTGCGAGAATTATAAGGTGTTTTTCAGAAAAATTGGTGATTTTTTACTTAGAGTAATTAATAATATTTGATGCCGTTTTTTCAGACCAATTCGGAGGTAATATTTTGATACTGCCAGGAGATGCAACCGTGAATACGTATCGCAGGAGTTTCCGGTATTCATAAACAGTTCCATATTCAAAGTAGATCCACTGTTGCAAGAGATGTACTGAATTTTCAATATAATTGTTGTACCTATTCTTATGTGTGCGTTACTGTCAGTGAAATGTCGCACAATCATGTCGGTTTCTCACAATTTTAAAATCCTTTCCAAAATGGCAAGAAAGAAATTAACTAGACAAACGAAATTTTTGTGACACAGTAAGGAAATTAACAGTCGTTTCTCTGTTTAATATAATTGTTTGAATGCATTTCGCCGGAATAAGAATAGTTACCATCTCGTAGCTAAAATTTAAAATTGTTTTCTATGTTTATAAGTTATTCGGAATACTTTAAATATCAAGGAACAAGACGGAGGATATAAAGTGTCATAATGAAGATTCAGCCTTTCTTTTCAGTAATAAATGTGCTATTCCTTCACAAGATAATATCTAACTGCCTGAGTAAAACTCCCTATATTTATTCCTTAAAAGATAACGAACACAGAATAAATCAAAATATAAATTCCTTGTTTCTTCTCATTCTTCTGACAGACAACATATTACAATTTTATATACCGCGAGCATCTATATGAATTGCTGCTTAAATAATTGAAGTTTACATTTCAGGAACGGAAGAGTTGAAGCTATCAGCCGTCTAACGTGTTCATTTTGGTGAAAAGAAAAACGCGTGGGACTCACCCGTGTCAAAACTGTATTCATAAAGGCAATATTCCTTATACTGTAAATCTTCCCAATTTTCCTTCTCTAACCTTTATATCAGTTTTAATACTCGCATCTAAAATCACTACGTATGTGAATTTTCACCCAATCTCTGAACCAGCATGGTGCAAACCTCTCGTATTTCCAGTCTGCTTAGGATTAAGTGTTGAGAGAGAGTATTCGAATTTTGTGGGAAAAACTTGAATTCTTTTCTACGTTTCTGCGTCTTTTGTTTTTCTGTTTTACAGATCTTATTTAATGAATCCTCTTGCCTCTGTAATCAGGGTTTAAATTTAATCAAATAACATTACGACTGCATTTGCCCTAATGTTCCAGGGCTGCACAGTATGAAAATAAAACAACTGCATTTTGGACAGAACCAGTAAGCAAGTAACTAACAGTTTAAATTGGAAATGGTGGTTAGATATAGCGAACATTTTTTGCTGTTGGGTTGCTATCTGTGCAGTGGAACTGAATGTATTTCCCTAAGATCTTTCGCGGTTTATTTTAGATCTTGAAATTGATAATTTTTCACAATTGTTATTCCGTTTAATATTACACGATATACAAAATGCCTCAAATAGCTGTACAAACTTCCATTCCATTTAGAGATCAATGAGTTATTTCTTCTAATACTTTTAAATAAAACTTCACAAGTCTAGTTACCAAATCAATCTGACGTGCAGCCTGTCTGATGGTGACCTGACATTCATACTGTGAAACGTTTCATACTGCAATTTACTTAACATATTATTGTAATAATTTTTACTCTATAGCTTTGTGCAGTGTACGTAGTATGTGAGATTTTCGAGTTTTATATCTCAGCTTGGATACTGGGTATCCTAATTGAGAATTTGTGTGTTTTTCCATAGTCTCTTTGGACAACTAAGGAGATATGACATCGACTTAAGATATGACAACACCCTCCTAATTTGCTTTTCACTTATTATCCCCTCTCTTGACATTATACATATTTCTTCGAACTACAAAATGGGCCAAAAGTAGATACACAGTATATAATTACTGTATTCCTACTTTTGGCCCACCTTGTATGAAAGCACAAATACAAATATATAAAGTCAAATTTATGTTCCGTCTGTGCTAGCTATGAAGGAGTGTGGGGGACTTGGGGTGTAGCTCCTCTCATTCTTTACCTTTACAGCAGAGTAAGGTCAGTTACCGCTTTACCACTGGATTAAGAAACCTCTGCTTTCTTTGGCGAGGAGGCTAGTTTGGCTTCAGAGCTGGCTTGAACGTTTCGGTGGAAAAAAAAATTTTCTGCAGGGATTTAATTTTGTAGAAACTGTATACTTCGAATGTGTTCAAAATTGTTTCATTTTCTGTCATACTTTCTTGTAACTACCCATCCATATTTATGTTTCTGATACTTATCCTGCATGTTTTGGCACTTTATTGGTTTCCAGAACACTTAGGCCTACTTATAACACAAAAATATACAAGTGAACACAAAATTCGAATAAAAAAAGTGAGCTCGTGTCTTTAAATAAAACCCAAAACATATGTTTGAATAAAACTCAGTTATACTTTTGGGCAAACTCCGTTTCTATCAACGCTGTTTACAACGCGAGATTTTCTCCTCACATGGTTAATAAGTAATATATTCTAGGTTTATCCCATGAAGAACGAAATAATTCGAAATGAAGTATTTATGGCACAAGAATAAGCATCGACTTCGAGAAAGAACATGGATGCTTTCTCGTCATGTTAACCCTGTCACTGCTGCAAGGGCACAAATACCTTCTGCTCTTTCTCATTATTATTGTCTGGAAGACGCTTGAATCTGGAATGAGTGTGAAAGGTTTCTTCTTCTTTTCTAAAAGCTTTCTTGTCAGCTGTCGCTCCAAACTACGAATAATAAAGTAAATCTGTTCCGCTAAAGGATTTTTATTATTTTTCAGGTTTCTACTGCTACTCGCTTGTTGGACCACATTTGACAAGGGAGGATCTTCCTTGGTTTTTATCAACCAGGCTCTCAGGATAACGACAGGTCTCCAAGGAATGCAGCCGCCTTGCTAAGAACCTGCAGACACTGAGGGCTTTGTCCCACGAAAGAATTATTTATTACCCAAACAAAGAAGCAGGTGTAAGAAAACGCGAAGGAGCGAGTGGCTGTCTAACCTACCATCAAGTTAAAACGAGCAAATATTTTCTTAATAGGAGACTTTTGATACAGCGATTTTAATATTATTTGAACTCAAATTGTAAAACTCTATACATTTTTACAGCATTTAAACAATTTGTGTATTTGGAGCAGGAAATTATATGAAAGTCCCTCTGCCTGTCTCTGTCTGTGTACGATACAATATTAATGTAATTTTTATTTTTACAAAATTACTCACTGATGTAAAAGAACTGACACGAATTAGAATTAATTTCCTATTCTGTTAACAACGGAGCCTTGAAAATGGGGGTTTAATTTATAAATTATTGGAATTTATACAGAATAACCAATGTAATATTATTTTGATTTTGCTAGCAAGTAACATCAAGGTAAAAATATTTTCCAGGTCTTTTGAAAGACCTAGAATAAGCAGAAGAGAAAGCCCAATATTTGGACCTCAAAAGCATTGAGTTCTTGTGCAGACTGAAAAAAAATTAAGAAGACACAATGAACATTACCTTGTAAAATAGGTGTGTCAGCGACCGTCTGAAATTGAGTTGGCCATGTTGACGTGAAGTATTCCAGTCCTTCATAGGCCAATACTTATTTCAAAGAGAGGATAATTAGGGGACGCAATACTTGCAGTTATTACATTACTGAGAATGCGGCACATGTTTTTTTTCGAGAACCCGTGACATAATATGCTGTAGCGGTAATTCAAGAAATTACACTATATTTCGTTGTTGGTATAAATTGTCATACTTCTGATTCATTGCTTGAATCTACCGTTTCGTATTCAGGAGGTTCCGTGTCCAGACGTCGTCGCAGACACCAACTATTCTGACTGAGATTCTTCGTGGTTTTTTTCATTTCTTCCAAACGAATGTTCTGATAGTACGTGAAGTTAGAAGACAAAATTACTTTTCTTTTATTTTTCCTCCAAAGAGGGGTAAACGTTAGTGCAGCTGGTTGAAGCACTGCACTACAAACTGGAGGCTCGCGGATTTTATTCCTGATGGGTTCATTAGTCTCATTGACTTAACCTTTAACGGAAATGAGTGCCCGTGATATCTGGTAGGGGTTAAGGCGGCCGGTGCTTAAGGCTGACAAACTTACCACCTTCATTAGCCAATTTCAGCCAATTGTCTGGAAATTCTGGTAGCGCAATCTCTTGGAATTCTCGGGGCCTGTCCAGGCCTGCAATGGGATAGATTTACCTTCCACCCAAAGAGCCCAGACAGGATTGTGGCCACCCAGTCTCTTATTAAAAGAGAAACTTTGCTAATTACCACAAAGGTAGAACAAAAGAAACTTGAAGCTGATCATTCACCCCAATTAATGCGTGTTCATAGGAGGAGTGGAAATTTTCGTTGTTATCCTGTGCATGTTGTCAAGTCACTCAATTATTATACCAACCACTGCACATATAAATTTATAAAATTTACACATTAAAACATTAAAAACGCTCCGACATGTTTCGGTCCTAGGACCATCATCAGGGAGCTATATCGTCCTTGCTAAAGTTACACTATTAAAAGTCACATTAA
>Ga0123352_10003015_pt1 | contig 24031 bp, 26 predicted proteins | sample TergutLab28metaG_FD_89700 | JGI IMG/M metagenome (GOLD analysis project Ga0123352, IMG submission 89700) | Labiotermes labralis P1 segment gut microbial communities from Petit-Saut dam, French Guiana - Lab288 P1 | ecosystem: Host-associated > Arthropoda: Insects > Digestive system > Gut ...
AAAACGGCTATTCAGAGGGCTTCTAAGGTTCGCTCTGCTTCTGGGTTAGTTGCTTTCCTTTTCGCAAGAATCGCTTCTGCTTCCTTCTTTTTTAACTCTTGATTCGCGTATTAAGTTCATTAATAGTCTGTTTGATTCTAGTCGTAGTCAATTTAAGAGAGGCCCAATCTCCAATAGTTGAATCATCATTCTTTAACGTGTCGTAGAAAACATATTTAATATTGTGTATTAGGGCATGTTTTCTAATTTCAAATTCGATTGTGGCATCATCGTAGCGCATTAACTCTTTAAGGTATATCCTGCCTTCCATTTCAGCCTCAACCCAGGCGGCCACTGTAAGGACTTTGTTATACTCGTCGCTAGTTTTTGCCAACCTAGACACATACTCTTCTTCGCTTTCTGCAAATTTGCCATCTTCATTCGTTTTGCGAGTAATAAGATTGCCATTATTATCTTTGTAAAGACCAAGGGTCAATTCTTTTTCATTTTTGGTAATATCAACACCGTGTACCGACTTAAACTCTTTGTTGTTAAGCACAGTCGTTATCAGACAATGCCTGATTTGCCGCTCTGTCATTTCGTTAAGCATTACAAAACTCTTTTGTTTAAGCACAAGAGAAACATACGCTACAAGCATTATCATAAATCGACTTTTTCCTTCATTGCTCGCCATGCCAGTACAAAAGAATGTCTGCTCCATCATTCCCTTAAAAAGTTCATTCATTATTTCAAAGGGGTACGGCAGACCCACATCAGGCGTTACTAAGCACGAGTTCACCACATCTATCATGCCCTCGTTGATAATGCGGCTTTCTTCGTCTCCATCAATGACTGTGAATATTTTATCTGCCTTGCTTCTAATGAGCTTATACACATCTTTGGCAGATAATTTTTCAAAGTTTTTGAACTCCATGATTCGCTCTGATGGAAACCCTTGCCGCTGATACTCACGTATTAGGCTAAATTTTTTAACTGTAGAAAAATAACTTCTAAAGTTATCGCTTTCCGCCAAGTCCATCCAAGTTTTAAGTAGCGGATATCCGCCATAGAGTTTATATGTTTTTAATCGCTCTTCCACCTGGGTCATCCATGCGTTTACGTTAGTTTCATTTATGGTCTGTATAAATGTTTCGTACATCGTGGCAAAGTTATCATAGAAAAACCTCGTGGCATCATCTGCAAAGTCATACTTGCTGACGATATAGCGGCTATTTTCTATGTAAAGGTCAGGCTGTTTATATAAACTTCCCACCAGCAATGTTTCGTTAACAATATTTTTATTGTCACGAGTGATTTCTTGTTCGATTGCAATTCACCTACCAATCTTCTAGCATGTCGTTTATGCTTACTTCCTTATTTGGAACATTGTTAGTAGCGGAAATATGACTAACTAATTTTACAGTTGATTGAGATATCGAGGGCTTAGTTTCCTGTGATTTTTCTTCTTCCATAGCAAGCAAATAATCTGAATGTTTGCCTAGAATGATTGCTAGGTCATAATTTAGAACCCCTTGTTTATCTGAAAATGTCCTTCCGATTTTTTTATTATAAACACGCCATTTTTCCAAATCGTTTTTGTAATACATAAACATCTCTAGCAAAGTATTAAAAAATATAGGCACTTGTAAATTTTGCAATGTACCCTCGTTGATATGGTCTAACTTGTAAATAAACACCTTATTGAAATATGTAATGCCGTACTCGCCTGAAAGATAAGACAGTAAGGCTTTTTTATCATTTGCCGTTTTCTTTTTTGTTGGTAGCTTCTTTAGCAATGAGTTCGCTTTGGAAAATCCTTTTTGTTTAGGCATAGCAACCATCTCCAATGCCATTCTAAAGCTCCGGTTACAAAGTATAACCGAAGCTTTTAGAACGATTTTACAGCTTTACTTGCTGATTATTGCTAAAATCTTTTCAAGCACTTCAATATCCGCAACTTCTGAATATTTCACGGGTAAGCCTGCCTTGGTTAGCTGAGATTTTAATGTCTTTTTCTTGTTGGCATCCATCTTTGCTATGACAGCTACAATATCTTCTTGATATTGTTTCACAGTTTTGCCACCTTCTTGCGAACCATTATCGGCATCAAAAGGGGGAGCAGATGCATCCGTATCAAGGCTCATTATTTCCTGTTCGTAAATTTTTTGCTCACGTTTAACAGATTCCCCAAGCCCATTTGCGAGAACAAACTCTTTGCGGTTTTTATTGCGCTCAATAACAACAGCCCAATCCATTAGGGTAGGATTTTCAAGAAGCTCATTTTGGCTATGGACTAAAGACCTGTCTTTGTTTTGTACGATTCCTTGCACCTCACCGTTTTCATCCATGAACATATGCAAAACAGTTTTGGCGTTATAGCCCATGTTTTTAAAACCTTCCGGCAGCTTCTTGCCAGTGGCAACGCTGGTAAAGGATTTTTGCCCATTAGGATCAGTAATCTCAACTCGTTCTTTTTCGTCAGTTTCTCGCGCAGTAATGGCCCAGTGTTTACCGCTGGCATTTAGGTCAAGAATAAAATCCTGCCCTTTGAACACTAATTTGTTCCAGTCATTTAACTCTAATCCAACTTCGGATGTAGCCACTACTTTTTCCATGCCTGTAAGTTCTTTCTTCTTAGCCCGCACCAATGCACGCTTTTGAGAAAACTCTACAAGCCCCTGCTGGGTTGCGATATATAGCACAGACACCCCATCAACAACGATTGCATCAGCCCTGAATGGATTACCATCTACATCAGTAACAACAACATCTGTTTCTTCACCGTTTTCGTCTAGTTCATAAAAATCTTCGTTTAGCGTGGCACGTTTGATATACTCTCGCACTTCTCCAAGGCTCTGGGTATAAACGATATACAGGTTATCTGGATTAACTCCTTGCTCCGCCAAACCATCTATATAATCATCAACAGAACCTGACTCTATATCTATGTATAGCACCTTAAAGGGCTTACCATCTTCTCTTTTGTACTTGGCGAACTCAAGACACATGGAGGACTTCCATGTTCCTTGCTCACCGTAAATTAAAAATCCCAATTTAGTTTGGGTTGATGTTCCTTTTCGCGCTCTTGCCATATTATTTATCCCTCCAAATTATACTGCCCAGTCATCATCGTCGCTATCATCACCCTTGTCATCAGTAGTGGACGATTTTGTTTTAGATGAAGCCACTTCGCCAAATTCTTTTTTGCTTCGCATAAACTCATCAAAAATTTCTTCTGAATATATTTCTGTGTCTATAGAAGTTTTGTCTGCGCCAAGCACTAGCATCTCTTTATGAAAGTTGCTGGTGGCCTGCATTGGGTTAGGTTCGCCCCAACCATCGTCTCCATCCTCATCTACGGTTACTTCTTGGACATAGCCAATCAGATCGCCATAGATTTTAATGAGATTATATGGTTTTAGATTCTTCTTCAACGTCTGCGCAATTTTCGGGGTGCGGATTACAAAATCGGTTTCTACAATATCATTGTAATTAACAATACTGCCTGTGAGTATAAATTTGTTTTCCTCTGAAGGGTCTTTCTCAACAGACCTGAACGCTATGGGTTGCTCCCAGTTAGCAGTTTCATTAAAATCCTCTGCGGTAAAGTCAATGGGATGGCTCAGATATATTTGGTCGATTGCATATTGCTTGATATTCCTGTCCTCGAAGCGACTGTATTCCATATGGCCTCTTACAAAGACGTGCATATCATCTTGCAGATGCTCTTTTATGTACTCGACAGCATCATATTCAACAAGAGTCTGAATATCGTTGATTTCTTTGCCATCGGCATCTTGTTTTTTCACCAGACCAATATTTGTACCGATTATTTTGAAATCGTCTTCTTTGAAGGATTTCCTATTATCCCAATCTACTGCTTTAACTGTTGATTTTTCTCCTTTTATTTCAGAACGCTTGGAGAAATAGACCTTATCCCTGGGTTGTGCGCCTAGTGTGACAAACACCTTGTTTTCAGGACTTGTTTGAACCGCAAACTTAATTGACCTGCGTGGTTTGGGATTATCCGTTTGGGTCATCTTCTCTGTGTAGAAATCGTTTCTCTTTACACCAGATACAATGCCAGCCAGTTTGAAAAACCCTTTTGTTTGTTGTAACTTGTTTTCGTTATTAGCCATTTAAAATGACTCCTTCCATTTTTGATTTTATTTTTTATTAATATTATCTTATATCTCATTTTATGACCCGACAGGTTAAAGAATTATTTTGCTTGCTTAACTTGCTCTAAGGGACTGTAAAAAAAGGGGGGGGGGTAAAAGAAAAAGGATTTTAAATTTGATATTCAGCTTGATGCTTAGCTTGCTAGACGTATATGTAAGGAAAAATTCCGAATAAAAACCTCTGCATCTTTAGCGACACAGAGGTTTCAAATTTTATGTGAATTTTGAAAAATTTAGTTTATGAAGTTATTTGCACATGAGCTGCCAATCTATATCAAATTTATCCCGTACCTATCCGAATAGTTTGGCATAGAACTGTGGCTCTGGTTCCATAAGTGCCGAGCCACCATCCATGAGTTTGTTATATACTTCCATCAATTCATCTTCTGTGTCAAAACTGACCATCAGCGAAATCATGCCGTTTGCTACAGCATCAGGCTGCGTGTCACTAAAGTGAATTATTGTGCCACGGATGGTCATTTGGGCGTGGGCTATTAACTCCTTCATTTCGTCGGGTATTGGGTAATCGGGGTTAGGAAGCATGTCGCCAAGAGTCATCACTTCTTTATTGATGCCGCCAAAGATACCTTCGTAATAATTCATTGCTTCATTTGTTCTTCCTTTTAAGTTCAAAAATGCTTCTATCATTTTAATCTTCTCCTATCTTATTCTGCCGCCTCTAAATAATCTCATCCAAGGTATGGGACTCGTTGCTGAAACGCTCGGAAGGATAAATTCATTGTCAAATCGATGCAGGTCAAGCAAGTCCTTTATATCGTTTGCTTTGCTTCCGGCAGTGCTTTTTGCTAGACCAAACCATTCTGATATCTCTGAAGCGGTCATGTTAATTGGCTGAGATTTGTCAAAAATATAGTTGTTTGAGCCTATTGCATACACAATCCCACACGCCCAAGTACGGGGTTTACCTGACAACAAGGGGGATGGTCGCTTGCGACATAGTTTAGTTAATGCTTGCAAGCAAAGTTCTTTATATTCATCATTTAATTTTTCGTTGCAAAAGCTTTCTATTATTTCCGCAACTTCCAGATACTTTACCGACATAGCTTTGGGAACATTTGCACCTTTTGTACCTACGGCAATAGATTCTTCTTTTGGGGCTTTTGGTTTCTTTTTAGGCGGTGCTACGGGTTCTGGGGGTATGTTCATATTTTCAATGATGCCAACTTTTTCCTTGGCTGTGTCGAAAGCTTGTTTGAAGCTGTTTCTCATTCCTTTTCCGAAGGATACGCTGTATGGTACGATAAAACTATCGTAAATTATTTTATCTTTGAATGGTAGTAATACAGCCTCAACCATAACAGGCAGGCTGTACGGTACGCTTTCGCTAAGGGGGTTGCTAATACCGCAAACACCGTACAAAACGGCATCTTCCTCCATGGTCATCAAGATAGCGTATTTTTTTAAATGTTTCATGATAACGAAGCGATCTTTTACAAAATTCTTACGCCAATCAGCAAGTATGCCTAAATCAATTTCCGTTAAATCTCCAAATTCGTTATTGCTGATGAATTCATCTATCCACCCAGGGTTTTCCCATAGCTCTGCTCTTATGGCGATAAATGGAGCTTGAGCCATTGGCTTGCCGTAGACAGGTTTTTCAAATTTAGGCACAATGTTTTTTGTTTCGTTGATTCCCCAAATTAAAGCACACCAGAGCTTATAAAATTGTGTAATTTCCTGCTGAGTTAGTGTCATTGTACGCAACTCCTGTTCGGTAAAAAACAAACATACTACTTGGGTTCAGGGTCAGAATCCAATGTAATAAAGTAATCGTAAAATGGCATCAAGAGTTTGTATCCGCTCACCAAACGGTTTACCAGTTCTGGTGAAAATAGCTCTTCGCCATTTTGTTGTTGGTGAATTAATGAGAATGATTTTCTGTTATACCAATCGGATGTCTTAGGGGTTGGAGCTTCTTTTTTGCGTTTGTATTCATCACCATCAAGGATAAATTCAGTTTGTTTTTCGAGAGGTGCGATGAGTTTTTCAAATTTCTTTGGGTCTTTGTCGATACGGGCTCTAAATTTTGCCATAGTTGAGGCTTTTGCTTGGTAGTATCCCAGGCCGTAGTTCCAATGTTCGGGATGCAAGTCAAACCAGAACACGGGGGTAGATGTCCATTCTTCGCTGGGTCTTTCTATGGAAAACCATAGATTGCATCTGTAGGGTTCACCGTCACGTATGCGACGTGCATCTTTATAAATGCGAGAGACCTTATGGATAAAGCCATGGTTATTGTACTCTGCCGTTATTTTTTCAAATACTTCTTTGCCCAGAGCCTTCATAGGTTCTTGAAATACTTGCTTGAATTCTTCTTTATGCTCCTCAAACCATGATTTGTTGTTATTAAAGCGAAGATTAAACATGAAATCAATGGTGCTAGGTGTAAATCCGTTGAACATTTGAGGCTCTCCTTTGGTTGTTTTTAAACGGGTTGCACAGGTGATAAAACTCTGATTTTATTTAATTCAAATGGCATCCTGCTGATAATTGTGTAACCATATTTACGATAGGGTGTATTCAACTTCTCCATTTATTGTTTCGTAATTCCATACAAGAACACTATTATCGACACACTTAATTTCAAAACTATTTTCGGCTTCTCTTACTCTCTTTGGCACTAGGGCAACAGGGCAAATAGTGTATTTGTCTATTGGTGATGTTAAATATTCAGAAAAAATTTTAGCGTAGGTATCAACAAATCTATCACGTTCCAAATGTTCCTTATATATTAAAACTTGCTTTATTGAATTATCCGTTCTACCTCTCTTTGCTTCTACAACATACACTATGTTTTCTTTGAAGCACATAATGTCTGCACCTTGAGCATAATCCCATAAACCAAACCCAGATAATACAAATGTCATTTCATTACACACCTTGGGTTCAAGTACAATCTTTCGGATGAATGAAGCTGTTATATAAGCCTCACTTAAATTTAAGTTAATCCTAAACAACTCTTTAGCACCTTCCAAAACAGTATAATTTCTTTTCAAAAAATCTCCTAGCTCGTTTATTTTCTTCTTGAAATTTGATGGACTGCTTGTTTCAAATAATGTTTGCATTGGGGCAGTTGGTAGCGTAGAGACAATCTTGATGTGATTACTGGTAGGGCGAAAATGAAAAAAGGATTTAAAATAATCTATATCTTTTTGTTCCCAATCTTTCGAAGTATCTTTAAATATTTCATTTGCTTGTCTAGCTTTTTCTATAACTCTTTGGTACGTAGTACCACCTCCAATATGTTAAATCTAACATTGTAAACTAATACTTTTATGTATATCTGTGACATTTGAAAAAGAGTATAACAATAAGTACCATGTGAGATTAGTAAAATTTCCGCTTCATATCTACTGTAATATGCGTGAACTAATCAAGCATCTTTTTCATTTTATGTCGTATTAATAATTTGTGGTTGTTTATTCAATAATGCGAATACATAGCATTGTCTTTATTATTTGTAGCTTACTTATCTGTCAGCGATATCGTGCATGATTTTTCTAGCATCACCGATTTGCCTTTCGAACATCACATCCCATATATCGAGACACTTTTGGGCAATTATTTTGCGACTATGTGAGTTAGATTCTGTTGTTTCATCATACAATCCAACAATAACTGATGAAATTTCAGAGGCTAAGCCCCATATTGATCCGTCATCACCTTGGTTGTTTTGAAGTAAACGTGAACTAGCATTAAAAATAATGTCCTGATAATCAAGCAGAGAGGCAGAGTCTTTCTTAAAATATCTAATCAGCAGATAAAATAGTCTACTAGCATATTTTGAACACATCAAACCATCAACAAAGTTACGATCCCTTGCTAGGTCAATTTTTTTGTCGTAAAACAACCGTGAAACTCTATCTGGCAATTCAAAGTGTGCAGTTATAAATCTGTTGCAAAGTTCCTCAGCTTTGACTCTGTATTCGTCGATATCAAAATAAACAATAGCCATTGAAAGCATAGCCTCTGCGTGATCTTTGCTTACTATACTTATATCTACAAAAATATCGGTGAACTCGCCAAAACAAATATAAGATTCTGTTACCCAAGCAGCTCCTTTTTTTATTAGCACTTCGTCGTCAGAGTTATAGCATTTTGTGAAAATGTTAAGAACGTCTTTTTTGTGCGAGGGCATATGCTCATAAACCATAAAAAGCAATTGTCCCGCATTTCCGTGTCCTGCCAGTCTATAATCATATTTTATCATGTTAATGGCTGTGTTTAACATCCAACTGCGATCATAATTCCAAAAAGCGTACACCACATCAAATGCCGCAAGTCGTATGATGGCATGTTCATCATTCACTAAGTTCTCAATAACGGGCTTGAATCTGGAAATTAGCGATTCGTGTTCGTATAATAACTGAGCCATTGTTGTCAAAGCTCTTCCCCTAATGTTATTGCTAGAATCATTGTTTAACTTAGAAAAGCTATTCTTGTCCTCGTCTTTTGTACGAGGATAGGTGACTGCATAGATTGTGGGATTGGGAGGATCGTCATTAATGGCAATATTTATCAGTATATTAATGATTTTGGACGACCAATCATCTTTGTAACGCCTTTTAATAATACTACATACATCGCTGGCCACTTCCGATTTAGCACTGGCAGCGAGCTTTAAAATCATTTCTTCTAGCAATTCTATCGCAACTTTATTCGAGTTATCATCATCTTTATTGATACTGCTCGCAACCCCTCCAAAAAGAGAAAAGAGGTAAGGTTGTGGAATCTCTTTGTTTTGTGCTAATATCAACCTAATAAACCTTTCCGGCTCAGCTAAAACGGCATGATAGAAGTCAGATGAATATTGTTCCAATGAACTTTCGACAAATCCTCCTTTGACTTCTTTCCATTGCTTGTTATGAATACGGCTTTTGATTCTGTCATTGAAGATTATTCCAAGCCATTGTTGATTGCTTAACTTTTTGCCCGAAACTGGCGAACTCACACCACCACCATGACCCTTGTGGTATTTGTATGACTCTGCGCCATTGGGAAATTTACGCTTTAAAACAGCTAACAGTTCTTTACTAGAAGGACTAATGCGTTCTACTGGAAGGATCGAGAGCAGTTCATTTTGTAAATCACCCCATATACTATGATGTACATCAAAACCATCCCACCTTGGGAGTCTCATCCTATATTCCAAATATTTTTTTGTATTAGGGGATTTATAGGCGATAATAGTATTCTCTAGCAAATCAAATATATCAGGACTGCAATGCATTGAATGTTTCATAACAACGGCTTTTGATAACAATAATTTATCCTTGTTGCCACTAGATTTTTCAAAAAGAGTTTCATTAAAGTTTTTACATAGATAATTAATGACCTCATCACTAGCATCCGTGGGCATGTGTAAAATACAGTTCAATATAATTTCGTTGTGAATGTTGTAACCCGTATTCAAGAGATTGTTAAAAAGACTCCAGAAATCATCAGGGTTATCTTTAGCAATACCAACCCCTAATTCTATAATAAATGCAACACAAAATCTCTCTAGTTTGGTAATGTCAGTATACCACCCAAACCAATTTCTATCATTTTCGGGGTCACTAGGTAATATAGGCAAAAGCAAGTCAAGAATTTCTCTTTTTGCTCCATTGATTCCATCCTTCATGCTGCTTTTTGCTATTTTGAACCGATGTGTCACCTCAACTTGTTCTACAATCTTAGTTTGGATAGCAAGGGACAGCAACCTAGCGCACCGAATCGGATGGGTATTTATCACATCATCAAGGTTAAAATAACAATGTGTTAACATTGTTGGATATTGTGAGTACAATTCCATACGCAAATCAAAAAGCTCATCGCTATCGCCTTTTACATCGTTGGAAAAACACCAAGTATAGCTATTAATATGTTCTGGAGCATAACTTGCGTATTTTCGCAGAAAATTTATTTCAGCAGTTTGGCAAGATTGACGGATGTTACAAATCAATCTTATTGCAAAAACTCTTTTTTTGTCATCCTGCATCCAACTATCTAAAACACCTTCTCGCAATAAAATTCGCGCAAATTCAGGTTGCGCAAAAAGAACATTCTCAATGAATTTTTGGTTATATTTATCATCTTTACAATATTCGATAACAGCGTGGGCAATATCGGTATCGGGTTTTGAAATCTGACTAAAGACTTCGAAGAATACCGATTTTATCATATAACGAATATCTGAGTTGTTAAGTAGTTTTTGTCCAAAATTTAAAAATTGAACAGAGTTTACATTTACCAAATCCTGTAGTAATAACTGCATTTGATAACGCCTCATCGGTGTCTGATGTTCTTTTGCTCCAACAATATCTACAATAGGTAGATCTTTATAGACCATGTCCCGCATTTTTTCTGCAATGAAGCAATCCCAAATTGATTGATGTATAAGTGACACAGTTTCGCTGGATTTTAATAGACCATTAGATTTCAAAAATTGAATAACTCCATTATCACCAATGTACTTTGACATTTCGTGCTTAGGCACTTCATTTTTTCTATGAATTTCTGATAGTCGAACATAATCATCTTTCCACCCATTCATACTATCACCAGAAATGCCTCGCAAATAAGCCTTTGTTGAAAGTTCATTCCACCATTCAAACGCTAGTCTGGACAAAGTGGTACAAGCTGTGTATTTTTCACTAGATTCTAGACGTTGCCAAATATAAAGATTGCTAGGGGTATTCAAAAGCTTTATCAGTCTTTTTGAAAGCTTTTGAAACACTTTATCACCTACTAACTCTTCTAGTAAGGTGTCACCTAAATCACCAATTTCGAGTTTGCGCCATTGTGTTGTACTGTCCTCTTTTTCAAGAAATAGATTGCTGATTCTTGTGTCGTGATTTATATCGATTGTCCTGCAAATCAGGACAATCGATATTTTATGTTCTCTATTATTATTGATATCTTTGACCTGTTTGATTATATCATTACACACCCATAGAGCGTCGCTTGAATGGGCAGCAGTCCATCTTAACGCATCTAACTGGTCAAAAATAATAACAGCTCGTTTATTTTCGGATAAACTATTGATGCAATGAGCAACAGACGCTGGTAAACCTAAATCATGACCCCAACTCTCAGGATTTTTACTAGGTGTTTTTTCATCTAATTTAATTGCGATATAGGGAATATTGTTGTTTTCGCAAAATGTGGTTATGTGATGAGAGCAACCACTCTTACCGCTACCAGCCTTACCGTGAATTATGATTGATTCACCAGCGTTAATCCATTCCCCGCATTTAGCAAATTCGATGCGATTTACAAATCCTCCTACCAGCGAAGGATAATATTCGCGGTAATGACGATTGATGTTTGCTATCGTAGGTGCAATGCTCTGGTCTTTTGTCAAATCACTGGCTAATACAGAAGTATCCAGCATATGGCTAGATACGGGCTGTATTGATGGCATATAAATATTAGTATTCTGAATTCCAAAATTAGCCCCATCAAAAGAATTGTTACCATTTTTTATGATGAGCTTGGTTGTTAAGTCTGTTATTCTATCTGATGTACTACTAAAATCATCTGATTTATATTTATTGAATCCTATTTTACTAAAAAATTCTTTAATCAATTTTTTTATCCCCATCACCACGTACCTCGTTTGTGATAATTCCGAAGTTCGCACTTTCAAAGCTAGTTAATGAATCTTTGTTGCCATTAATTGAAATTTTGTTCTTGATATTTGTTCGTTTTTGAACGAATTTTTTGCGTCCGAAAAACAAACCAATAATAGCAATACCAATACCGCTGAATAGCCATGGTGCGTTACATAATATCCATTCCCAAGCTATTTGTAGCATATTATTAATGCTCATTTTCCACTAAACCCCCAGACATTTATTGCGCATCATATCTATACTTCTATCTAAATCAAATTAAGATTCTATCTATCAACTGTATGTTTCATTTTCTAAATTACTAATAAGTAATTTGCAACTTGTATCAATCGCTCATTTATCAGAACAAGTATAACCGTTATGGACAATTTATACAAACCATTTATACGGATGTTTTAGCGACATATGTAAATAAAATGGGCATCCTCCATACTCATACGGTAGGCACCCATCCAATAAAAAACAGTCTTGTAACATAGACTCTTTTGTTTAACCACACGTAGATAGAATTGATTTATCTCCTGCAACTTTATTAACTATTTCAGTACCAGATTGGCAATTATCGAAAGTTCCATTTTGGATTTCAGTTATAACAGCACTTAGTAAATTTTCGTAATACGCCTCTGGTGTAAGCTCAGTAGTTGTTTGGGTGAAGTTTTGTTGACTGTGGCTTGAAGCGATGTTTGCGTATTTTTCTTTAACTTGGTCTATGAGTTCTTGTCGTTTCATAAAGGCATTACCCCTTTATTTTTTAGTATCACTCATAGCGTAATAATTATTCTTCATCCCACACCCTTATCGCACAGTTTGAGCCAAATACGCTTCCTGCGTCTAGTCCTCCATATCTGTAATCTAGCAATTCAGACACTGTAACAAGCTGAAAGCCTTGCTCTATAAGGCTTGGTATTACACGCTCCATCGCCTGCGCTGTTGTAAGGTGTATATCGTGAAGCAAGATAACTGAACCATTTTCAACTTGACTCATGATTCGGTAGTAAATAATATCGGCATCTCTTTCTCGCCAATCCACAGGGTCAAGTGTCCATTTTACAATCCCATAACCTAACTCGGTAGATATATTTACGATTCTCTCGTCTGTTGCACCAAAAGGTGGGCGGTATATTGGCGGAGAAACGCCTGTTATGGATTCAATTGCAGAACTCGTAGATTGAATTTCGCTAATTACTTGGCTATCGGTTTTTAAAGTTAGGCGGGGATGTGAATAAGTATGGTTTGCGATTTCGTTACCGAGACTAGCCGCACGTTCTGCTGTGCTTTGGTATGTTGCCAACCTATTTCCTATTACAAAGAATGTCGCCCTTGCATCATATCGCTCTAAAATATCCAAAATGCTTTCCGTATGCCGTGATGGGCCATCGTCAAATGTTAATGCTACCATTGGTGGGGATGAGGCTATAGGTAGTGTATACTCATACATTGTGAAAGACTCTATTGATTCATACCCTCTAACGGTAGCAGGTTCATTAATTTTAATGATTTCATGATTTATAGGTTCTTTCGGAACACTTGATACTGTTTCAATATGTGAATTTTCAAGCACTGTAGGCTGTGACTCAATATCACCGCAAGCAGTTATTGTTGTGAGAAGAACTGCCAAAGCGGTTGCCATCATAATTAATCGTTTCACGCATATATCGTCCTTTAACTAGAATCTACATTAACATTGCTTTGAATAAAATCGACATTTCATTCAGCTACATACTACGCAAATTTCTGGCTTATATTGAGCAAAAACTCGCCAGTCCCACTTGCAAAATCAATGTATCGGCAATCAATGTTTGCTTTTATTACAACGCCATCTTTATTTTTTACCTTGGCATAATACAGGGGAGATTCATCGCCGTATCCTGTTATGTTAATATCATGTGAAAAATAGGTTTCTTCGAAAAACCCTTCATTCATTATTTTGTCAGCATTTTCAGAACTTGTTCCATGATAAAAGGTTATTGTGCCATCCGCATTTACGCTTAGGCTAATCCCGTATTCTTTTGCTTCATCACGCAAATCTTGTGCTGCAATAATTGCATCTTGGAAATCGTTCACCATCTATTCCATCCCCTCGCAAACAATCACATCCTTGTTCATTATTAAAATACACAGCGATAGGTAAGCCATTGAAGTTATCTCCGGCTTTTCCCCCGCCCTGCACCGTGCGTGAAGCTTTCACCTCACACGGCGCGCCAACAAAGTTTAGATTACAGTTCCTACTATTTCTAAGTTCCCTGCTAATAGCCTCAAAGAATTAACTTTCTTTACCGCCTTTTTGTCGAGGTTGAGAATGTTCATATATTTTGTAATCGTTTCAAGTTGAGTTGCGTGTATAAGTTCATGTACTTCGGCCCTCAACCACACAAGGTTTTTGTACTCGTCCGTACCGCCTGCTACTTTCGGCTTTTTGTGATGACACTCCATATTTCCGATGATTAGAGATTCTCCAGTTACGCCACATTTGCCGTTTTGTCCAGCCATTAGCGATATTCGGTTGTCGTTATACTCCACGGATTTATCGTATTCTTTGCAGTTTAGCAAATAGCGGATAATGTATTTCGTGTTGGATAGTTTATTGTGGATAAGCTGCCTACCCTGTGGAGTATATTTGTTAATTTTTTGTGTAAAAAGCTTAGGGGCTTGAAACTTACAACCATAAATGGGGAAGATGTATATTCCCGCTATAATTTTTGGTTTTGCATTGTACTCCCCATAAAACTTTTGAAACGTCCTCGACTTAGGTGGAGCGGTTTCGGGATTCTTCATTTTCCCTTTACCCTTCTTGATGCTACTTTTGAGTCTGTTACGAAGGCTCTTGCTGACAATGTAGTTAATTTCGGCAAAATCTTGACTACACAGGGTCGCCATGTTGTAATACCCATGCATTCCCAATATCATGCTGTTCAGTTTACTCGCTTGAGATTGATTGGTGTGTCGTTGTATTGTCTTGATTTGCCCTTTGAGTTTTAGCGTTATTGCCTTTTTCGCCTTTTCTGAAATATTACTACGTGTGACAATTTTGTTCTTTTTCATTGCTGCGAATAATGCCAAACCAAGAAATTCTGTTTTACCCTTACGGACGTTGGTTATTTTAGACTTTTCGGGACTGATTTCCAATCCCAGTCTTTCTTTTAACCATTGCCTTGTGGCTACGAAGATTTTTTGTGCTGTTTTGTAATCTCTGCAAAATATTTTGAAGTCGTCGGCGTATCTTACGAAGAAGAATTCTTTTAAGTTTCTACTCTCTCTTAAAAGCCTCTGCCTGTTGTCTGCTGTGGTATAGGGGTAATCTGTGGTGAAGGTTTCCCACTGGTCACTTAACCACCAATCCAATTCATTGAGTACGATTGATGATAATAGCGGGCTGATGATTCCGCCCTGTGGAGTTCCCTTATCGGGTTTTCCAATCCCTTTGACTTCTGATTTCAGTATTCGGCTGATTATGCTAATCAAGTTTTTGTCTTGAATGCCCAGATTCCACATTTGTTTGAGCAATTTTCCGTGGTTAACATTGTCGAAAAATCCTTTGATGTCAATGTCTACAACATAATGAAGCTTGTTGTTCCACATCAGATAACTTGCTCTTGAAATAGTATGACTTGTTGACCTGTTAGGTCTAAAGCCGTAACTGTGATTGTGAAATTTGGCTTCGCATATCGGCTCTAATACTTGGAGAATACATTGCTGTATAATCCTATCGTCCATACAAGGAATACCAAGCGGTCTAGTTTTTCCGGGTTTCCATTCTTTTGGAATTTCCACCCTGCGAACACTTTTCGGATTGTAGTTAGCAAGTTTGCCTTGAAAGTGACTGACAAATTTTTCTTCTGACCATTCCTTGTAGTATTCAATTGTTCGCCCATCAGTACCCTTTGTTTTTGAACCTTTGTTATTTTTGATGTTGCGATAGGCTAAGAGAATGTTGTTTTCGCAAGAGATTATTGGCATTAAATCATTGAAAAGTTTGTTGTCGTTAGCTTCTGCGTGAAGTTTGTCAAACACGATTTGCATTTCGTAATATTCGTTGTTGCGAAGTTTTTGTTTCTTCTTTAAGATTTTATCGACAGTCAAGTCAACCGCCCCCTTTGGTTTGGTTTCTCTTAGTCACACAAGAACCTTGAAAGACTTAGAAATAATCGTGAATCTACTCCTTGTCTAGTGGCAGTCACTTCTTCCCCCATTACAGAGGCTATCAACGCTAACGCCACCGCTTTACCCACTGCTTCGACTGCTTATTTTCTTCGCCAGCCTGTATTCTTGCACTTTCCAAGAATACGCAATAGGTTTTCCCACGTTCCGATACTTCTATCTGTGTATATATTCTTAGGTGCTTGCTCTGAGCCTGTGTGCTTTAATGCGCCTGTAACACATTAAGGTGTTTCATAGCGACAACTTTTACTAAACCTCACACACGCCGCGCTTGCGGCATACGCATTTCTACGCATTGGACTTATAGACCCGTACCTTCGCAAGTTCGTCAGTACCGTTTTGTTTGGCACTATTCTCACCATAGATATTTTGTAGACCCCAGACCTATCATATGCTCGACCACCTCTGGTTCGCTTTTCCTGTATCAATACTTCTATTGACCTTAGGGCATACTCTCAGCCATTCTTCACCGAACGTCTGACCTAAACCGTTTCCAGTAAACGCCAGTCGGAGTATTAGGGAGGGTGTTTCAAGACGTTACCCTATCATTCCACTCTTCAAAGTATCAGTTCTCCTAATTTCAGAACTAACTTCACGTTCTTCTTTTAGTGCCTAACCTTTTCAGTTAGGAACGTGTCGCACTATCACAATCCCAGCCATATAGAGTTTGATATAAGCTATCGTTATATCTTTCTGCTGTATCGTTACTCATATTTACTTGAATTGCATCAATGCCATCTGCCAGAAGCCTTTCAAAATCAAGATATACCCACGGCATTGGTGGCATGGGAAATGCTTTGCCATTTACCGTAGGAATCTCAGCTTTAGGTAGTTCAACTAAGTTCTCTTTATTATCTATCTGCAATATGTTCGCATGTGGCGCAAGTGTAAATCGAAAAGATGCTTCTAGTTTACCTGTATGGAAGTCTTGGTCTTTACACCAGTCGCTCCATCCGTAGGATGCGTTTTCGGGCGAACCCCACAAACCTCCCTCTGGCTTAACAAATAGGAGATTGTTTTTTATTGGTATAAATTTTATTGAGTCATAATGGTTAGAACCATGATGGATATATACATCACTCATAGGGTTTATTGCCTCCAATACTAACTGAAATAATATAGCAAATTACAAAACTGGTCAATGAACGTATCCTATACCTGCATCATAAGATAACATAAGAGAAAACTTTAATAGTTTCAGATAGAAGGGTGTGGGTGTAATGCTCCTGCGATGCGGTGACATTTTTTATGCGGACTTGGATTACTTGGATGGTGTAAAAGAGAGTGGATTATGCCCTGTTATTATTTTATGTAATCAGATGGGAAGTAGATATAGTCCAACTGTTATATGCGCTGTCATAACAAAAGAGAAAGACGTAAAACTTCCTATACATATAAAAATCGAAGATGAAAAATATCCTTTAGATGCAGAAGCGGTTATCAAGGTTGATATAATCCATACCCTAGACAAAAAAAGGTTGAGAGACAAATTATACAGAGTAAATGATGAAATTATGGGAAAAGTAGATGTTGCTTTGAAAATAATTTTCTGCTTGAATGAGACTTTATTTGGTACATAGTAAATCGCATTAAGAAAGTGTTGTCGTAACCATTAAAGAATCTGGATGGATGATTATTATCTCTCTTTTTTTGGTCAAAGCATATTTAGTAGTATAGGCTGTTCCACCCTTCATCCCACCATCATAAACAGCTAGTAAATATTTTGAATTATCAACCATAAATCTATTTCTAACAAAATAACATGATCGTGTGTACTTTTCATTTATAATGGTTGAATAATCGCACTGGTCAAGTAAATCATGGTAATTTTTTTGTTGCTCCAACGACCAACTATCCGCTTGAGCTTTAAATGGGATAGCTGCATGTAGTTGTGCCTTTGGGTTATTAGCTTTTATATCTAAAACAATGGACGCAGCCCAAGCATCTATACCGAGGGCTAACCCGGAGTAGAATGTTGTCACATCCCTTGTGATTAACATCTCTATATATTCGCGCAACACAGTTTTTAATCTTGGGCAGTCCTTGTGGCTTTCATCGTATCCAAAATGGAAACGACTAGGTCTGTGTCCACTAAACGCACATGAAGATGTATACATATTATTTGCTCCTAATTATTAATTGCCTTGATTATCCCCACGTAAGGAACGCTTCAAAAGAAAACAGCCAAGCAATTTATTCATCTTGGCTGCATTAACATTTGGGGTCATTCGGCATGTGTTTAAGTTGATTTGATTTTTTCTAAACAATTTCCGCAAATGTCTGAACCATCAAGCTGTAATGCTGATTCAGCCACACCGCAGAAAGTGCATTTTTGCCCTTGGCATTTTTCGAATAGCTTGAAGATGATTTCACCATCTTTCTCCATAACAGAGACACTATCGCCTGTACTCAAATTGAGTTTTTTTCTTAACTCGCTTGGGAGTACAACCCTGCCTAACTCGTCAATTTTGCGAGTCGCGTAAACATGTTCCATGAATATTTCCTCCTTATATAAAAATAATAGATGTATATGTGTCAGCCACACGCCTAATAATAGTGTGTGCAAGTTATCCTGTCAATACATCTTATAATTGTGTATAAGCCAAATTTACAAATGGAGGGTGTGTCAAATGAAGAGTTGCCCAGAAATACTTCGTGGTTTACGGGAAGATAATGATATGCACCAAAAAGATATTGCCAAATTAATTAAAACGACCCAGCAACAATATTCCAAGTATGAAACAGGGGATACTGAGCTTTCTACAAACGTTTTAATCATACTTGCCGATTTCTACGGCACGTCAACGGACTATCTACTTGGACGTACAAATCGAAAAGAGGGTGTGGTAAGCACCAATGAAATGATAACGGCCAACCATTCGGCAGGTGAAATCATTTCTGATATTGCTGCACTCTCACCAGAGAGGCGTTCTACTGTAGTAGATTTTGTAATGTTCCTAAAATCCTGCGAACAATCCGAGTAAATGAATAGGAGGGATGATAAGCGAAAATCAACCGCTATCATCCCTCTTCTTCATTACTGACACTAGCTTTCAGGGTCAAACTGCAGTGCTACGTTACTACCTTCGTTCATGCTTTCTAATTTTTCCGTAACACTTTTTATTAAAGCCATGCGCTCTGGACTTTCGTCCTTTGCTTTTCGAAGTACTTTTAGCGTTGCGGATAGCGTTCCTTGGTGGAGCGCACAAAGTAGAAGCATTTCCTTTGTTGTCAAAAACATGATTTTCACCTCCTTCCGCTGTACAGGTGCTTTATAAACAAAATGACCCTCGCCGAAGCGGGAGTCATTTGCTTTCAATAAAAAAAGACTCTCACGAAAAGCGAGAATCTAGCGAAGCTAAACTATAGAATTTATGCTATAATTTTTATTAGTTGATGCAAATACGTGCAGCTAATATTCCTGTGGAGGTACAAACGTGCGGATTGGTCCATGTTTTTTGTAAATTCCAAACACTCATTACTAAAGCATCCCTTCGCCTTTTTCAGCAAGTGGGCTATGTTGATAAACATCTGCTGCTATTTCCCAAATATTCACAGGCATTTCCGACTTACTCTTTATTGCATTTAGAAGCGCATCGAATTGCCCTGATGCAATTTTAATATTTTTCGTTGGCTTGTCACGTAACCAGCGTTGTAACTCGTAGATAACAGTTGGTGGTTATGCGCATGAATTACCGTTTTTATAAATTTCTCTTTCAACATTTTTGCGTACATCACCTTCATTGCGCAGAAAATAAGAGACTGTGTTAGTGTCTAAGGCATATGTTATCATTTCAATCTCTCTGCAAATTTAAATTTATAATCTCCACGCTCCAATTTATCAAATGCCTCAACATCCTCTGGCGTAAATTCTTCTTTACTGGGGAGCGATGACAAGATAGACATTACAGTTGATTGCTCAAGTGTTAAAGCTTTATCCTTTTCCTTAAACGGTATTTCACGGCCTGTTATCGTAACAAAAACTTCTACGTTTTCCGGAAGCTTAACTGCTTGTGGTGACATAAACTGACCATTTCTAAAAAACCCCTGATATGATTGCACTTGTACCATTATTTTTTACTCCTTCCGCAAATCAAAATTCACCAATAAAAAATCGCCAGCTTTTGGGGTCAGTTCAGAATGCTAAGCGATTTAAATTTTTATTCCAGTTAACCGTCTTGTTCTTCATTAGTATTTTCAAGATATTGTGCTACTGTATCTAAAATTTGCCTTGAATGTTTAAGTCCTAGTTTCGCATCTTCTTCAGTCCACTCGTTCATGTTGTCGGGGTAACGCGATGCAGTTGCAAAATCGGTCATTTTTTGTACAATCCTTCCATCCATTTTGATAGAAGAATAGTACTTTGCGCACTTATTCATTAAGTCCCTTATATTATGAGTTTTTGGGACTTGGGCTTCATTATATACCAAAATAGATTTTAGAGATTTTTCCGTTGCCTGTTGGCAAAGATAGCAAATCGTCTCCACGCTTTTGGGCCATGTGTGCTTATCCAAAACAGTAGCATCTGCGTGGTCTGAATTGGCGCGTTCAAGCCATTTTTTAGCTTGCTCTAAATTGGCCATTCAACACCTTCCCTTCATTTTTAATCGTATATTGCAAACGTGATTTAGATTTTGAGTATTCTTCAAATTCATCAAAAGTGAATGCAATTAAATCAAAGGGGATAGGAAAGTCATCTCTAACGGTACAAGCCATGTCAACCCTTAAATCACTTCTGTTTTGAGTGATTTTTGGAACTAACACGCAAATGTCAAAATCACTATCTTTATTATAATCACCACGAGCATAGGAACCAAATAAAATCACTTGGGCTTGTGGGTATTGTGCAGTTATTGAATTTGCTATTTCTTCTAATAATTCCTCTAATGACTGCTCCAAGTATTCTCCATTGTATCTTTGTACCATTGTCATTTTACCGAACTCCTTTCTCATCATCCGTGTTAAGTTGTGCCTTAATTATACCCCATTGGAGAGCAAGATACCACCACCGAATGCTTTGTATTTTTTGATTTTTTTAAAACTTTATAAAGATAGTTGCCACAATCATCTGATAAACATGATTGTGACATCACTCTTTATTAGAGTATGAATTAAATATCCATTATAATCCTTAAACTATCTTGAAATGAACGCCCATCTTTCCTGTACTTCGCCCTTATTACATATTTTCCGCATTTGAAAAGATAGGGATTTTTTATTTGCCGGACATACTCAACCAGCCGTTCTTCGTAAGATAGTGTTTGATCCACCTTTACAGTTCGGATATCCACCAGGTCATCAATATTAATGTCTTTATTTTTCATTTGCAAATCTCCTTCGAATATACATACGCTATGGTATAAAATTAATGCATTGTTTACGCACTTTTGAAAAGATGTAAAAATAGGACTAAGTTTCGTGAAGCCCGCTAAATCACTGGCTTTACTTACTTAGTCCTATTATGACAGATGCACCGTCTGGTGAAAGACCATTTGCACGTTGGTAGTTAATCACCGCAGTCTGGGTTAATGGACCAAAAACACCGTCTTCATTTAATCTGGCGTTATTCACACGATTTAAGCAAGCTTGTATTTGACGCACAGACTCTCCGCGGGCACCAACGCGAATGAGTGTTCCGGGATAGGGTGGCATTGGTGAGCCATAGCAGGCTGGCATTAGCGTGTTCCATGTTAGTGGCCCTACTATTCCATCAGCGTTTAATCCACGGCTTCGCTGGAAATTAACTACAGCAGTCTGGGTCAGTGGGCCAAAAATCCCATCGGCGGTAAGCCTTGCATTATTTACCTGATTCAAACAACGTTGAATGCGCGCAACATCTTCCCCACGCGAGCCCACGCGAATCAATTGCCCTGGATATGGTGGAATTCCTCCTGGCGGTGGCGGAGGTGGTGGAGGAGGTGGTGGTGGCGCTGGTGGCTCGCCTGGCAGGTTGCCTACATTGTCGCGTATACGCCAGTATACTTCATATAGTTTGCGCCAGGTGATTGGTCCAATAACACCGTCGGGGTTAAGTCCAAATAACCTTTGGAATTCTCGTACAGCATTTGCAAAAGTGGCTGTAAAATTTGAATCTTGTAAAACCGTAGGTACAGCATGGTAAAACTCAGCAATAAAATTGATAATATATTGTGCCTGGCCAACTAATCGCCCGCGAGAACCTTGTCGGATGATTTCTGTAGGCGGTGTGCGCCCAATGCCAAGTGCGATACCCTCGCTAGTAAGCTCGCCCAAACTTTTTACCGCAGAAAATGTGCGTGAAATATTATTCCAAGTGGCGCGGTCAACAACACCATTAGGAGACACATTTCCAAGAGAGCGGATACTCTGAAATGCGCGCACAGCCGCTTCTGTTTGCGCCCCATAAATGCCATCCACTGGATTGATGGCAGGTATCACCGGAAAGTTTACACGAATACGGTTGAGCCAAGTTTGCATAGTTCTAACAGAAGCACCACTGATGCCTGGGCGTAAAACAAACCCAGGGAAGGATTCTTCCACACCGCCAATATTGTTTGTTTCAACAATTTGAATATCGTTTGGATAAAAACGGCGCAGAATTTGCAATGCATTCAGCCCCTGTTGCGCAAGAGAGACAGTACTCCACTGCCATAGACCAGGACATGTCACACGGCGTCCATCACAATATTCCGCAAAAAATGGCTCAAGATGTCCTTCACGGCGAATGAATCTGTTAAAAATTTGGTCGACCATGCGGTCAATATTAGCGAAGATTTGCCCATTTTCTACAAACATTTGGTCAAACTGAGTACTGTTTGTGATGTCGAAATTGTGGCCGCGCACGCGATACCATTCGGTAAAAATCCGATTAAGCGTCAATGATATAATGCAGTAAATATTGGCTTCAAGCGATGCTGGCGGCCACGTAGAGTAAATCTCGTGGCTGGCGGCATTTTTTATATATTGAGTGAACGGTATACGAATGTTGCGTGCATTTGGGTTATCCGGCCGCCCCAAATGCACTGTTATAAACTCAGGGATAATGACTTCGCTTAACACTTTTCCCATTGGTGGTGTAAACTCGCCAGGTCTTTCCATTCGGCGTTCTTCATCTGATGCTAAATTATGTTCGGGTGTAAAGTAATCAACCACTTGCCCAGCTTCTGCTGGCACCATATTAATAGGCAGAATACTGGTTTCCGTATCCAAAATTTCTACGTCGTGAACGATTGCCGTGGCATATCCCTTCGCTTCCACTTTAACATCCACAATAGAGTAGGGGATTCCTTTAAAATTAGGGTCGGCAGTCAGTGCGGCGGGTGGTGCTTCAAGTCCAACACTTTTGGCAATACCGCTTTCATCTGTTGTCATTTGATACAATACCTCGTCGCCATTAAAAACAGTAACTTTTGCGCCAACTATAGGCAGCGCGCCTTCGGCACAGTCAACTACTACTTTCAAATAACCTGTTCCCATTTTTACCTCCTTAAAAAGAAACTAAAATATAATTGCTTCATTCTATGCAGCGGCAGGAGATAGGGATACAACTTTTGCGGAACAAGGGGCTGTTGCAAAACAACAGTCGAAAAAAAAACGAGAGAGGCGTAAGCCAACTCTCGTTTTTTACTGTAAAATATATTTATGAAGATAAACCTACAGCAAAAGGATTATAGCCTTGGCAGAGAAATATATCAACTAAAACTGCCGGTGGATTACGAAGTAAGAATACCGACAGAAGATTCAGTAAGGCTGTTGAACCGCGTGGTTGAAGGGATGGATTTAAGCGAATTATACGCGGAATACTCCGGAAGAGGAAGAAAACCAGCAGACCCAAAGAATCTGTTCAAGGTAATGGTATACGGATATATGGACGAGGTGTACTCGACAAGAAAAATAGAAAGAGCGTGCCGTCGAGACATAAACTATATGTGGCTATTGGGAGATACGCCCGCCCCCGACCACAGCACAATCAGCCGATTCCGCAAAGATAAGCTCGGAAAAATAATGGAGAGCTTGTTCTATCAATTCGTGAAAATATTGTGTGAGATAGGCGAAGTAAAGCACGAAAACGTGTTTTTGGACGGCACAAAGTTGGAA
>Ga0123352_10003017_pt1 | contig 24022 bp, 11 predicted proteins | sample TergutLab28metaG_FD_89700 | JGI IMG/M metagenome (GOLD analysis project Ga0123352, IMG submission 89700) | Labiotermes labralis P1 segment gut microbial communities from Petit-Saut dam, French Guiana - Lab288 P1 | ecosystem: Host-associated > Arthropoda: Insects > Digestive system > Gut ...
AGGCGGGGGGTTGTTGTTGCGTATCATGTTGTGTAGGAATGTGTTGTGTATCCGTGGACAGGTGTGCTTCGATACTCAGCTCGCCCCGCAACGACATCACAACACATTCCTACACAACATGATGTGCTGCCACAACACCTCGTTTGCAAATACGAATTGAATTGTGAATACTGTAACATAACTTTAGCAAGAAACAAAGCTCCCTGGTGATGATCTGACAAGATCGAAATATGTCGGAGTGTTCTCAAATGTTTTAAAAGTGTTTTATGTGAAGTTGTATGTGCATTCGTTGGTTTATAAATTGAAGTGATTCTACAAAAATGTAAGGTGCTACAATAAGATTTAAAACAATAGATAATTTCGTATTTTCTTAAACTTTGATTTTCATACTGCGGACTTACCTATAATTGATAAATAAACGCCCTATGGGGAGATCATTCTGTCTGTCTGTCTGTGATCTACATTTTCCAAAGGAAGTTTTAAGTTTCAGCACTGGAGGCTGACACTAAACGTTTCGAGCAATTTGGACTTCCAGGCATTTTGATTCACAATATATCACAGTTTACTTAAAACCATGAATGAAATTTTCCTCTTATCACATAAAGGGTTTCAGAGACTTATTTACAATTCTATGGAAAAGACTTCCATCAGAAGCTGCTGTGTTGCTACATTTTTCAACCGTACTAATCTACAGTAAAGTCTAGGTTACTAAAGACTAAAAATGTACTTTTTTTTATTGATCACCAAATCTTTTCAAAGATTTTGTGAAATTTGATTTCGAAGACCTGTTAATTTTTTTTTCGAACAGTAGCCAGTATGGATTTATTTTTTCTGGCAAAGCTTTAATATGCATGAGGTCTTAAATTTATTTCCCTGTGTCGCCAACAAACCTCCCTCTGATTTTGTTAAACTCTTTTATTCGCGAATTTCACCGATTCGCACATATCCATTTTCATTTCTAGTAAACTTAATAAATATAAAGAACACCGTTGGTGATTTTGTAGTCTTCATAATGCGTACATCATTTACAGTGTTTTGGATGTGAGACAAAGATGCGAAACGTAAGGAACACTGTATTTACGTAGATATTTACCAGAAATTAAATTTAAAAAATAGCACACTTATATTTTGCTAACAAAATACCACTTATCAGAAACTTATAAAAAATATTCTCCGTCACTACAGTTTAAGTTCAATGATATTGCTAATGGATAGAATTTAACAGAAACACGAAATTATACCTAGACTTTCCTAGAGCAAACTAGGTGGTAAAATTTCCAAATTCATGCAGTTTAGATCTGACAAAGAAAGGTTTTTATTATTAACATGAAGCCTGATGGATCTGAGAAAACCAGGCCCGTTATTTATTTGTATCTGAGTTTCGCAACATAAGCTGCTGACGTTTATGGAATTAATACTTTTTTATCGTTGCATCGTGCATTCTATAATCTACCTAGTTCACGCACCAACAAATGTACTATTTATTACACTTGGAAAAGTTCTAAAATTTACATTAAAAACGCATTAATATCGCTCCTACATGTTTCGGTATACGACCATCATCAGGGAGCCTTTACTGGACCTGGCTAAAGTTATATTTATGTTAAAACACTCGGTAAAATTACGTCGTTATATATGACATAGAGCAGCGTGTGTGTTGTGTGCTGTCTAGCACTGGAAGAACTACAGTAGGGAAAAGATAATGATAAACGTGCGGCTATACACACTGACAGCAAAATAACTTTGGCTCTATTGCAAAACAAATTTAAAAGGAACCGTTTCATAGAACTTATCAGAAACAGACTTATTACATTGGGACATTTAAAGTGGATTGTTCATTTCGGCTGGATAAAAGGACACGCGGGGATAGAGGTGAATGAGTCGGTGGACAGGCTTGCAAAAGAAGCTGCTGTGGAAGATGGGCCTGTTGTGTATGACAAGATACCGAAAGAGGTGATCGTAACAAGAGAAAAATATCATGGACTACAAATGTGGGAGCAGCAGTGGATGGATACGAGAAAGGGGGCAGTTACAAAAGATTTTTTCCCATCAGTGAAAAAGAGGCTAACATAGAAAATACCGATATTTCCAGAGTTAACTACTTTGCTAACAGGACATGGTAACATAAAATCGTACTTATACAGACTCGGACCAACAGACATTCGGATGTGCCCTTGTGAAGAAGAAGAACAAACTGTAGACCATTTAATATTTAAGTGCAAGAAACTGCGTAACCAAAGAGAAGAGATGATAAGACAAATAAAAAACACTGGTGGAAATTGGCCTGCAACGAATGAAACACTCATTAATAATTACCAAAATTATTTTGTAAAATTTGTTAAGTCTTTAGAACTTTCAGATTTGAAATGACTGTTAATTAAATCTTAGATTATGTAAAACACGTAATATTACTGTGTAATGGGGCATGCTGTGTAATAAATAAATTTAAAAAAAAGCATACAACACACACGCCGCTCTATGTCATGCTGCCACATTACCACATAATATATAACGACTTAATTTTACCGAGTGTTTTAACATAAATATAACTTTAGCCAGGTGCAGTAAAAACTCCCTGATGTTGGTCGTATACCGAAACATGTAGGAGCGATATTAATGCGTTTTTTAATGTGAATTTTAGAAATTTTCCAAGTTTAATAAATAGTGCATTTGTTGGTGTGTGAACTACATAGGAATTAATACTGTTATTTAGATGAAATTTCCACACATAATTTTCATTGTCTTCTAAGACACTGGTTAAGAATCTTAGCTGTTAAAGCTTTATATATTCTGTCTTAAAGCCGATCAGAATACACGAAACATCTGTGTACATCCTGTGTCTTTAGCGAATGATTAGCAATTTGTCATAATATTTCATCATTAAGATACTTCCTAGCTTAGCTTGTAAATGAAAATGGTTATTACATATTAATACATAATTTAGAAAGAAATATATTATTATATTTGAAAAATGTGTATTGATTTATATATTTTAAGTAGAGCAAAGATGTTATGGCCTATCAAACATTTTTAATGTTCTGAATTTAATCCTTAACGCGATTAATTGTCGAATTGGATTATTTTCACTCAAGTGTTGAGGGATCCATCTGTGAATGAAATGTAAAGTGTTATGGAAGGAAATTTGGCTGTAAGTAAAGAATCATAAACAAATTGAAGGATGAATTAGGGTACGTAAGAAATATGTCATTATTATTTGGTATTTTGCCCTTTACTAACTTCAATTCCCTCTGCTTTTACACAATTTTGGTGGTTCGTCTTGTCAAAATGTTTTTAGTCATTTACGAAGTCTGACGACCTGACAACGCATTTACACAAGCCCTCTTCTGGACTACAAGCTGACCAACCGTATCCAGTGTACTTCCTCACATCCTATTTCATTAACCCTTATTTTAGTATTATATTTACCTTCCCATTCTCCCAAATCCTTTTATTCTTGAGGAATTCCAAATAAAATTCAGTACGCATAATTTATCATATCCAAGCATGCTTTATAATTTATCCTTCCTCTCACATCCACCGTATTTAATCGCCCTTATACTTACTGAAAGGCCTCTTTTCTTCCCTGATATCAACATAAACGTTTTATACTTCTGTCCCAAATTAGGCTGTGGAAGCCGATATCCCATCCGCAGGAGTTAAAGGTTCCAAAATATATTTTTAAATAAGTTTTGTTCGGAGAATTATCATTGCAGCTGAGTCGAATTTAGTATTTTGGCTGATTGGTTTCTCCTATATTCACAGTTGGTGACTTTCGCAAAAGAATATAATCATACATAATCGTACCCACTACTCAGACTATTGTTGCTCTCTTTGAGTGAAACAAACCAACAATTTCAGAGAAAGCACATGAATATTTTCTGCAGAAATGTAAAACAACAAAGTGATTGAAGGAAAGTTGTGAAATGCTTATTATTCTCGACAGTAGCTATACACTTTAATAGTTTCTGTGTAACTAACCTACATTATACTGCATGCGTTTCGTGTTCTACGTTTTTCATCTTAGCACGTTAATTTGAACGAATATTTTGTCAGTCTCCGAATAAATGTGTCACTTATTGTAGGAACACGAGGCGGTTCCGACGATAGAAGCCATTTGAGGTATGACTCCATACTGATCGATGATTAGTCACTGACTTTCGTAAAAACTTCCTGCCTCCGTAGTTAGGGCAGAACAGGATTCTCTTCTGCAGTATAAGTAACTAATTAACTATATACTCTCCATCGTATTTCGTTAAGACTTTAACCTATTAAGCACAGAGATGAGTGTACTTTTGCTTCATTGTTAAAACCTCTGTATGTTGTCGCCTTCTGTATTTAATTAATTATATGTTTTACATGGTTCCCTTGTAATTGTTTAATGAATCTGCAAATGTCGTTTACTGAGTGCTCATTATAATGGAGGCGAAATTTCTTCTGTGTGTTTGAACTGAAGATGTATATAGCTATATATATATATATATCTTCAGTTCAAACATATATATAGCTATATACGTGTATATACTATTCACAAATACATAGTTGCTATCAATATCATTCTTCAAAGGGTCTTTATCAAGTACGCTGTGAAGTCCTCGCGATAGGAAAGACAGTTTTAAATAAAATCAAGTGGACTCAAGTGGTCTGATTCGTAGTAAAGAAAAGATCTCATGATATCCTAATAAACAGACTTATTTGCTGTATAAGTCAAGAATTAAATAAACATTACAGTTTAATTCTGACATGCAATGACCCTACGAACTGCGATTTCTCTATTAATACTTAATATTAACAAACAACATGAGCAAAGAAATAAATAAATAGAAATAAATAGATTGGATATAAATGTGAAGAAATGCATCACTAACAGCACTCTTGAAAACCGTATTTAAGTAAACACAAATTAGTGCCAGCTGATGGTGACTTTTTGGTTGTTTCTTCAGCTGCATGGCCTAAGGCACGCGGTTTTAATTTAACACACGTTTAAATACTTCGTCATTACGTTCCTCTGTCACCCAAATAGCGAGAGAATTCCTGAAGAGTTTGCAAGTGTTCTTCCGACGTTATATCAATTATTTGTTCCTTATAATGCTAATACAGTAAACGATCCTGGATATGCCAGCCAGGTTAGTGAATCATTACGGACAGATATCCGGAGTTCGATTTCTGGCAAGTGTGAAGGTTTTTCTTTCATCAATAACTGCAATCTGTCTCTGAGGCACAAAATTTCAAAGGTTATTATTGCGGGGTTATTTACTTAGGGAAAAGTGTAGGAGGAGTATAAATCTAATCACTTGTCTTCATTTAACATAATTCCATTCCCATTTTCCATGGCGCGGTGTTTCACTTAGCCACACAAATAATTTACTTCATTTGTCTCGATTTTTTCCTTTCAAGTATGGTATGGATTCGGAATTAGTATAGGATATTGGGAATATAAAACATTATTTTTTTTACATAGAAGGAAATAAAAGAACAAAATAATCTGCAGTGTCGTAAAATTTATTTTACATTTCTGGCCTTGAATCCTATTTGATATCGAAGCAAAAGTAAAGGGGACGCGGAGGGATACATAGCTGAACTGTCAAGGTAATACACAGAAGATTGATAGTACGAGAACGGGTGACGTCGCGAGTGGACAAGAGCAGAGTGGAGAGTGCAAGTGGACACCTGGGACAGTCGAATACCAGACAGGTAGGGTAACAAAAGATTATGGTACACCGACACTTAATAGAAGCTTAAACACGTTTAAATACATGAATTACAAAAGGCCATTTGTGGTCTTACGGCTTATCACACCGTGCTGTACTGTGGCAAACGTTTCGTAACGTAACCGTGAAACTCGCTTTGTTCATTCTAACGGCAGAAAAGGAAATACTGGGAATTACTTAGAGGGGGAGTGAAACGAACCAGTCAAATAGGGTAGTGGTGACATGTTTCTTTCACAAACATATTATAATTAATTCTTGCTTGTACAGAAATATCGAAGCCGCACACGTTAATGAGAAAAGAGAAATCTAGACTCGGACATAACCTCGAAGATTCGTATCGTCGCAGAAAGTTTTGACTTACTAATATCAAATGCAGCACATTTTGTATGCAAGTTTTTCACTTTCAACTTCTTTCCAAAATGTTATCATTTGATCAGAAGGATGCATTATTAAACGACTATTGTCTTTTTAATTAATTGCTACTCTTAATGAACAACATATCTTTTTTTATCTAAGATTAAAATACAGGACTTGAATCTGAAATTCTTCTATTGGTTTAATTTCACTTTTCATTTGATTAGGGTATATATTTCTCGTACCTAGGTATCTGCCTTTCACGCATTGTAGTTATACAGGTGTACTATTCGGACACAGAACATATTTAAAACCGGTCGCCACGGGACCCTTTTCTTAATATCGACTGCTCTGATATCACGCTTGTAAAATCTGCTGTTGCAGCAAAGTCTATCCATGTATTTCAAAATCGTTTATCAAAACTATGATTTCCCCATATCTCATTTCACTTATTAATTCCTTTACTAACACTAACATATTCGGTCATCATGATAAACGTGAAATATGATGTGAGGCTAGATCAATCAAGATTTATGACGCCGGAAGGTTTTACTGGAAACAATAAATGTCATTTCCCTTTCTCGAGTTTTATTTTCTAAATACCAACGTCATAAACCGAAAGAACTCTCAGGTCTTTTCCTTAAGCATGTAACAACAAGTTTTATGATACTGAAGCCTATAGTTAAGTGATTTACGAACTGTACTGTTGTTGGTAGAGAAGTGGCCAACGTGGTCTGTAAGACTGTGCATTAAATTTGGGCTTCATATTGAAGTATGGTTTTAGAGACTGTGAGATCCAAAACCAGAATTCTGGACCACAATCTTGCATTCGCATCTTTTAATTTAATACATATTTATAGACCGACCGTGTTATCATTCTGTGTAATAGTATAACATAAACGAACAAAATGCATCTCTGTTAAAATAATATTTTAATTTTTACAATTTCTTCTACATGTTTCGAGCCCGAAGGTCCCTCTTCAGGAAGACCGTTGTACTTACATTTATGGTATAATTTGTCACAAGAAGACATTGTAAAAATTAAAATATTATTTCAAGAAGTTGTATCATGTTGGCTTATGTTATACGATTATGTTACAGTGCACGGTGCAAAAACATAAAAACAATGCTATCTGCATGGCATTTTTTATTTTCAATGTATGAAGTCCTAACTATGAGAAAGTTCTTGAAACGTAAACTGCATGCCCTGCGAGAGATCTCCCAATTTGGGTCACGTTTTAAGATAATCATAATGTTGTTCCGTTTTATCCAACAATTCTAATAGGTTTGTGATTAAGATTTCAAGAAGAGAACTAAGACAGACTTACATAGTCTCTATACGGTTTTCAGTGTTGTAAAGTAGCGTGTCAAGATAATGGCATTTAAAAGAGCCTCCAGAATAAGAAACTGATTTGATCTAGCATATAAATACAGTCGAATGACGTATATATCGTTGACGTTACATCTATCGTTTCTGAATTAAAGCCAGAAATACTCATATGTCTATATTTTGAGGCTCGGCTGTGGACCTCCTGACAGGTATGAATTTGTTAGTGTTCTGTCAATACCGAAATTAAAATATGGTGAGAGGCACGGATAGGTAAGACTTGTAATCGATGGTTTTCAGGTTCTTATCTCTCCTGGGGCGATGTCTGCTTTGATTGGGATTTTAAGACATTTTCCTCGAGTTAGTACCTCAACTCTACCTCTCACAACATTTCCTATCATAGCCTGTAGGCGTAAAACTAGTTATTTAGCAATGAGCCTACCGTCAACACGCAGTATAGAGATTGGCGAAGTTTCAAAACAAGCCACAAAGACTGATGGACGTGCCGATAAGAAATTAACCCTTGTCTTTAAATGAATTAATTGGAAGAAGTTTATACAGTAAAAAGCGTAGGACTGCTACAGAGGTCGAATTTATTTATGTTTTTCTATATGTTCGCCTGACGGTTTCATCTCCACAAGAATTCAAATCTAATCGATTAACTACGGTTTATAGGATCTACGACAAAACGTGTTAACAGAACTTAAGTTTGGTTCCTCTCTCTCCAATAAGATAAGCTAACATTTGATAAATTGAAGTTTAAATATGACTGTTGTTTGAGACGGAAATTGCTTCAATCGCACAATAGATTTGTACATAATATTACGTGCGACTCGGTTTAAGGCACAAAAATTTTTTTCTGAAGCATTTTCTGGTAATACTGCGGTGATTACGTCACAAGATGCTAGGAATCGCATTTTATGTTCTAGAGATTAGGACGAGCTTTGACCAACACTACTCTGTCTTTAATACCGGAATCGACGAATTATATTCGTAAGGTTTTGATGTTATTTGTGATGATATATATTTAGACCCAGATTACACTATTTCGCGTTACGTATGCAAAATTAGTACAATGAGACTTAGATTTAGTAACTGTTCCTTTTATATACTGAGTTATGAGCATTTGCTTCGTTATAACAAAGAAAACCAATAAACATTGGCCAGTTTGAATTTTCAAATAAATTACTGGTCACCGATCTTTTTCCTAGTATTCAAGGAAAAAATATATAACGTTCTTCTGTCTGCATATGATATCCCTCATTTGATCTATCTGCTGTGTTTCAAAGTTTATTTTACGGTTTTCATTAAGATCAAAATTTCCACATTAATTGTCGAGAAAACAACCTTCTTTTTTAGTACATATGGTATATGTGTCAAATAAATTTTTACAAGGTTTAGATTTGTCAAGAACTGCTGCTGATAAATAAATTTTTATGGCTGTTAAATTCTTGTGAACCAAATCCAGTCTCCCTGGCATAAGGCTTGCTTTAAATTTCTCGTTCCCGTCTTTGTTACCTCAGTATTCCTCTGAAGTTTTAAGTCGACAAGTTGGATTCTCATGAAGTATTTCCTCAGTTTAGTTTATTACACTTGTCTGTGTCAAGGATGATATGTGAATTGGCGTAATTAAATTTTGCCTGATTGATTTTCCTATCAGTCGGCGGAAATTCGAGCTAGATCTCATTTAATTTTGCTGCAAGTCAGTTTAACTTATGACTTGTGACGCTTTTTCAGAGTATTTTACAAAATCGCTTTCGATCTCTTGAAGAAATTTTCTAAGCTATGTATTGCCCATATGATATTCCAAAATAAACAAATTTCGATAAATTTTAAAAATCAACATTTTAAAATTTAGAATATCTATAATTAGAGTCAAAATTCACTTCCGAGTTGTACAGCCACAAGACATGAAGCGACTGGAGAATACTAGTTTAACCGCTTAATATGTTAGTTTCATTTATAAACCGAACAGCTATATATGCACGTTTGATGCTCGCAAAGCGGGACATATTTCAACATCAGTCAATACCGAGAGCACCAACACGTCGTCACAGATTACGAGGTGATGTCATAATCAGCAGATAATAGCCTCAACGGGGGTTCTTAACGCTATTTCATCCATTGACCCCTTTAAGATTCTGGTGGAAACTACAGATTCTTGTATTGTATGTATTTAAATACATACAATACATACAATAGGGATAATGAGCTTTATTGAAGTTAACAAACTCTCGTCTAGTCTAGACACCGTAAGTTACTTTGTTGCTTACTTTCACTGTTGAATGAAAAGCTAAATTTCAGTTAGATTAGTGTAGTGAAACCAATTAATGTCCTTCCTATCCTACATCACGGTCCCGCTGATACCTTTCCACAGACTCCCCAAAAGATCCGTGGACCCAAGACTAAGAATGAGTGGTCTAAAGTAACTAACTCTTATAAAGACAGAAGGGGATTCGATTTAAAAAGGCGTGATATTTACAATCACAAAATTTGATATCGAGAAAAGTTACAAACCGCATTCACTAAAGGTTGATTCATTTAGCCGTATCACGTATGCAGAATTAAAAGTCAATTACACAAATATCTAAGCGACAACAAAAAAGGCTGCATGAAAGAAGGCTTTAAAGTCAGATATGTTTAGGGACTTGGGCTGAAAAAAATAAGCAAATAAATTTGTCATTACCAAATAAGCAAATGTAAACATGGTGAAATCCTTAAAATATGTCAAAATTATTGATTGTAGCGTCAAGTACGTCGGTGGTTCTTTTGTTTCTTCCTTTCGTGTACTTCCTGGAGTTTATTACAGTTGGAACAAAAATATTAAAAGCACAACTTTGGTATCAAAATTTGCACCAAACACACAACCGACTAGAGCACTCATCGTTCACTCCACAACTAAACCTAAGCATCAGACAACACCTTGGAGAGATGAGAATGCTTCCATCTTTGTAAACCCAATAAACTGTGTGTATAGCCAATGTCACGTTCTGGACCTCCATAACCAAGTTACTTTTATATTATTGCATTTTGCCTACTCCACTCTTTATCCCTGTTCTGTAAGTCACAAACGGAAAAGTTTATTACTTGCCACAGAGTTAAAAACCCAGGACAGATATTCTTTGAATAGCTTTTTCGGAAAGAGAAATAAAAGACATTCTCCAAAACACAAACGACAAACACAAAAGGAATAATAAAATGAGTGGTAGGCCTGAAGGTCCTATAGAAGGTGGAGCTTAAGGATTTTACGTCTCTGCTGCAAAACGTAACAATATTGGTGCAGTTTTGTTGGACGAAACAAGCTTTTACTTAGTCTGTACCTCATGCAGTTAAGTACTTCTTGTTCCTTTTTCACGTTTACAAGCTATACTTCTCATTTATCTTCCTGCCGTAGCGCTTGTTCAATCAGAAGTAACCTCTTTATATTCAAAAACCATATTTTTAATATAAAGTTAAATGATTCTGAAAAATATTGAGTGCTATCACTAGTTCTTTGCCATCCTGTTCCAAATAGCCCTTATATGTAGTATATTAAAAGACGTGGTTGTTATTCCAGAAGGTAGAGTTTTCACTGGTAAAATGAATAGTGAACAATTAATTGAAGAACTTTGAAAGGAGGGGATTATTATGTACGGTTAATGTAATAAAAGTTGTATTTCCTTGAAGAAACTGAGGAAATCCACGAAAGCCCTAGGTCAGTATAGTTGGTTCTCCCATTTAGATTCGAAGAAGCGCTTCTCATATCCTGTCATTACTCTGTACCAGGCAGTAAATCGATTTTGTAGATACTGGTATTACGGTATTTGGCGGAGACAGTCGAAAATACCTCGCAGTGAAGCAACGAAGAAGTAACCATGTTTTGTGAGGTAATGTACCGTCGACAGTTGCCAACAATAATAGTTTTACACAGTGGATTTTCCCACCTAATTGAAAAAGAATTGTTTAAAATACGTGACACGCATACTAAGTGAAACAGCAATTTTACTTTTTTCTGAAGTGCTCCAGAATATGACTAAATTAATGTAGGGAATGGCTGAGGAAAGTTTGAATGAGGTGGGAAATTTTAAATTTTCCGTGGAGATTTTAAGGGCGTTTTATAATAAGAACGTAAACATCTTTTACCAAAATCAGATCTGAAATAAAAAGTGCTTCTGCTTCTATGCGTCCAAGATAGTCTGAGTGTGAGTCATATTGTGAAATTACGTACATGGCAAATTAAATCTTTCACAACAAAGAAAATTCGTGCATAAAATAAGAGGTAGTATATTTACTGAATTGAAATTTCTTGTCGAAATATTTTATTTAAAAAAGAAATCTCTTTTTCTTCCTTTGAGGTTACGCTAATAAACACGATTTATAATTGCTATCCTTGTCAAAGGATATCAACTGATAATTAAACCAACTCTGTACAGAATGCCGAGGTTACCCACCTAATTTTATATAATATCTGTAAAGAGTCGCCAGTCCAGAGGATTGTGATTAATACTGAGTGTTTGCATCAGGCCATCAATATCAGTGCAAGCAAAAAGGCCCCTTTCCATTTTAAAGAACTAAACTAGATCTTCGTGCATTTTACGATAAACTGAAATTCTGACATTTCCTTTCAGAAGGTTCCATTATTGCAGTCTTGAACGTAACAGTTCAGCCTTACTTTTATGTAAGCAGAGATCCCTAATTAGATGATTTAATTCCTCTTGTGTAATTCGATGGAATTCGTTACATTGAAGATCAGTAGTAAAATCAGCATCCGTAGATGTTGAAGGTTGAGGTGTCTTCTCCTGGTTTTTGGTAGGCTCCTCGTCTGAATCTAAAATATACTGCTGCGGTGGTACTGGAACAGGGAGGTCTTCAGTGTGAGGTACCAGTCGAATAGCAGAAGAAATATTAGGATAATTGACAGTCTTCTTTTTTTCTCTTGTAATTCCGTGCCGGAGCGGCGGAACTATACAAAAATAGTGTGACCACTCAGCAAACATCATTACTCACCGTCTGCGAGCGCAGTGCTGACACATGTATGCCTTCCCAGGTAACTATTTTACGCATTAAGCCACACTTCATGTATCATGACAACTAGAGTCAAGAATTGAATTCTAAGGCCATATTTAGTTACAGCACATTGAATTGAAGAGGAATCAACTATTTTGGTTACGGATACATTTTATGTGTTGACCAGTGTTATCATTTCATAACTGAAAGAAACAGTTCGCGGTCACCTGCTCCTCCTTCGTCTCTGCTCAGTTCTTCATCTTCTGTAGCCGCACTCTCCAAGAAGGTTAAGCGCATAAGTAATTTCTCTTTTCCATCCATTCCTATCCTGCGCTACTTGACTCCAATTAAAATTTTCCACCCTTCTTATGCGATTCTGTCCATCATCTTTCCACCTAGCCTTGGGTCTCACCTTAGGCAGTTTCCTGAGTCTGCTAATTTGTCGTGTGAAACTTTGAGATGCTCATTATCGGCGCTGCAGCCCAACGCGGACAATGGTCTACTCATTTTCGAGGTTTCTAGATCACACACAACGACGCACCTCTCTAAGTAGGACTCCTCTGAAAGATTAGCCCGACGAAGAGACCTCTACCTGACAACACACAACACTCACAATAGACAAATATCCAAGCCCCCGGGAGGTCTCGAACTCACAGTCTCAACAGGCGAGGGCCGCAGACCTACACCTGAGAGCTCTCGCCCACTGGGGCCTAATTATTGCGTATAATTTGTATAAAGCCTCTTCCTTACTTGCCTTGAATCTGCGGGTAATATTAGAAGGCAAGTGATATTTGTGTTTCTCAAGGGCCTAAATACGAGTACGAGTATTAAATTTATGGTCTTCTGGGATACGATGCGTGTCGTCTGGTAGGTAAGTACCGATGTTTAGGGGGAGACTTCAAATTGTTTCTTCATGACATAACTTATACGCGGAATGTCCATGCAATTTTAGAGTGTGTAAGCATAAAGTAATTAAATTTTGAGATAAATGTATTGCTTACATTGACAGAAGAGCAATGGGAAATGAGCTGCTATAAGTAGTCCTCTGTTGGGCTCCTAACATTTTGATAGTCCATATATTGCACCAAGTGTGAGAAAAATGGTAAATTTTATTAGGATTTTATTGCGGAAAATCAAAATTTCGTCTAGCGAAATTATCAAGTATATTTTCCAGTGAGTTACGCTGTTCATAAATAAATATATTTATTACATAGTCTGTCTGAAGACCTGTTCAAAACGAGTTCTGCACAAAGTGCGATCTAGTACTTCATTTTTCAGTCGCCAATATCCTTTCGTCTCCGTAAGGTCATCCGGTATCTGCTAACGTTTCTTCCTGAATTTTCCTTCATTTCTATTATTCCTCTTTATATTTCCTTCAGTAACGTGTTTTAGAAGGCAATTCCTACTTAAGACGCGACAAGTCAAGTTAGATCTCTTCCTCCTATCTCATGTAATATGTTCCTTTCCGCCTTGGATCTACGTAATATTTCTTAATTTTTCACACAATCAGTCCAAATTATTTTCTCCATCCTTCTCCAGCATCACGTTTTAAAACTTTCCAGTTTTTATGGTCTACTCTCTGTAGTGTCCAATTGAAGAAGTATACTAAGCGAATGCCTTTACCGTACAGAGCCTTAGAAAGTGAGTGTCTGAAATAGACGTCAGAAGTCCCTCACGTGTTACAATTGACTGCAACTGATATGTGTGTTTTTTTATTTTATTAATTCTTGCTTAACTCTAGCTGATTGGTAATAGAAAATTTCATGGACTCACGCTCATGCGATTGAAATTAAAGAATTTGAAATTAAAGGGAAAGAGTTTTTCCGTTGTTAGAACTATCATAAGCTTTTCAAAAACGAACCTGCTTCGTGCGTTTATTCCGATTAAGTCTGAAGTCCAGTGGTACTAAACTTTCATATCAGAAAATATAATAGATATTTTGGCTAGAATTGTACACACGTATGTTAGTTATATGGAGTTTTTATGATTATTTCTGGGTTTTAGAATCATAAGTGATTATTTAAAAATTCAAGTCAGTAGTACAATATGTTACGCAAAAAAATTTTGCCTGAATCCATGCATCGAAAATTACTGACTTCTGAAGAGCGATGCCATGACTCTGCTAGAGATCTAGGGACGTTTCACAGTAACAGACTGCCTCCATCCGTAGTGTCCATATGTACTGACAATGAAGGCAAATTTTTTTCTGAAAAGTCGGTGCATATCTACTGGACTATATGACGTCACATATATTACATAAATTTACATTTTTTCCACATTAAAAATTTTTACCCCTGCTACTAATACAAGAGCTAAATATTAGAGACCAAGATTTCAGTTTGATCTTAAAATTAAATTGTTTATAATATTTGAAATTTAAATTAAGGAGTGAAAAATCCTCTGCCATAAATATAAGAGCAGATTTTTTCTCGAACAATTTTATCTATATTCTTCCTATTTATTTAGGCATTATATGTTGTGGAAATTTAAGTGTTGGAAATTACAAGCGTGTAAGGAAAGCATGTTCATGTGTTAGTGGCATCTTTCTGTGTGCACGAGATAAACAATAGTATGTACTCTATAAAAGAAACCGATTGGCCGAGACAGTGCAGTCGGTGTAATGACTCGCTAGGTGCTGGATGGTCCGGGGATTGAATTCAGCAGAGGAGAGATTTTCCGCACTCCATCAGACCGGCCCTAGGACACACCCAGGCTCGTGTAAGCCTACAATGGGTACCAGGTCTCTTCCTCGGGGCTAAAATGGCACAAGCGTGGCGTTGAACACCGCCCCCCCCCAATTAGCGCCTTTATGGCCTAATATAGGATGAAATTTACGTTTATTTTGCAGGAGGAAAGAAACAACCTGAACTCTCCTTTACCACACACTATCGAACAGCTTTATTATTCCGCAGCACCTTATTCAGAATTTCTTCAGAAGTTAATATCAAAAATCTGAATCTCTTGGAATGGATTTTAAAAGAATATTACTTACGGGTTTGATATGGTTTCGGGACGGAAAGGTCAGTAAATCTCTTATATTGAACATATTTCATTCGTCTGACATCCGGCAAACCACAACAAAAGAGCACACATTCGACAAGGTCTGCACAAGCGGCCGCAGTTCTACTAAATGAGAAACAAAACATTTCCATTCCGTGTTCCGCGGTTTATTGCTTGCACGCTGCAAGAGTAACAAAATATAATAAAATCATTGTAGGGTGTTTCTACAACAACAGTATCATTGCATGTGGAATGTTAAAGCTTGACAATTGAGAAACGTGCATGTGTTAATTGAATACTGATAAGGAATTAAAAAATCCGAACCAAATCTAATTATTTCATCGAACCTTCACGGTGGGGGCGCGTTCTGAGATGAAACAGTCGAATTCCAGTAGGTTTTAGCGTATTACTAAGATGATGCTTTAAATTGTTACGCTTATAAACACTGGGGGATAGATGACTGAGTGAGTATGGGCATTGGTGGCTTGACAATGGCAGAGAAAAACATAAGCACCCTGAGGAAAATCTATTCCAGTGCCAGTCTCACATACGACTGCCCTAGGTTTAAATCCGAGCCCTCGGGTGAAGAAGTAGGTGGCCAACGCCCTGGCATGGCCAGAGTTACTATTGGATATTCCACATAAAACTTAGGTCTGCGGCTTCAATTTAAGTGCTCAGATATATTCTGATTGGCCAGAGAGCTGTCTGTGTAATTCTGCCAATTATTGAGAGGAATTATTGTTCAGACTTTTAAACGGAAGAGGCCATACAGCCTAATGTATAATATTTAAATTTTTTCTCTTAAGTTTATGTCGTGAATCAGTGGTTTCCAAACAACTGTTTTTCTCTTCAAGTGGCTGACATAAAGTACAGAATTAACGATGATTATATTGTTACTTGTGTTCGGAAAAAAGGAAGAAAGTGCTTCTGTAGATTCAAGTCTTTGGCACGTTACGCTGTGTCTACTGGCAAATAGTTACCAAAAATGTAGAGGTGTGTAAGCCATCAAAGCAGGCAAGCAGCCGAAAAACAGTCCTTGACCAGGAAGTTGAAGGCCAACGCTTTTTCGGGACGTTGGTAACTAGTTAGAAGTAACATTGACCATATGGTAAATGTTTAACGGTAGATTTTGCGTGACGTCCCAGAAGGATTGATCGTTCACCATCACCGTTGTAAGACACTAAATTCTCGTAAAGAAACTAAGACTTCGGGCTCACTAACTGGAAAGATTTCGGTCGGGAAGAATCGAGTCTGCCCACTGAGGTACTGCTGAGACTTTACCCGGTGTAATTGTCTGAGAGGATGCCCAAGCATTAAACACTTGGCTTTAAAAGAGTTAAACTATACGCTGTCACTCTCCATTTTCTCTTTGGAAATGTATAGAAATAACCCCCACACATGCTACAAAATTAATACCTTACCGCCGAGATCAGTAATGGGTGAATTTCTAATTACACTCACTATCCATGAGACGAACTTCACAAGGTCAACTCTGCTTTTCTTCAATTAACAGACTAATTTCTCAGGGCGAAACATTTTAGGGATATTATTTATTTCACTTCTTATTTAGAGTCTGTTAAAATCAAATTAACATCAACTGCGTTTGTAAGTTCAGTTCTTATCCCACAGTGTAATTATTTTCTACCATAAAAATCGGCTAATTTATGAGGCAAAAAGGCATTATTTCCGTGAGATCCATACAAAGCAAATTTCTACACTCGGTGGGCAGAAACTCACTTTCACTTTTTAAAATATTAAACTTGATGGTACTTGAAGTAACAACTCGAATTTAAATGTTTAAAAGAGAGGAAGGGGTCCTTGGGTTTTTTTATATGAAATGTGTACAAATAGCTTATGCTTTAAATTTATTTCTCCGTTTAATTATTCAGATCTTTAACGAGTCAACACAGACGAAAAATAGTGAAGGTATTGCTTATGTCAAGTTTATTCCTCTTTTAAAACTGGAAATGAAACTCATACCTATGGAGTTGGAGTAGTGCTATTAAATTAAATGTTTCTTCATAAACCTTGAAGAGGAAAATATACTTTCTTGGACGTTACGCCGTAACGAATGGTAAATTGTTATCTGGATAAATAGAATCTCTAACATCTAGACTGTGATAAATGAAAGTTCACGACTGTACTGATGTTGTACCGGTTATCACGATGTCTTTTATTAGGTATATTTACAGACATAGTTATCGACGGGTGCAAATTGTGATATCGTCTGGAAAAATAACGGATGCTCCAGATAAACAGTCTGACTTTACAACGGAGTTTCTTCAAGTATCTTGAGTGAAACAGACTGAAATTTCACAGAAATGAAAAAAGTTAGGATTATGTATGTAGAAAAATAGGAAACACATCCTCTACTCAGTAAAATTTGGGTCTCATTGGAATAAAAATAATTATATTTCATAGAAATGAAAAACTGTTAGGACTACAGATGTAGAAAAATAAGAAACACATATCGTCTACTCAATAAATTTTGGGTCTGATTGGAATCAAAATAATTAAATAAATATAAAGAAAGGCGACATAAACTGCTCTGTACGAGCACTTATTAATATTTGAATGTGTTTAGATCGCTGTCAGTTTAAAGGCTTTGTGTTTTCAAAGTACTGCTTTATTCCTAGCTAAAGAGGCTATAAGAATTTTTACCTTCATGTGAAGCTCAAAATGTTTTAGAAAATCCCTTCTGTTCTTCCGGTAGATATGAGTATCTCTGGATTATCTTCTAATGCCAAATACTTTACCCGCAACAGATAATTTAGTGTCATTAAGCAACAGTGGACTGAAGCGGTACAGAGAACTGCACTTTATCGTCATTAAATTTAACGATAAAAAAACCAGTGGATTTGTGTGTGTGAAATGCATTTCGTCGAAATAAAATTGTTCTTACTTGATAAGTAGGTTTGCATGAACATTAATATTTCGCTATTTCAGAATACCTAGCAGACTCTATAGCAATGCCATCCTCCGCAGAATACTATGCAATATTCATATATATATATATATATATTTGAAAGTTGTTCTATGTACTCTGGTGATTATAATGTCACAATTTGTTTTATGGCGTGTAGCCTACCTATCCGATAGAAGTTTAAAACGAACTATAGGTGCCTTGTGTCTGTTGAAGTAATAAACGTAATTATTTCAGTGAAATAAAATTTTTTAATCACATGCTTGTTCCGTGTTTTCACATTTATCTGCCATTATGGGACCTCGATTTTGGGTGTAGAAAAGAGAATAATAATAGGATATCATATAAGAGAGAAGATTTTGCTTTATTTTTAGGTAAATTTCTCATTTATATGCAATAGTAATATATATATATAAATTTATCCGCTCTAAAATATTCAAAATAAAATTTGTCATATGTATATGCACATACGTGGATAAAGTTCCAGTTCTGGAATGTGCATTAATAACCATGATCTGTTAATGAAATAATAATTCCGAATTATTTAAAAAAAAACTCTTGATGGAAGTACGCACATCAGTTCGTATGGACGGAAAGATTATAGTTCATAGTTGTCATATCAGGCACACGTTGCATTTCCGGAAAGATTGTTTATGGGAAAAAGTGTGAAACATAAGTATTCTATTGAAATAAGAACGGGTAATATTTGAGACACCATAAGGCAGTGAAAAGTACAGTAATTTCATGAATCAAGCAACTGTTAGACGTGATGGGTGGCTAGTAGGGTTTCGGGAAACTTTCTAACTCCGTCTTTAAAATGAAGTAACAATTCATAACAATCATTAATATTTTGCTCTGCTACAGATTTTAATACCTATGAATGATAATGGCTTGAAATAAAACCGAAACGCGCAGCACGTGTTGGACACTAACAGCACGTTTAAATGTACGGTTAGTTGTGACTGATTGTTGTATCATGTCTATTTCAAGTTGTCCTTAATGACTAGATTCAGGTTGCAGTAGTGACTGTCAGTCGATAGGAAAGATTTTCTGAAAGAATGGCATTCGAAGATCCGTCATATTCATCAGCAGAATTCCTACTCTGACCTAATCCATTTTTAGACGCGTCCGCAAAATTGTGAAAAAAAAATGAATGAGAAATATATCAGACAAATTTTTAGAGACAATCAAAACGCACAATTTATTATGAATATTTTTTTCCCCCAAATTATGCTGTTTAGGAGAAAATGCTTAAAAGTGTGATAGATTCAAACACACCCTAGATGGCAATATGGCGCATGCGCTTTGAATGTTAGATGGCTAAGGCACGAAAACAACCACACGCTCAGAATATGTGATACTGTTGCTTTTCCAAAGCAAACATCGTTACGCGAAAGCGCTTCAATGCTACATTATACGTACGCTGCTTTTCTTGTATTATTTATTGAAATTTAATGGCTTGAATATGAATCTTGGTCCTTTGAACTTTGTGGAATGAGTGATTACTTGTAATTCAAGATGTGTTTCAGTGATTATGTCAGCAAATGGTTCGTCTGATGTAATTGTACACGTTTTGAAATTATCTGAAATAATGTTCTTTCAAGCTTAGAGTAATTTTTGTTGATCAGATCAATATGGAATTCATTATTTAGTTTTAATTCCATCTATACGATAAACCCACAGAATTTAATGGTCTTTTGCTCATAGACAAAACAAATTACTGCTTCGTGAACAACAGAACAAAAGACACATAACAAGTCAAAATTTTAGTTTTCATAAACTATTCTACGTTTCCTAAATTTAGAGCCATTTATAAAACTACCGTATCCGATACTCATATTTTACAAATGCGTATTAATTTCACTAGCGAATTATGTATCATATATATATATATATATATATATATATATATAAATGATCCCATATTTTACACAGCAAACAATCTGCTTCATAAATTTACCAGAAACAGCGTATCTATTAAATACCTTAAACATGAAATTCATCCAGACTGAAAATTACGTAACTAATGTAGGAAAGAGTCTGAAGTAGCGAAAATTCTAGAAAACCATCTTTCCTTTATTGCTGTACCGTATTCACCCACATACGTTGTATGTATGTAAGTATGTACTATGTGTGTATTATGTATGTATGTATGTATGTATGTATGTATTATGTGTGTATTATATATGTGTGTATGTATGTGTGTATGCATGTATGTTTGTATGTATGTATGTTATTTCTCTTCTCTAATCCTGCGAGTAAAACATGCAGCCGCAAAAGAATTTCTACTCCCTTTCTCCAAGATTATTCTCTCGTTCATACTGAATCAATTGAATCTGAAATAGAAATTACAGTTAGAAAATCACAGTACACTCTAAATACAGTGAATTTTTAGTATATTTTATTTACAGCATAGGGTAACATACGTATAAGAACATGATTATTTCCAGTTGCACTTTTGTTATTTAAGAATTTTAACTTTATTCAAAACATGTCAATTTTTTAAACAAATATTTATATTACAGCTAAATATTATTAATTTATGTAGAAATTTTAGAGCATTGAAATGAAATGAAAAGCTTCTTCAAATGTTTTAAAAACTTATCTACGTGAGATTCCATAGATCTCGTGTAGGTGAATGTTAAGGTCACGGGCTTCTGAATTGGAGACCCTGCACGCAGGTTGATAAGGCCAGCACTTCGGAGAAATTTGCTACCGATATTTACAAGGTAAGTTAAGTGTGTCTTGCTAAAGAAGGAGGCAGCAGATACGTTTGCAAAGTTAATGGAGGATATCCAGCTGTGTTACAAAAAACAAATTTAACAAAGTTACGTTATAGTTCCGTCAAACACGACCAAGTTTTATTCAAAATGACTGCACGTTTCCGTCTATAAGGCCATCATACCTTCCTTTAAAAAGTTTTTATAATGTTGGCCTGATTATGGTGTTTTTAGACTGAAACATATAATCTTCTTGAAAAAACGTGGTTGTGTTTGACGGAAATATAACGGATGGTTTTTAAGTTTTTATTTGAACAATCTTTGTCCATCTGAAGCTCTACTTGGCCCCATAGAACAAAGTGGATTTCAGATGTTAGTCACATTGGATGTGAACAAGAGCCTTAAAATATAAGTCACCTGTGTTCAAAAGGCACCACTACAACCTGAGTGGATATTTCTTAGTTTGTTTTGTAGGCTGTGACTTGGGTATTCTAAATTCCATAAGTGGAATGAAAGTCCGCAAAATGCGTGCCGACGCATTTTGCGATAAAAGCAATGCTCTCTAATATAATTTACTCTTGGTTAATTAGGGGTATTTGACTGATTGACAATACTGTGTATAACTGTGACCAAATTTGACCTTTCTGTTTTCGTCCTGTTGAACTTCGCGAATTCCAAGAGGTGACCACTTTACATTCTAATACTGGGATCAGTTCATCCGAAGCTCTTGTCCTTGGAGAGGAGTCTCCCCCAACCCATCTGATATGGCACCATGAAATAGAGAAAATTGTCCTAAATTATGTAGTTTATAGTGACAATATGTGCTAAACACAACATGTAGCCTAATTCAAAATTGTGATTTATGAGCTAAACATTAATTAAACTCACACGATATTAATACCTGGAACGACAGAAAGACAGAACCCAAGAATGATCTGGTACTTAGACACCGGAAGGTAGTAGACAGATTAAGACTACATTCGGCTTAGGCTACGAGTAGTTACTAGATTTAGGAATAGATATCCTTAGTAACTTCAATTGCTTTCCCCTTTGAAATAATTTTTTAATCTGAATTGCTTATGGGCTTGGGGATTCTCTGGATACTGAAATTGTAAAGTACGAAACAAGGAGTGTAATAAGAAAAGATTTTGTGGCGCTGTTTAATGCAACTCAATAATTTTCTTCTAAAAACTTAATAGGAAGAGCATAAGCCTTCTGTAATGAAAGTCGATGTTCTTAATGACCTGAATAACACAGCGTGAATCTTAGTGAGACAAATAGAGGTAGCTCCACGATTTGAGTTTTAATCAACATTTATTTTGCTTGAAGTAACGTTTTCTGCAAAAGACTGTACAGAGCCCAGTAATCTCCTCGTATAATGGTCGTCGTTTTAGCAGAGTTATGAATACAAAACCTGCTTAATGAAATACACTATATTTCTGCTTGAAAACTACGTTCTGTTAAATAAATAATTTTCTCTTTCAAGAAGACAGAAAGAATTTTCATGTGAGTATTATTCAGTGCAATATTATTATTATTATTATTCCAACTTTGTTTTCAATTTCGTGACATACGTCCTTAATTTTGTTGGCCTTGAATGAAGGATGATGCAAGTTTCTGGAAAGAAGGCCTATTAGAATTGCAACAATTTATACGGTTTTCTTTCTCAGATAACCACCAAACACCACTCATTATGGATGCATATTACAATTACTGCTTTGAAAGGGATGTCAAAGTGGTGGGAGTTATAAAACAAAGGGTGGGTTAAGATTTTTTAAAAAATATTTCTCATATCCAACTCCACATGATTTAATAAAGTTACAGGTTTTTTTTTGCTCTTGTGCATGCTCCTCCCTTATAGAATTCATGAAGCCGCAGACGAAACCCTCTTAACTCCATTCGATGTAAGAAATGTTTAATGGCTTTAACACAGCCCACCACTTGAAATATATATGGCCCTAGGGAGGAAGTGTGTGTGTGTGTGTGTGTGTGTGTGTGTTAAAATTCACAACAGTGGGGTGAGTTCTTGCTTTCAAAACTTAAACATCTAAATGGAAGAACAGAAAGAAACCCATGTGGTTGGGCAACATTCACGCTCTTCTAAATGCATGACGGTTACAGGCAGTCATCCCTCCTTTTTTGTTTTCTCCCCGTCATTTTTAGGACTTCAGGACTGTATCTCTGCATTGGGATAATTTAAGACGCAAGAGATGACGTTAGAATGGTAACTATTCCCAGAAAGCTATAAAAGGGTCATTTTGACTGATGGAAATTTTTTGAACTGTCAGGTTAGACGTCGCACAAATGCCGACTTACAGACTTATTTTAAGTTTTGTGTCATATGACACCGTCATAACTTTTTACTAGAGGGGAAGTTGAGAACCTGCCACCAAACGAAGAATATAATATATGAATAGAGTGAGGTGTCCATATATATCGCACATATTTACTTGTTTCTTATTTGTGTGCAGCTCGTTTAACGACGCCATCAGTAAATCAGAATGTACAATGTCGAAAGTTAGGGCAGTTAATGAATTATGATTAGGAAGATACGTGGGAGAAAGAGGTGAACTTGCCTTCATGCACAGTACTGGGGAGTACATTTGTGTTTCCACTCTTCACTCAATTATTATACCAACCACTGCACATATATAAATTTATAAAATTTACACATTAAAACATTAAAAACGCTCCGAAATATTTCGGTCCTAGGACCTTCATCAGGGAGCTATATCGTCTTTGCTAAAGTTACACTATTAAAAGTCATTAAAAGTTCTGTGTTTCGTTGCGTTGCAACGAAACACAGAACGTACATCCGTAGCAGGACACTCTTCGCAACACAACACAACACAGCATGCTGCCACAATACCCAACTGGAATGGTGAAATTAATGTGACTTTTAATAGTGTAACTTTAGCAAGGACGATATAGCTCCCTGATGATGGTCCTAGGACCGAAACATGTCGGAGCGTTTTTAATGTTTTAATGTGTAAATTTTATAAAT
>Ga0123352_10003018_pt1 | contig 24021 bp, 18 predicted proteins | sample TergutLab28metaG_FD_89700 | JGI IMG/M metagenome (GOLD analysis project Ga0123352, IMG submission 89700) | Labiotermes labralis P1 segment gut microbial communities from Petit-Saut dam, French Guiana - Lab288 P1 | ecosystem: Host-associated > Arthropoda: Insects > Digestive system > Gut ...
TAAGCAAATAGCAAGCCGCCGCCTCGCCCTCGCCCTATAGCGTGAAAGCCGAGATTTTGGACGGAACAACCGAATAGCCAGACCTCAGACTGCAAGGCAAACCCAAGCCTTGCAGTCTTTTTTGCGAAATTGGACATTTACCCTTGACAAAACATCCTAGAAAACTCGGACTTTTTGATCATGCTCAATCAGGCCAGCGGCGACCGGCAGATACTCGCCAAACAACTTGGTATCTCGCCGCATCAGCTATCGTATGTGACCCAATCCGGTGAAGGTGAAGGTCTGCTGTTCTATGGTAATGTGATCATTCCATTCGTTGACCGCTTCCCCAAGGACACAGAACTGTATCGTATCATGACCACCAAGCTGGCGGAGGTGGCGGCATGAGTCGGCGGTTTCGGTTCTCAGAACATGAGAAACCGAACGAAGCCCCGCCAAAGAAGCGGAAACGTCGGAAACAGGCCGGAGCATATTACACCGGCGAAGCAGGGGGCGCACAGACCGGTGCGTCCTCTGGCGGCACACAGGCGGGGCCTGCCGAGGCGCCGGAGGGAGGCACTGCTTCTTCTACTCATAAAATTGGGGAATTAGAGCAGAAATCCGCACGGTACAAAGAACGCTTGGAGGATGCCAAAGGCACCCTGCCGACTAAGAAAAAGGCCGTCCGCAAACGCATCTATGACGAACAAAAGGGTAAGGCGAAATCCAAGTACACCTTTGAATCACAGACCGTTCCCATCCATGAGGCGGATTGGAATATATCGAGGCAAAAGACGATACCTCAAAAACTCGCAGGTGTGGCGACACGCAAAGTAATCACCAAAGCCCACGCCATCGTCCACCGTGTGGAACATGAGAACGTGGGCGTAAAAGCTGCCCACCGGGGGGAGCTTTTGGGTGAGTCTGCCTATCGTGGCGGCAAGCGGACAGTGCAGAAAGCGTACCGCTTCCACAAAAATCGTCCCTACCGCAAAATTGCAAAGTTTGAAGCGAAATCCATCAAAACCGAGGCAAAATTGGGTTATCAAAGGGCTTTGCAGAATGCACCAAAGAAGAAAAATGCCATATCTAGATATTTCCAAAGACGGCGGATTAAGCGGCAATATGCCGCATCCTTCCGTAAAGCCAAGCAGTCCGGCAAGGTAACGAAGCACTCTGTCGGGATTGTGGGCAGAGCGGGCCGGGTTGTAACCGGTATCATTCGCAGGAACCCTATCGTGTTGGGCAAGATGACATTATTGGGGTTGCTCATTATCCTGTTCATGGGCATGGTGTCCATGTGTATGAGTATGTTCTCCGGCGGCTCTGCGTTCTTTTCTGCGGTGACTTATGTGGCGGACTACGCAGACATTGACGAGGCTGAGATTGCTTATGGTGAGTGGACAGTGGACTTGCAGATTTATCTGTGGAGCATTGAGCAGAACCACGCCGGATTTGATGAATACCGCTATGACGTAGGCCAAATCAACCATAACCCCTTTGAGCTCATGGCCTTTCTCACGGCGGTCTATGGTGACTTTACCTTTGCAGAAATTGAACCTACCCTGCGTGGATTGTTCGCCGAGCAGTACCGGCTTACGCTTACACCCGAAGTGGAGATTCGTACCCGCATAGAAACACGCATAGACGCTGATGGCAACGCCTACACGGTAGAAGTGCAGTATGAATGGCGGGTACTACATGTCACACTCCAAACCACGCCGCTCACGCTATTACTTTTTAACCGTATGGACTCTGACCAGCGGCAACACTTCAATATCCTCATGGCATCCCGCGGGGCACGGCAGTTTGTGGGCAATCCCTTTGACCGTAACTGGCTACCCCATGTGTCCAGCCGCTACGGCTACCGCATCCACCCAATCCACGGCGACAAGCGGTTTCATTGGGGTATTGACATCAGCCTACCCACAGGCACAGAGATTTTAGCGGGCTTTGATGGCACGGTCACGAGCGTCGGCTATGACGCAGACGGTTGGGGTAACTTTGTTGTCATCGACAACGGCGAGGGTGTCCAAGCCCTGTACGCCCACTGTCATACTGTCTTGGTGTCACAGGGTCAGAGCGTAACGGAGGGGCAAGTGATCGCCACCGTGGGCAACACCGGTGCATCCACAGGGCCTCATTTGCACCTCGAAGTCATCCGACACGGACGGCATCTGAACCCGCTGTTCTTTGTGGTGACAGGCTGTGAGGGCGGTCTTAGTGGTGGCCTCCAATACGGTGATGCACGTCCGCTCACGCCGGAAGAGTTTGCCATCCTCTATGCCGAAGCGGTGTCCCATCTCGGCACACCTTACGTCTATGGTGCCAATGGGCCGCATGCCTTTGACTGTAGCTCCTTTGTAGCGTGGGTATATCGACACTCCGGCATCTATCCCCTAGCACGAACCACCGCCCAAGGGATTTTCAACCAGACCACACCGGTGCATCCGAGCCAAGCGCACCGTGGTGACCTGATATTCTTCACGCGGACATACTCCACCACGGACGTTGTCACCCATGTTGGGCTATATGTCGGGGGCGGTAGAATGATCCATGCGGGCAGGCCGGTTCAGTATGCAAACATTCACGCCTCATTTTGGCAGAACCACTTCTTTGCCTTTGGCAGATTCTAAGACTGGAGGACAAACATGAATACTAAAATCAGCAAATTGGCTCGTGACATTGAGAAGCTGCAGGCCAGAATTATAGCGGATCAAGTGCGCTTAGAAGAGTTGGAGCGACAAAAGACCGAACTGGAAAATGTGGAGATCGTTACACTATTCCGCTCTTTTGATGTTACGCCCCGTGAACTGGCGACAGCGATTCAGACATACATAGAAAACGGCGCAACCCCTGCGTCTACACCGAAGGAGGCATTGGATGACCAAGCGAATTACGATTAGTCTGGTGCTCATACTTGGTGTGAGTCTGCTCCTTGCCCCTAGCGCGATGCTGGCAGAGGCAGAACCATACGCCGCACCCTTGCCGCCTATAGAGATACCGGAAGATATCCTGTTTCTGCCCCCACTTCCGCCGGAACTTCCCATTGGGGAACCAGAGCCAGAATCAATGCCGGGGTATATTGTAGTGCCCGACCCGGAACCGTCCCCGAAGGACACGCCCTTTACTCCTGACGGCTCCGGTACCGTAATAGACAACGCAATGGAGCCAAACAATAGGGAGTTTTTCACAATTACAGCAGAGGACGGCAGCATCTTTTATCTCGTCATTGACCGTATGCGCAGTAATGAAAACGTCTACTTCCTTAATGCCGTTACCGTGGATGGCCTGATGTCATTGGCGCAGGGCGAGAGTGCTACGCTTGGCACCTTCCCCAACCCGGAGCCACTGCCACTGCCCATAGAGCCTGACCCAGCCCCGGAAATTGACCCGGAACCTGTGTTACCGGAGGACAGCGGTTTGAACAGAGGCCCTATCCTCATTGTGCTGTTAGTAGTGCTGGGTGTTGGTGGTGCCGGGTATTACATTAAAATTCTAAAGCCCAAACGACAAGCCGATGACTTAGAAGAAGAGTATGAGGGTGGCTCCGATGGACCAGGCGACTACAACGAGGCGGATCGGGTCTATGACGACTATGATGATGAGGTCGGCAAGTAATATACCGCCGTACCTGATCCCACACACCCTGCCGACACTGGCGTAAATGTCGGGCGTGCGGGTCAGGGTACTGTGGCTGAAGCAGCCCAACACGAGGGCGAACGTAGGCGCACATCCAGGCAGTAGGCTTTAAAAATGTTTTTCCAACGTAATGATATTGTGTTGATATTGTCTGTGCAATGTGGTATACTAAGAGTACACAAAAAAGAGAGGAGTGATCAATTATGGCTCAAACATCTATCAACTTCCGCATGGATGAAGACCTGAAAAAAGACATGGAAGCCACATGCCAAGACTTAGGCATCAACATGACCACTGCGTTTACAATCTTTGCGAGAAAAATGAGCAGAGAGAGACGGATTCCTTTTGATGTATCTGTTGACCCATTTTATTCGGAAGCCAATATGACCCGCCTACGGAAAGCGATTACAGACATTGAGTCCGGCAAGGCAACGCCGACTGAACATGCGCTGGTCGAGGTAGACGATGACTAAACTGTGGTATGATGACGCTTGGGAAGATTACCTGTATTGGCAGACACAGGATAAGAAAACGCTCAAGCGGATTAATAAGCTGTTGCTGGATATAGAGCGGAACGGCTATCACGGCATCGGAAAACCGGAACCGTTGAAGCATGACCTCAATGGCTGGTGGAGCGTCAGGATTGACGAAAAGAATCGAATTGTTTTCCGCATTGAGGATGGCAATCTAGAGCTGCTGCAATGCGGTTCTCACTACCGGGATAAGTAAGCCGGGAACAGGCATTTTCACAAAAATATATCAGTTCGCTATCAGGGGCACCACGGTATTCTCGCCGTGGTGCTTTTTTCGTTCCATATAACATGTATGAGATTGGAGAAACAAGCGTATGCAACACCATCTATTCACATCCGAGTCCGTCACTGAGGGGCACCCTGACAAGTTGTGTGATCAGGTGTCCGATACGGTTCTGGACGCAATCCTCGCCAAAGACCCAACGGCACGAGTCGCCTGTGAGGTTACAGCGACCACAGGGTTATTGCTGGTGACCGGTGAGATTACTACCGGCTGTTCTGTCGATATCCAGCATGTCGTGCGAGAGACCGCACGCCGGGCTGGATACACGGACGCACGGCTCGGGTTCGAGGCTGATTCCGTTTCCGTGCTGGTGTCCTTAAACCGCCAGTCGCCGGACATCGCCTTGGGCGTTGACCGGTACGGTGCCGGGGATCAGGGCATGATGTTCGGCTTCGCCACAGATGAGACGGACGAATATATGCCCATGCCAATCTATCTGGCGCACAGGCTGACAAAACAACTGGCACACGTGCGGAAGTCCGGGGTGCTTCCATATTTGGGGCCGGACGGCAAGGCGCAAGTGACAGTAGAATACGCAGGCAATGTGCCCGTCCGTATAGACACTGTGGTCATCTCTGCACAACACGCCCCGGATGTCTCGCCTGAAACCATCCGGCAAGACATGCACCAACATTTGATTCTGGCTGTTTTACCAAAGGCACTGCTGGATAGTCGTACAAACTTCCATATCAACCCCACCGGTCGGTTCGTGGTCGGCGGCCCGGCGGGTGATGCCGGACTGACAGGCCGGAAGATTATCGTGGACACCTACGGCGGGTTTGCGCGGCACGGCGGTGGCGCATTCTCCGGCAAAGACCCAACTAAGGTGGACAGGAGCGCCGCCTATGCCGCTCGGCACATTACCAAAAACCTCGTGGCAGCGGGTATTGCAAGCAGATTAGAACTGCAAGTGTCCTATGCCATCGGCGTGCCAGAGCCTGTGTCCCTGTATGTGGATACCTTCGGTACCGGCAAGCTACCTGATGCAAAGATTTTAGAACTGATCCATAAGCACTTTGACCTGCGTCCACTCTCCATCATACGGCAGTTTGGGCTACTGCGCCCCATCTACGCACAGACCGCCGCTTACGGCCACTTTGGACGGAATGACCTCGACTTGCCGTGGGAACGGCTGGATATGGTGGATGCTTTGAAGGGGGATACTGTATGCGGTTAGTGGTTGCAGAAAAACCCAGCGTTGGGGCGGCACTGGCCTCGGTCTTGGGTGCTGATGAACGTAGGGGTGGATACTTCATGGGTAACGGCTGGATTGTGTCTTGGTGCGTAGGGCATCTCGTGGAGTTGGCCGATGTTCGTGTATATGATGAGAGGTTTGCCAAATGGAACCTTGCTGACTTACCGATTCTACCGACTACATGGCAGTTTACTGCCGGGTATAGGAAAAAACAGCAATTGGATATCCTTCGCAACCTGATGCATGACGAGCGTGTTGACAGCGTAGTCTGTGCCACCGATGCGGGGCGAGAGGGCGAACTCATCTTCCGGCTGGTCTATGACTACTGTAATTGCAAGAAACCCATCCAACGGCTTTGGATTTCGTCGATGGAGGAATCGGCCATCCGTGCGGGGTTTGAGCAACTGCGAGACGGCGCAGAGTACGACAACCTGTATCAAGCCGCCCTTTGTCGTGCTAAGGCTGATTACATGGTGGGGATTAACGCCACCCGGCTCTTTTCGTGCTTGTACAATGTGACTTTGAATATAGGGCGAGTGCAAACGCCTACGCTCTCTCTAGTAGTCCGGCGAGAGCAGGAAATTGCAGCATTCCAGGCGCAGGCATATTATATCCCCCAGATCGACACCGGCACTTTCATCGCATCCGGCGAGAAACAAAGCAACCAGCAAGAAGCCAAAACAATCCGCACAGCCTGTGACGGACAGGACGCTATTGTCCAATCCGTACAGCAGACGCAAAAGACAACCGCCCCGCCCCGGCTCTATGACCTGACCACACTCCAGCGGGAGGCCAACCGCATATTTGGGTTTACCGCCCAACAGACATTGGATTATACGCAAAGCCTGTATGAAAAGAAGCTATGTACCTACCCCCGCACAGACAGTCGGTTCCTAACCTCAGATATGGCGGCGGGGATTCCGGTGTTGGTACAGGCAGTAGCGGAAGCTCTACCCTTTGTGGCAGGCATGGAGGTTCCCACCAGTGCCGAGCAAGTGGTAAACGACAGCAAGGTCACAGACCACCATGCCATCATCCCAACACCCGGCATGGCAAAAACTGACCTCGCCGCACTGCCCACCGGGGAGCGAGATGTGCTTACACTGATCACTACCCAGCTGTTCTGTGCTGTGGGTGAACCGCATCGATTCGAGACCGTGGAGGCGGTGCTTACATGCGGTGGGCATTGTTTTACAGCCAAAGGTCGTACCATTCTCTACGATGGTTGGAAAATAATCGGCAAAGCGTTCCGAGCCCAGCGAACCAATCAGCCAGAGGATAGGGCTGTCGAAGGTGATACCAGCACATTACCAGTGCTTTCAGAGAGACAAGTGTTTCCCGCCGTCGCCGCTTCTGTTCGTGCAGGGAAAACAATGCCACCACGCCGGTATACGGAAGATTCCCTCTTGGCTGCCATGGAATCAGCCGGTGCCGCAAATATGCCGGACGATGCCGAACGGAAAGGGTTAGGCACACCTGCCACCCGCGCCGGGATCATTGAGCGGTTGGTGAAAACCGGGTTAATAGAGCGGAACAAGAAACAGCTTGCCCCGACAGAGAAAGGGGTCAACCTGATCACAGTAGTGCCGGCCAGCATCCAGTCACCGTTGTTGACGGCGGAGTGGGAACACAGACTCAAACAAATTGAGCATGGAGAGATAGACGCTACCGCATTCATAGCGGAAATCGCCACGATGACACAGGGGCTGGTGGATGCCCATCCCGCACCGGATGAAGCATACATAGCCCTGTTTGCAAAGCCGTCCATGGGTAACTGTCCCCGGTGTCGAACCGCTGTCCATGAGCGGAAGAAGGGGTTCCTCTGCTCTAACCGTGGCTGTAAGTTCGCCCTCTGGCGGGACGATCGTTTCTTCGCCGCCAAGCGTAAAACCATCACCACCCAAATAGCTACCGCCCTTCTGACAGAGGGGCGTGTTTTTATTCCTGACCTCTACAGTGAGCGGACGGGCAAAACCTACAGCACAACCATTGTCATGGATGACACCGGGAAATATGTAAATTTCAAACTGGATTTTCAGAAGGGCAGGCGTAGAGAGTGATCACTAGGCACGCTGCGGGTCGCCGCACAAAACCGAATCGGAAACGAAACATACGGATTCATCTATGGGCCACCAAGGAAGAGGCCGCTCTCATCCACGACCGCATGGCCCGGATGGGTGTTACCAGTATCAGCGCATACATACGGAAGATGGCCATTGACGGGTTCTTCATTCGCTTAGACCTATCCGAAATCCAAACACTTACAACGCTTTTGCGCCGCTGTTCCAATAATCTCAATCAATACGCCAAACGTGCCAATGAGATCGGCAGTATCTATGCCGCCGACATTGAGGATTTGCGTGTACGGTTAGATGTGGTTTGGACAGCGGTGCATGGCATCTTGGAGGGCTTGGCGCAAGTGAAATAACGGACAAGTCATAAGGAACATGGGATAAGGGGGTGATCTTGATGTAGGGAACCTATAGAAGACTTTCCAGCAATACAACAAAAAATATATGAAAGCGAGAACAAACATGAAGCAACATTTAATCAAAAGAGGCTTGGCGATACTACTTGCGGTAGCGATGGTATTTACCCTTGCCCCGATCTCATTTGCCGACCAACAACAGGGCACGATAACGATAACACATGCCGGCATCCTATGCCCCGATGACACGGTAGGGGTACCATTGGCCGAACCGGTGACCGCCACGGGCGATGTCCCGGTTGCCCCTGCAATTGAGGGGACCAAACATCTGGAGACGTTTGTACATACGACGCATGTGCATTCGAGGCAGCACCAATGGTACATCCATGGCTACCCATGCGGTAACGTGAAACCGGGGGCATACATACGCCGGGATGAGGTGGTTGCGGTGACTGCCCGTGGACATGGTTGGAACCGTGATAGCTCATATTACCGTGCTTATGATAGGTTCAGTGCAGATACATTTACAGACATATGCGAAGAGCAATGGTCGTTTGGGTACTTTTATACCGTCTACAACATCGGGGCACTCCTGCCTGTAGAGGATAAGTACTTTGAGCCTGAGAGACCAGCCACGCGTGCGGAAGCTGCATATATGCTTTCTGAGCTAGGCTTCCTTATTACATTCGACAATGTATCTCGTGCCGGTGCCGATACCCCAGACGGTTTCGATGTGGATAACCTTGATGTTGCAGAAGACCTTGAGGCGGTCACAGAAGCGCTTGAGATTGAACTTTTAGACGCAGCAGAGGTGTTTGCTGATGTGGATGCGGAACATGAGCTACTCTCACATTTATCTGCGGCCCTGAGTATGGGCTGGATGGTCGGCTATGGGGATGGGACATTACGGCCCGACGAGTTCATTAGCCGTGCCGAGTTCATCACTATATTCAATCGTGTGCTGGAGCGTGAGTTGACAGCGAGGCAAGTTCCGGATGGAACAAACCCATATTCCGACCTAGAATCTACCTACTGGGCATACGGTAACGTCATCGGCGCATCCCATGACTATGATGTCGTCGACTGGCTCGGTACTGCGCTCAATGATGGGCGTTTTAACGTGCTTATCGAACGGTTTGTTGATCAAGACGGTAACCTGATCGCAGAGACCATTACCCATGATGCCCCTGCCGTAAGCGGCGTTGAAACCTTCGCTAATTATCGTTACGTCGGGTTTGTTGCCGAAGTGACACATGTGTACATAACTGACACCTCACCGCATCTGCTTAAAGAGGTAAGCCATGCGCACGCCCAAGTGGGCGACATCCTTACATTCACAATTACAGTGACCAATCGTGAAGATGCTGCCGCAACATGGACCAACGTGGTTGTCACGGATGCAATCAATGAACATCTGCAGTTCGACGGCTCGACACTGGCGATCGACGGCCAGTTGCAAGACGATTATATGTTTGAGAATAGCATATTGTCTGTCCCTGTCGGCAACATTGCACCGGGCGAGTACGTGGTTATTACATTCAAGGCGCTGATTCTGAACTCGGCCGCCGGTTTGACAGTACGCAATACCGCAATCGCAATCGGTGACAACGGTCAAGCCGGTGGTGGCGGTGATACCGATGCTGGGTGTCCTTGTGACCCTGACGACCCCAGTACACCTTGTGAGAGTGACTGCGAAGACTGCGAATGCCCTGGTGGTGGCCCCGGTGACTGCAGCACCGAGACAGAGGTTGCGCCTACTGAGCGGGATCAGGACGGTACAAAGACGGCGAATATTAACGCCGTAGACCCTGACGGTATCATCACCTACACAATCACTGCAACAAACCCTGCCGGGTCGCCGCATGCTTGGTATGATGTGATTATTATCGACCGGATTCCACACGATGTCGGCGTTTTCCGTGCGGGGACAGTGACGATTGACGGTGTTGCTGCAACAAGTGACCAGTGGACATTCGGCCAGTACGATCCGGAAACTCTGGTAGTTGCATTAGGCAACATTGCACCGGGCACAACCGTTACGGTCACGTTTGAGGTGCGTGTCTTGAACGATATGGCTGGTCAGACACTTACAAACGAGGCACGGATCGAAGGCCGTGCGACGCCAACAGGGCCGCGTGACGTGATTGTAGACGTGGAAGAGTCGGTGCAGGTGAATAATCCGAATGTGCCACCTCCCGGATTGACAACAGGCCGGAATCAAAGATGGTTCGTTGGTGTTTCCAGTAACCGCCTTCCGCCCGGCAATCATTTTGTACCGGAGCCCGCTGGAGTGTTGAACCGATGGGGCTATGATTATGGATGGCTGGATCGGCAGGGTGCGATATTAGTATTTTGGCGGGAACACAATGAACCAAAAGACCCTTCCTTCCCGGCGGCACCTGATTGGGCGGGTGATTGGCTTGTGCCTGCTATACGGTGGGCGTTGTCTGTTGAGCCGTCGCTGATCTCTTTTGTTCCAGACCGTGACATAGCCGGCGGGGCTATCACGCAATCTCAGTTTGACTTTCTGGCAAGGGTATTGACCCATGATAGTCGTGGGCTGAATTGGGACGCTTTGGAGTGGGTTCCTAGTGTACAACCAGTACCGGCACCGTAGCCGAACCACCACATTGCCCGTAGCCGTGCCGCGCTATTGATGTCTGTTACATTCGGACGGTGTTTGAACCCGGATATGAATGGGTTTGAGCATCACGGTGACTTTGCTCGTTTTGTAGACGTACCACCGGCTCACCACCATTTCGCAGTTGTATCTAGTGTAGCGAATGGTCACACTTTTATGGAGTGGGCGGAGCAAAGTTGTGGTACGGGTTGGTGTTTGGCTGACCGCCAGACTTGGACCGGGCTGATGGATGGAGAGGGCAACCTACTTCCCTGACCGAACAATAGGGACAAGATTAAAGGGTGCTTGACCCTTGTGGGGCGGAGCTTTCTGCCCCGCAGCTCTTATATATGACAGCAACAGAAGCTGTGTTGCAACCACCCAAAAAATCGGCACAACACCATGTCGAAATGACTTGCAAAATAGTAAGTAACGAGGTAACATACCAGTAGGAATATTGCATCGTTGGGAGGCTAGATTTCTATGATTGTGTTCAGGATTTTAGGGAAGATTCTACTGGTCATTCTGAAAATGCTTTTGTTGCCAGTCGTCGCCGTCTTATATATTGCGGTTGCGTTTCTCTCGTTTGTCCTTATTATATCGGGTGTCATTTTAGGGATTCTCTCCGTCATCGTTGCTATCATGGCGATCCTGATGTTGGTCACATCGAACATACCGGGCGGCATTGCGTTCCTAGTTATTGCGTTCTTGGTTAGCCCGCTTGGATTGCCACGACTGGCCGCATGGCTGATTGAGGCAATCGGTGACGTGCTTGGTATGCTGAAGTCTTTTATTTTCGCTAGAGTATAATGTAGCTTGTATATGATATGTGCGAGAGCAAGAGCCACTTTTTGAGTGGCTCTTGCTCTTGTGCATCGGTGTCCAAGCGTTCTTTCCCTTTATCAAAATATATCAGGGGAATGGCGCTTATGACGGCGACCAGACGAATCCTTTTGCATATTGGAAAAAGCAAGACGGTTGCTTTGCTAATGTCCTTATGCTACTTTGAGGGGCGTGCTTGGCTTGTTCGGATCATCTGAATCGCCCGGACTGTTCGGACTTGTTGCTTTCGTCAGCTTTTCATACAACTCCATCAGCTGCGCCACAATATCTGCTTCGGTGAAGTTAGCCGGAAAACCATATAGCTTCATCACTGCTCGATCCAACTGCTGGTGGGCTTTGAGCAATTCCAGTGGCATGGTCAGCGGGTCGTAGAGATCGGCGAGGGAGCTTTCTGGGTAGTGGGTTCTTGCGTCTAGGACGGCTTGGGCTAGGGTTTCAATGTGGTTTTTTTGCTCGTCCGTTGCGGTTGGCCAGGGGAAGTTGTTGTAGACGGCTGGAGTGTAGCAATAACTTATTCCCAATCTTCCACAAACAACTCTTGTCCAAGCCATGTGGACATTGGAAGTCAAAACTCCAAATGTATACAAAGTAGCATCAGCAACTGTGTTTAGTCTATTGCTTGCGATAACATCTGGCTCTAGAAATCCAATCGGTATATATTTTCTATTTTCAGATGAGATTTCAGGCACAGCTAAATATCTAGTTTTCGGTTGCCTTATCTGTGAAAAAAGCATGGGAGTTTCTGCTTGTTTTTGAACCGCTACCGTTTTTGTTTTTTGCCGTGTTCTTTTAACCCCATCCAACCGTTCCATTATTTCAGGAATACTGCGGTATGAGGTTGGAGGTACATCAAGAAGCCATAAACAATACCTTTTTCCACCATTTATAAATTCAGTAGAACCAATGTATTGCTTTATAAATGCAGATGATTCTGGGTGCTTTGCAACCATGTTATCTTTTTCGCTTTCTGATACGATTAGAAATCCACCGTCCCACGGTTTACTTCCTTGAGTAATTTTAGGATAGCCAGCGAGTGCTTTCGCTCTTGTTTGAATGAAAATATCAGTAGCAGCAAGTAAATATCCATTGATATGCTCACACGAGCGCTCAGTCAATTCGCTACTATCATCATACTCGAACAGCCGTTTGACCTTACATTCAGCGTTTGAGAAGCCAATAATTACACAATGAACAGCAGCCTTGCCTTTTGCCTCGTTACTCCACTTAAACGTGCGATATGCAAAGTCTATTATGGAACCACTTTCTTTCATATCTCTCCATAGAATGGGAACCTGCTCACCTTGAGTAATGCTGTTAGTAGATACAAAGGCAACTCTAATTGAGGTATTCTGAATAAACTTTGAAGCTTTCTTATACCATGCGGCTACATAATCCAAGCGTCCTGCTCGATTATTATCTTCAAAAACAATGTCCATATCCATTTGTTGTTCTGAGTTACGGAGAGATAGCCCCACAAACGGTGGATTCCCCAATATATAACTCAACTCCCACTTCGGCACAACATTCTCCCAATCCAACCGCAACGCATTCCCATGCACAATCGTGGCACTCTGCTTCAGCGGTAGGCGGACGTAGTATTGACCGAACTCAGCGGAGGCTTCCCGGTTCATCAGGTGATCCATCAGCCACATGCTCACTTGGGCGACATGGCAAGGGAAACTCTCTATCTCAATGCCGTAAAACTGTGCCACGTTCACTTTGAGTTGCTCTGCGAAAAATACGCCAATGTCAATCAACATTTGGCCTGTGTTCCGTTTCATCTTTAAGACTTCTAACTCCAGCCGCCGTAGTTCTCGGTAAGTGATAATAAGGAAGTTGCCGCATCCGCAAGCGGGGTCTAAGAACTTGAGGCCGGCTAACTTTTCATGGAATTGGTCAAGTGCTTTCGGTGAGGTTTTGACACGCTCAAACTCTGCTTTCAGCTCGTCCAAAAACAGAGGCCGGATAAGTTTGAGGATATTTTCTTCGCTGGTGTAGTGCGCCCCAATTTCGCGGCGCTTTCCCTTGTCCATGATTCCTTGGAACATAGCACCAAAAATCGCCGGGGAAATCTTGCTCCAGTCGAAATTGATACATTCGATCAAAGTCTGGCGCATCTTTGCATTAAACTCCATTGGCGGCAAGTGATGCTCGAATAATGCACCGTTGATATATCGAAAACTTTTGAGTTTTTCCGACCATAAGACTTGCTTTTTCCGCAAGTCATCCGAGGCGTTTAAGACTTCAAACAGACGAGCGATCCGAAAGCCCAAGTCCGAACCGTTCGGCTTGGAATCTTCTATGTATTCTAAAAAACTGTATTCCGGGAAAATCTCTGTGTCATCGGCGAACATACAAAACAGCAACCGAACCAAATAGTCCGCCAACTCATCCCCCTCGTAACCATGGGACTCCAAGACCTCATAAAGCTTTACCATTTTCTGGGAAGCCTTAGTATTAACCGCCATCTGTTCCTCGTGCATACGCTCAGTGACATATCCGGCAAGGGTACTAAACTTTGTGATGCGATGGCGTAGGTCTTTCGTCTTAAACTCCCATGCTTGGTTTGTGGATCGCTGCAACAGGCGAATCGTTTCAAAGTCGCAAGCCATCCATAAATCCGGGACATCCTCTTCCGCAATGCGGTTCATATAGCCCCTGAGTTGGTCGAGGGCTTTGTCTAAACACTCGCCTGTGGATTTCATCTCAATGGCAAGCTTGCCTTTCCACAAATAATCAATCCACTTCGTGGAGCCGGTGCTCTGTGTTCGTTCTTGAAATGTGCCAACAGCACCTGCGTCCACGCCGAATACACCCAAGAAGTCTCTTACAAACTCTTGGTCTTTTTGCTTTTCACAAAATGAGCCTGTCCACTTCTTGGAGAACACAATAGCATTTGCTTGGATTTCATTCCAATTTAAATTAGCAGTAACATTTGCGATTCCCTCCTCTCTATCAATCGGGGAAGCCTATTGCAATGTCTGCCACATAAACTTTCTACTCTAATTTATTATATCGACTTTTACCGACAACATCATGAATAAACTTCATTGAAATAATAAAAATTTTGTAAATTGACGTTTTGAGATGTCGGCAGGATGGGATATGACAAACAGGTGTAGATGCTGTTGCAAGGGAGGCATCACCCGAATACCACAATCATACATAGGGGGATGTGCTTATGGCAACGACCCGGCTCATCCCCCTGCACATTGGAAAAGGCCAGACCGTTAAAGGTGCTATCACCCGCACCATTGACTATATTGAGGACCCAGAGAAAACAGACGGCGGGAGACTCGTTACCGGGTTCGAGTGCGACCCCCGCACAGCGGATGCGGAGTTTCTGCTCAGTAAACGTCAATATCTCATGCAGACAGGTCGGGATCAAGGCGATCAAGATGTCATCGCATATCACATCCGCCAGAGTTTTTTGCCCGGTGAAGTCACACCAGAGCAGGCAAACGAAATCGGTCAGGCACTTGCGCTACGGTTTACAAAAGGCAAACACGCATTTATTGTTGCCACCCATATTGACAAGGCGCACATTCATAATCATATCATTTTCAACTCCACAGCTTTGGACTGCAAGCGGAAATTCCGTAACTTTCTCGGCTCTGCATTTGCATTGCGCCGGGTCAGTGACCGTATCTGTTTGGAGCATGGATTATCTATTGTAAAGAACCCAAAGCCCAGCCGTAGTAGCTACGCTGACTGGCTTGGTGAGGGCAGGCCGTTGTCCTTTCAAGAGAAGTTGCGCCATGCGATTGATGAGGTATTGGAGAAACAGCCTGACGACTTTGAAACGTTTCTTGCTGAGATGAAGGCCCATGGTTATGAGGTGCGGCGTAGAAAGCTACTGTCCTTTCGGGCACCGGGGCAGGAGAAGTTTACCCGGTGCCGTGCTACGACCTTGGGTGCAGAGTATACCGAGGCGGCGATCCGGGCGCGGCTTACCAGTCGGGGTTCGGTACCGCCTCGCCGTGCTGGTGGTGCCCTTCCAATACAGGAAAGCAATCCCAAGCTGTACATTGATATTCAGGCGAAGTTACAGGCCGGGAAAGGGCCGGGCTATGAGCGTTGGGCGAAGATATTTAATCTACGGCAGGCAGCACAGACCTTGCGGTATTTGCAAGAACGCAACATGAGTTACGATGATTTGACTGCACAGACAGAGGCGGTGAAGGCGAAGTTCAATACAATATCCGACCGCATGAAAAAGTTGGAGGCCGAACTGAAAGACAACGCAACCATGCAGAAACACATCGTCACGTATGCAAAGACCCGCGCCACATACATCGCCTATCGCAAGGCCGGGTACAGCAAGCAGTTCCGGGCTACCAATGAGACGAACATCCTTTTACACCAAGCGGCGAAGAAACATTTCGATGCACTCGGCTTGACAAAGCTGCCCACTGTAAAATCACTCCGAGCGACTTATGCCGAGCGGTTAGAAGAAAAAAAGAACGCCTACCGGGAGTACCGACAGGCGAGAGATGAGATGCGGGAGCTGCTCATCATACAAGAAAATGTGGACAGGCTTTTGAACGTCCCGCAACATAAATCCCAACGAGGACGAGATGAATCCTCTTTATAACCTACACTCTTTTAGCAGCCAAGGGCTGCGTAGCCGTCGCCATTAGGCGACGATCTCTCTCGGGGTTTGGGGCAGCGCCTCAACGAGAAAGCGCGTGTGGTCACACACGCGCCTTGCTCGCGAATATTATCGGAACCCCCTGCCCACAGAGTTTGAGATGGGCGTTTTGCAAGAACTTCACGATAACTCTGAAAATAAATGCCGTACCGCTGGATAATAAAACCAGTAGGAATAAGTCACCTTCACCGAGTGGGGCAGTTGCGACACGGCACCCACAGCTACAATGATGCAGGGCGACCTATTATTTTCAAGAAAGCTTTTCTAATTCCACCCTTGAGTCTCCAAGTTCTTTCCTGAGTATCTCATAGCGATGTTCCGTGCGGATAACAACACGTTCCTTATCATCGAAAGCAACCCGTATGGTTTTCTTTGGATTTCCTGCTTCAACTCGTTCTGTAATACGCAGTGAGGCACCGGTTTCAGCAAGGAATTCAAATACTTCCGCATAGCCATTTCCGGTTCCGTTGGTGCTGTTGCTGCGTTTTCCTAAATTTGCTAGTATTTGAACAGGGAATTCATGTGCAGTGTCAGTTATTTCGATGGTAAAAACTCCGTCGCCATCGTTGAAGAAGTAAATCTGCAATGCCTTGTCGTCTGTGGCTGTTTTTTCTAGCTCTTTCATAGCGTTGCTGGTTAAGTTGTCCACAAGGCGTACTAGCTTGATTTTAGGTGTTTTGATCTGCTCCCATGTTGTTGCGGCATTGTGTGCAAATATGGAAAATCCTCTGTGTTCACATGCCTGAATGACTGCCGCAACTGATGCTTTTAACAAGAGCCAGTCTTCTGGCAATATGAAACCCCGCACTTCTTTCACGAAGTCGGCTAATATAAGTTCTTCACTGAATTCCACGCCTACTTGCTTTGCGATATCTAAATATCGGCACACCGCGGGTAGTTTCTCTATGCTGTCGTGGTTTGTTGCGGTTTTCACTTCGTTGATCAATGCAAGGTGAAGTCCGCTGGTGCTTTTTGCAATCGCCCTGAAGCGATGGTGTTTTGCTGATAGCTCACTATTATCTTTCTCCAAAGCAAGGCGGTACATTTCGCCCTCTTTCCTTTCGTGATACCGTTTGGAAAAAAGTGTGATTAGAAAGACTCCCGTCAATGCAACTATAATAAGTGATGCAAATGCCGCATGAAAAAGTGAACGGTTATATTCATATAGCTGATGGCGTGTCACATGATAAGTTCCAAAGAAAGCTAATACAATTCCTGTGATTGCAAATATAATCCCTTTGACTTCAAACTCGTCAATAGAAGGGAGTCCTCTTTTTAGCCGAATGGATTTATAGCATAGGAGATAAGTAGCCGCTTGTATGAATAACACTGCATTCCAATATATTTTGTTTTGTGTCATATTCAATAACACACCTAATAGCATTGCCGAAATACCTGCTGAAATAATCCATGCAGAGTATCCCCACAAAAAAGCCAGTACCAACGCTGCCAGGTTAACGGAACGCACCCGCCCCCAAAGCAAACACCCTAAAATCAACACGCCAATTATTATGCGAATAGGTTCTCGAATACATGTATGCGCAAAAACCATATAGACTGCAAATATCAAGGCTAGACCGACTGCGAAAAAGAAGTTCTTTGACTTCACACTGATAATTTTTCGATAAGAAAGAAAAATGAACATTCCCAGCATAAAATTATGTAAAAGTCTGTGTGTAAATTCCATAACGGCACCTCCAGTGTGTAGTTTTTATTGGATACTACTATAGTAACATAAAATACAAAAAGACACTATTTTTTCCTACTTTTAATAGAATAGTGTCTTTTATGCGGTTTTAGTCATAGAGGAGATTGATCAATGTATTACCCGTTCCAAAAAATCCGAGAAAAATGTGAGATAAAACGTGTCCAAGCACCAGCCATACTCTCGCCCCCTTTCAACTCTAGCCTATAGGGGAACGCCTGCGAAATCCGTCAGATTGGCTCGTTGGTTTGTGTATGATTTTGTCGAATGAAGCTGAAAAAAGAAAAACCGCAAAGGGAAACGATTCTCCCTTTGCGGTTCTTTAGGTGATGTTTTCTTTTCGGATTTTATCTGCAGTGACCTGAATAAATTCCTTATTCTCCGGGCTACCACGGCTTGCATTTAAGCTCGGCGGATACAACTCTGCAAGTGTTTCGGGGTCTGTGTATAAAAACGCCTGCTCTATCGCACGCCGAATTGCCACGGAAACAGCTTCTCCGGTTTTGCTGCACTGTTTGCCAACCGCTGTATACAACCGCTCAATCCGTAATTTTTCATGCTTCGGTAGCTGGAGTGCCAAATAAATGATTTCAATCAAATACTTTCTCCCATCTATGGTCTGACGGATGGTATATTGATTGATTTCACGCTCCACTCTGGTGTGGAGGCGCATGTTCAAATCCAGTGAGGACTCAATTCGTTGTCTCGGAGGCATTCTGCTTCGGTGGAATGTACATGACACAATATGTAGTTGTTCCAGAATGAGTTGAGGTGAATAGCTTTCATTCTGTTTTTTGAGCACGTAATCTGCCAGTCCGTTGGTCAGCGCTACCATAATTGTGTCGGATGCAAATAGTGTTGTGACAAGGACGTAGGGGGTAATGGCTAGTTTTTCCTTCGGGTCACGAATTCGTTTCAAAAATCCAAGCCCATCGCCCTCGTCTAGCTGCAAATCAACAATGACAACATCAGGCAAACCTGCTTTGAGTAGTTGGTAAGCCTCTTTCGCACGACCCGTTACGCCCAGTACTTCAAATTTGTCGTCGCTTTGAATCTGCACACGCAATGGCTCTGCATAGTTTGGATCGTCTTCCAAAATCAGAACCTTGTACCGCTTTTGAGCCTCCATATCTAGCCTCACCTCCGCAGTCAAAGGATATCATATTTTATGCGCACATTCAACAATAAATCGTATATTTTATGATAAATCGACAATATCCAACGTCACCCGACACTTTCGGTCGACAGTCATACAACGCCCCGCTGTGTTATTATTTTGATAGAAAACGATAGGAGAGATATAATTTGATGGAACAAAAAATTAAAGTGTTGATTGCAGACCCCTGTGCAGATTATCGACGCCTTGTTACATGGCACATCAACGATGCACCCGATTTGGAGTTGGTGGGCGATACGGGAAGCGGAAGTGAAGCGTTACAAATTATCTGGGAAACAGAGCCCGATGTGATTGTTTGGGATATCCAACTGGCACACTTAGACGGCATCAGTATGATGCATCACTTACGAAAACAACAGGTCGATGTTTCGGGTGTTCTGGTTTCTAGCTTCCGCTCGAACAGTCTCTCTGCTGAGGTGTTTGCGCTAGGCGTTTACTGCATTTTGCTCAAACCATTCAACATTGAAACCTTGCTGGAGATTATCCGCAGTGTAAGCGGTAAAGCTGAGGAGTCTGCTCCTTGTGATCCTGATTTGGAGCGTACAGTGACGGAAACGCTTCATAAAGTCAGTATGCCGCCGCACCTGAAAGGATATCAATATCTTAGAGATGCGATTGCCCAAATGGTGATGGATCAAACCATCTGTCACGCAATGATGGAACGATGCTATTCCCCGCTGGCAAGAAAGTTTAATACCGTACCCGCGCGCATAGAGCGGGCGATACGGCACGCAATTGAAATAAGCTGGAAACATAGTGGCGGAGGCGTGTTGCGGAAACTTTTCGGTGACACTGCGTCAAAACAGGACAAGACCCCAACCAATTGTGAATGGATGGTTGCTGTTGCAGACTATGTAGTTGGGCAGATGGAGTATGTGGAGTAGACGCTTTGCCTTTGTGCTGTTGTGGTTGCCCGAGTTGGATGTAGCGAAAAAAGAACCGGCAACTGCGTTTATTGCCAGAGAAATCTATGATTGACTGGTCTAATACGGTTTCATAGAGTCCCAAAATGGTGAAAATATTGAGCCTTTGGACACATTATTAGTTTTAAGCAAACGCAAAAAAGACCTGTGCATATCAGTACACAGGTCTTTTTGTATGGATTTAACAAGCACACAGTGAATCTGTCCCCGTGTGTTTTACTCACATCGTTCCGATTTCAACAAGTGTTGCCCTATTGCTCCGGCCTTGATGGAGGTTCATTAGAATCATCATCTTGTGCTGATTTCTTTTTCTTCCGCTCATATAGTCCCTGCACAAGGCTCAATATGCCAGCGGGTAGGTACAACATAATTCCCAAATGAACCAGCTGGCTATCTCTCAAAACCAATCCTGTTATTCCAATTATTAGTGGGATTAAACATAGAATTATTAAAATCTTTTTCATCATAAGCCCTTTACCACCAATTCGTCCATCGTCCGAAGCCATAGCCAAACGCAGTTATTGTTATTGCAGCACCAATAACTTTGTTGAGTCCTGGGATGAGAACTGCAGGCCCTGCAACTAGGGCCACAAAATCTACCCCATGGGCTACATCTTCCCATGATGGACGCTCAACTATCCGGATAACCGGTGTTCCAAGTGGATGTTGTTCTGATGCTCTTGGCTCTTGCCCTCTTGGCCTCAGCGAATTATTGCCTGTGAGGTAATTCGACGGCCATCCAGGCGTGGGCAGAGTGAAGGCTATAGAAGGGCGTATCGGGTTCCATATTGCCCCGCTTTGCCCCGCTGCTGTTGCCAGTGGTGGCCCCGGTGCCCTTACATTATTCTGCGACCCTCCTGCACCCTGCCCTGCCGCGGACGCCATTGGTGCACTGTTCGCCTGATTCTGCGTCCCCGTCCCCGGCGCCGGTGCGGGCGCTAACCCGCCGGGTATCGGAAATCCGGGTGGTAGCCATGATCCCCAAGAGCCCCAATTGGTCGTCCACATCCGACCATCACGATCCACTCTATTCACAGGATTATTGCCTGTATATGCAAACATATTGAAACCTAGAAGCCCCTGCCCTGTAGAAATAAACTCATCGGCATTGATAAATCTACCAATCGTTGGACAATAGTACCTAGATTGCAAATAATACATCCCCATGGCGGAACACCAGAAGTAACTTCTGTACCTAATCGGATTAATATCAGCCATATTATACACGCCTTCCAGCAGCCTATTATTGTGGTCAGAGTGCAACAGTTCACCCCACGCATTGTAGAGGTAGTTGGCATATACCACGCCGGTACTTGCATCGCGGATTTGGATGACATCGCCTTGTAGGTTGAGCACATAATTGAACACTCTACTCACACCACGGCCATTGGAGAACTGCATCTGTAGCGGTCTTCCAGCCTCGTCATAGAAGAACTCCAGCGTGTGGATGATGCCGTTCATATTCCGCCGTTCCGCCACAATCCGACCACCTTGCGTGTAGAAGGTGTGGCGGGTGGTGATGGGTACGCTTAGGTCTGTCACTATTTTCTCCGTGCGGATGCCGTTTACGTCGTACTCAAACTCTACATCCAGACCATTCCCTTGGGCGTGGGTCAATTGTCGTCCACGTTCCCATGTGAACTGCCGTCCATCATGCCAACGGGTCGGATTCCCGGATTGGTCGTAGGTAATCTGGCGTCCGTTCACAGCCGTCAACAAATCCGGCCAGAGGTCGTAATCGTAGGAAAACGTCATTGTCCGTGTCGGCGACGGTGCAGTGTGCGGGGGCCGATTCCAATACCGACGCTCTCGGATATTGCCGAAGGTGTCGTAGTGGTAGGTGAACTCATGGTGGTGCCTGTCGCCGATGATTGTTTCCGCAACCAACTGGTTTTGTGCATCGTACTCATATTCATGCACTGCATCGTTCACCGGGTCAACCCACTCTGTGATCTGCCCTATATTATCATAGAGATACCGGAACCGCAAGACATCATGTAACATTTCCGCACAGTTATTCCTTGTACAGCCCCTCTCCTCGCAGTCAGTCCCCGCACAGCCAACTTCTTGTGTCATATACCGTATCTGCATGGTGCTGGTGGTGCTGGTGCTGGTGCCTTGGCGCCGGTAAGCGTACAAAGTTTCCCATCTAATCCCGCCAAAGAGCCGTCTGCTACGCAGACGTTGGAGATTGTCGTATGTGTAATCCAACAGCCAGTGGTCTCCGGTGGCCAGATACATGCGGTCTAGGTTCCCGGTGTCTGCATCAAACCGGAAGAAATTCCTGCGCCCACTGTCCGGCGCGATGCCGGGGATGTAGTAGCGGAACGCCCTGAGCCGTCCAGCGTCGTCATAGCTGTGGGTGCCGTGTTGTAGGATGGTATTGTAGAATCACACAGTGAGCCTGTCCTTGTTGAGCTATTTACGCAGTGACCACGTTCCACTGGAACATTTCTTTAAAATCATGGAAACATTCCTCACATATCCAATATCTCTGATCCGTAGTACAATACCCAATATCTGTAGGTTTTTCCAACTTTTTCCCACAGAACTCGCAATGATCGTGATCCCACGTTGGATCAAGTTGCTCCCAGTGCTTATGTAGCAAAGGTTTTCCTTTTAGATACTTTTCTTGCCCCATTAAACGCCAATCATTTTTTTCAACCATACTACACTCCTTCTATCTTTTTTACTTCCGTATTATGCTCCCATTTGGGAACACTCTATACCAAAATATGCTGTCAGGAGGCCGCCAATCCCAATGAGGGCCAATAGGCAGTCCATGGCTCAAATCTGGTCTCCACACTTCTTTTGTCTTGGGGTCAAACCAACTTCCTTCTGGAGACCCTGGAACACCGCGTCCTCTCCACTCGAAATTCCCTCCCGGAGATTTTGCTGGATCAAAGCCAGGAAAGGCTGGCGCATGCATAATACTTATACTTCGCAATTCAATTATTTGTCGCGCTTGGGCAATAATCGCTCGCTGCGCTTGAGCGTTAGCTAAATTAATATATTTATTTTTCGTGTACGAATGTAGACGTGCCGTATTCCATGTCAATTGACGTGAGCCAGCATTTATCCTTGCCGGCCCCTGCATTCCCTGCCTAGTTGTCGGCGGTGCTGCCGGTGGGATTTTCTGCTTTCCCTGTTGCGGAGGGTTCGGCTTTTTCTTTTGAGTTACCGGCGGTGACGCCCCTCCCATCGTACTCGACTGCCTGAAATGAGCCCATGCCCTACCATCATGATCCACCCGGTTTACAGGATTATTCCCCGTATACGCAAACATATTGTACCCAAGCAGTCCCTGCCCAGTGGAAATATATTCATCAGCATTGATAAACCTACCAATAGTCGGACAATAGTATCTCGTCTGCAAATAATAGAATCCACTGCTCTGACAATAAAACTTTCCACGGTATCTCAAAGGATTATACTCGGCAAACCAGCCGTAGCTCTCCAGCAACTCACCCCAAGCGTTGTACAAATACTTGGCCACGACGATGCCGTTGTCTGCATTGCGAATCTCGATGACATCACCCTGCAAATTCAGCACGTAGTTATACACCCGCTGAAACCTATCTCCGTTGCAGAAAAACACCTGCACAGGCCGCCCAGCTTCATCGTAGAAGAACTCCAGCGTATGCACCCTGTCATCGGAAAACTCCCGCCGCTCAGCCACAATTCGACCGCCTTGGGTGTAGAAGGTGTGGTTGGTGTACGTGCCGTCCGGGTGTGTCACTATCTTGCGCGTCCGGATGCCGTTCACATCGTACTCAAACTCCACCTCCAGCACATCCGGCGGGGAGGCTTCTCCCGGCTGTATATGCGTAAGCTGCCGACCGCGTTCCCATGTGAATTCCCGTCCGTCATGCCATAGTGCGGGATTCCCGGATCGGTCATACATAATCGGGCGGCCGTCCACAGCCGTGAGCAGGTCAGGCCAGAGGTCGTAGTCGTAGGAAAACGTCATTGTCCGCGGTGATACAATATCGGACGGGCCGTCCCAATGTTGCCGCTTCCGGATATTGCCGAAGGTGTCGTA
>Ga0123352_10003020_pt1 | contig 24016 bp, 37 predicted proteins | sample TergutLab28metaG_FD_89700 | JGI IMG/M metagenome (GOLD analysis project Ga0123352, IMG submission 89700) | Labiotermes labralis P1 segment gut microbial communities from Petit-Saut dam, French Guiana - Lab288 P1 | ecosystem: Host-associated > Arthropoda: Insects > Digestive system > Gut ...
GCAAAACTATTTCGCCTGTAGCCGTGCGCCAAAATGTTTCAGGCAAACCCCAGTTTGCCGTACTCTTAATCAACTCATTTAGCGGCGTAGATATATCGCTGTTAACCGCCTTTACTATTTTATCCCACATAGTTCATTACCTCCTAATATATAAATCTCTTAATTGTGCATTGTCAATTGTCAATTGTGCATTGCTAATAATATCCTATCAATAAGCGTAGGAACACAACCCCCAATCGCCGCCTTTAACCCATATCCATCTTTAGCAGTCCACTTTTCAGTAACTTCCGTTATCGGAGCATGTAGCGTTATGTCATCATATTTCATTGTCACTATATCGCCAAGTTTGTAATCAACGCCGTATTTAAAGCTGTGATGAGGGTTGATAACGCCGTCAAGTGCCTTAACATGAACCATGTCGTTAAGCCTTAACGCACCTAATTCCCGCTGTTTATCCGCTTCACCTCTTGGTATGCTTCCTCCTGAAACAAAAAGTTCTCTTCGGTTTTCCCCGGAAATTTCATTATTGACAAAAGCAATCTCCCTGCCGATGCTATCCCTTCTGGAATCAACAATTGCAACGTTTCTGTAACTTACACGGCTGTCGGTATAACACTGTGAAAATACATTATCGTATTCCGAAGAAAAAATAACCGGCGGCAATACAGTTTGTAAAGATGTTAAATCCCTGCCGGAAAGCACGTCAAAAATAAACTTTCTAAGCTCAACATCCATAATCATCTTAATTCCAAGCCCGGTTAAAGCGGCGGCAGATGCAGCTTCCTCATGAAGCTTTTTATAATCGGTGCTAATGCTTAATTCCTTACCCCGCTTTTCATCCGGCGCAAAGTCCACAAGCGGTATAACCCGGTTAATGTCCTTTGCTAAATCCCCCATGTTATACCGTACGAGAGCCTTGATAACACTTTCTCCACAGCCAACCATTGACCAGCTATCCAGTCCCGGATAAGGATATGTAACCCTGTAGCTCAAAAGATGCTCCGGCGTAAACCCCTTAACAAAAAGCGTTTCACCTTTATCTGAAATACCTCCCATCCTGCGCTCGATATGTTCAATAATCCCGCTTCTTTCTTTGTCGATATAAATAAAATTGCCGACTTTAAAAAGCCGTGCGCTTGCTTTTGCGAAGTTTATGCTGATTTGAAACTCTCCAAACCTTGTCAGCCTTTTAACAAGCACAAATTCTTCATAATCAGAAATCTCTCCGAGAAAATTAAACTTGTTATCGAAAACTCTAATGTCAGCCCTCAAAAGCTGCACCCCCTAAACATATGACTCCGTAATAATATTGCCGGAAAATATGGTAGTTTTAGTAATGAAAATCTTTGGCTCATTAAACTCAAGCGTCTCCGATATGCTTCCATCAGTATTAAACACTGTCGTCTTGATCGCTAAAACAGAGCTGTTAAACCTGTTAACAATCCGTGCGTCTATTGAACCGTCATCTAAAAACGTCGTTATCATGTCATAACCTGATCTTCTGCTCCAATCATCAAAATTGGTATTGCCTTGCGTAAAAAGCTCTGCCTTAATCTGGTTAAACCATCCGCTGTAAGCCATTTCAAATTTACTCCAATCCGCAGTAAACCTGGCTAAATCATCGGTCCTTGATAGCATGAAATCATCAAAATTTGAATTCATTCGCCCTGTTATTTCATCATACAAAGCAAGATATCTTGCAAACGCTTCCGAAAAATCCGGCTGTTCGATAATCCCGGTTACAATACCGCAAAGCTCAGGGCTTAACCTTAAATCGACTATATTGCTTGCAAAAATCTCAAAATCGCCTGCATTTGTACGGATATCCGCAATGCCAAGCTCCCATATTTCATTATCTCTTTGAAGCATAGGCGCAGTCGGATTCGCCGCCGCAATACCTGTTTTAACAGCGGCAGTAATTTTGCGCTCTTCCTGCCTTAAATCAAGCCGCAAGACAACTCTGTCTACCCTCGGTAAAAGGCTGTCCGCCGGGCGCAATGTAAGCACCTTCGGGAAATCTCTGTTTTCGTAATAATATCCGTTTACAAACGCCTTACCGGGAAGAACTTGAATGTTCATCCCGAAAGTTCTTGAAACGCTAAGAAAATTCCCGCCAAACATTACACCGTTTCCGATAAATGAAGCAAAATAGTTCGCAAAATCCGAAGCAGTATAAACTCTATCCCCCAATTCGCTGTTAAAAAACGAGCTGTATTCAGCCATTTATTCCCCTCCTATATCCCAAAATATAACCTCCTGTAATTGATGCACGCAGTTGCCGTTATCTTAGAGTCAACGCTTTTATATCCCAAAATATAACCTCCTGTAATTGATGCACGCAGTTGCCGTTATCTTAGAGTCAACGCTTTTATATCCCAAAGTATAACCTCCTATAGCTAATCCGCACGTTTGCTGTTTCGTTACCGACTTCTGCCTTGAATTTAATAGTGTTTTCCCCAACCTGAATCTGAAAAAACGTACTTTCAAGGTCAATATGATGAAACGCATTACGGGCATTGCCTGATGTATCTGTGATAATAACGCTTTTGTTACCAAACGACGTGTCTATCGTCATAACCTCGTTTGAAGCTATCGGCGAATGTATTTTTATAAACTCACCCGTTGTAAGGTTATGAATTTCCGGTGTTTTAACAGGTCCCGGAATTTCAATAAACAATGGTGCTTCAACATCTCCTGTGTTGTTTAACACGGTCTGCCCCTTTGCTATTTCCCCGAAGATAATGCCTTCGTTTGCTATTTCAAGCGGGAATGAAAGCCTCGGGTCAATTTCCAAAAGCTGAAAGTTAAACGCATTTATATCCGCAATAAAGTTCCCGGGAACAACAACGGATAGGTTGAAATAAAGTATCCCATCGGGCATAGTGTAGTCCGCATCCAAGAAATTCGGTCCGTCAACTACTTGAACATCTTTAAAAACCTTTTCAATTCCTCTGCCTGATACAATTAAATCCCCAACAGAAAGAGGGTTCATAACGCTTATAATTTTCCTGCGCCATTCACCCTCTTCATGCTTGCTGTGCGTAACTAAACAGCCGTTTACCGTGACAACCCTTTCTGAAACATCCGCAAAAATCCGCCGCCGTCCCTTTTGATAAGGCGACTTAACCATAACCGCCTCTGCCCCTGTTCCATCCATTCCTTGTTGACTAAGGAAAAAAACAGGTGCGCTGTCACCAAAGAGGATAAAGCCTTCGGTTTGCTTGTTTACATATTTTAAGCGTAAAATATAACCGCCCCCTTGTTAAAAACTAAGCCCTAATCTGCGCATCATAATTTGATCTTTAACCATAAGCTCATCAATAGATGCCGGGGTAGGGCTGATATACGTAGGGCTGTAAACAAGCCCGCCGCTCGTTTCTGGTAATGCCTTTAATGCCTCTTGATGACCGCCTAAAGCTTGCGGCATGCTGCCAAAAGCCCTGTCATCGCTTCTCGTTTCCGCCATAACATTCCTTGCGCTTAACCCAAAAACTGCTGCTTCATTAGCCGAATGCCTTATATCCGACATGCTTTCGTTAAAGCTTGAAATATGCTCGACAGGTGAACCTGAAAACGGTTCAAAATAATTCATGCCGTTAAAGCTAAGCGCACCGGAAAATCCAACAACATTTGAATTAATCCCAACAGACCCACCGCTTGAAGCATTGCGAACTGCCTCTGCAACGCTTGCAAGATGTGATTGAATTCTGCCTGCTGTGCTGATTATCCCGCTTAAAAGTGCCTCACCATATTCTGTGCCTATTCCCAAAAAAACAGGAACAAAATCGCTTAAAATTCTGCGCTTTTCCCTCATTGATTCACGGATTATTTCCTCACGCCGCCCCGCTTCATGCGCTAAAACATCCGACTTTAACCCTTCCGACATTTCAAAGTTTGAAGCATCAAGCCTGTAAATATTAGACTGACTAAAAAGCCTACGGTTAAATTCGTTGCTGTGAGCAACGGATTCTCTGGTTAAAATCATCCCTTTGCTAGTCGTGTTTTCAGCATAATCATTAAGCCATCTGCGTAAAAAATCAGTCCTTGCTGATGTAACATCGTTAAGCATTGTTAAAGTACCCTGTGCAAATGATGTATTCAAAGCTGCCATCGGTCGGTTCATATCCGAAGCAAATGTAATCATCCTCCGCTGTGCATCAGCCAAGCCCGATAAATACTGGCTTGTATCAAGCGTTAAGTAAGCCGCAACAGTTCCCGCATTTACAGCCATTTATTCCCTCCTTCCCATTTTTGCAAAAAAGTAACAAGATCTTCGCCTTGTCTATCCATCAAAATTTCTTTCCCTGTCGAAAGCTCGTTTATAATGTACAAACAAGCCTCGTTAAAGCAGAAAGCTTCGTAACAGCCCGAAATTCCAATAATCTCTGACGGCAAAACCCTATATCTTTGGCTAATCGCCACTATTCTCAGTATTGCCTTTGATTTTACGAAATTCCGAAAGAGCTTTAACCCCCGACTGCGTATAGTTGAATATTTCAATCAACTGCAAATCAGTAAGGTTAATCCCGCTCTCACTAAGTTCAGAATAGCTCGGTTCAATCAAAGCCTCTTTAGCAACCAAAATCAAAAGCTCTGCCATTTCTTTAAACTCCATCTTCCCCTTAATTCCGCCGGTAAAAAGTTGTTCAGCCGCGCCAAGTAAAGGATTAGGAATCCCCCCGGAAACAGCAAGCTGTAAAAGCGACGGTCTGCGAAGCTTCGCAAAAAACCGAGCCTCCGCATCAAACGGCGAAAGCTCAATAACTTCCCCCGCTAGGTTAGTTCTTAGCTCGTTAATGCTTGTAACTCTCATGTTATCACCTCCTGTCTGTGATTTTACTTTAATTTCCTTGCAAAATGTGGTACAATAAGCCCATTAAATAATTAGGAGGATATTTATAATGGAAAAAAGTTATACACCCCTTAAAACTGCACTTATAGAAGAGTCTACTAGTTGGGCAAAAGCACCTACCATTTCAGACCTATTACAGAAATTTTTAGATGAACACAAAATTGGGGAAGAGCGCCTTGTACACATTTGCCCTATTGCGCGTGGAACAGGAGTTAGAGTTGATCTCTTGGTAACATATAGAGCATAACCTTTAAACAGATACCAATTTCCCCAACTTGGCTTTTTGGTTGCGCAAATTTTTAATTTCTACATAATAAACGTCCCCTTCTTCATGAACTCTGCTGAACAAACGCCTTTCTTCATTTGCTAAACCCCCAAAACAAAAAGCAACCCAGCCCGAAGAGAGCATGGATCGCTTTTTATGTTTAATTATGGTATAATTACTTTAACACAAGTGCATAAGGGCGGTAGGGCAAACTCCGAAAGGAGGGATGCTAATGTCTACATATGAAGTAATTTCGCTTATGTTCATAGCTATGACTTTTGTTACAGTTCTGATAAAGCTGATAATCTACATACTTGACGTATTTTCCAAAAGAAAATAACCCGCCACTGTGCTAAAGGTTTCGGGTTATTCTGCAATAACTAATAATAATCTAAAAGCCTTACCGCCTTTAAGCGGCTTGTGCCAGAAGAGAGTGTTGACAGCACTCTCTTCTTTTTCTTTAAAAACATTATACCAAAGCAACCTACCAAAGTCAAATCAAAAATTTGCTTTTCAGGGTAAATCATGGTATAACTATTTTAACACAAGTGCATAAGGGCGGTAGGGCAAACTCCGAAAGGAGGGATGCCGTATGTCATATGAAGCTATTACGCTAATATTCGTGGCGATGACTTTTGTCATAACACTAATAAAGCTAATGATTTACATACTTGACGTATTTTCTAAAAGAAAATAACCCGCCCCCCTGCTAAGGCATGCGGGTTATTTATTCATAAAACAACCAAAAGCCTTACCGCCTTTAAGCGGCTTGTGCCAGGAGAGAGTGCGTCAACACTCTCTCCTTTTCTTTAAAAACATTATACCAAAGCAACCTACCAAAGTCAAATCAAAAATTTGCATTCCGGGATAAATCATGGTATAACTATTTTAACACAAGTGCATAAGGGCGGTAGGGCGAACTCCGAAAGGAGGGATGCCGTATGTCATATGAAGCTATTACGCTAATATTCGTGGCAATGACTTTTGTCACAACATTAATAAAGCTGATGATCTACATAATTGACATATTTTCTAAAAGAAAATAACCCGCCCTCCTAGCTAAGGTATACGGGTTATGAAATAAAGTAATACCCTAAAAGCCTTACCGCCTTTAAGCGGTTTGTGCCAGAAGAGGGTGTTCGCCAACACTCTCTTCGTTTTCTTTAAAAACATTATACCATCACAATCCTACCAAGTCAACGAAAAAAATAACAATTAACAACAATCACCTAAACTCTCGGTAATTCATCCACCATCTCAATAACATAAGGTGCTTCTCCTGCTCTCGGAGCTGTTTTAATGATATATCTAGCCGAGAAAAACCTATCATCTTCAAACCCAAGCTCTATAGGCTCGCCTTTTCCGTTTGGCAGACTAAGTTTTGCATATCTTAATGTTATCCCGCTTGTGTCGGTCTCTTCTGTGTAAATATCAACGTTAAAGCTGTTAAGCTCCGGTTTGAACCCTGCCACAGGGGGAATGTACTTCATAAAATTCCCGCCTGCGTCTTTAGTAACTGTGCCGCCTTGTAAAACAGCTACAACTTCCGGCAAAAACATATTATCTTGAAATTCAACTTCGACCCCTTTAATCGTGGAATCAAATTGTCTTTGCGCCTTTAAAATGCCTTTGATAATAAGCTCTGTCCTTTTACCGTTTTCAATTAAAACCTTGGCATTTGCCTTTGTTGCCGTTGAAAAGGAATAAGCCCTACCCTCCTTATCTGTCAAAACGACAAGCGAAACGCCTGTTAATGCCTTTTCAAGTGCATTACCTCCCATAATTACCTCCTCCTTTTATAAACCTCATAAAACATAGTGCATGTATAAGCACGAACAGCATGATCAACAGCAATCCCGGTAGCCTCTCCTGTGCTTTTGAGCCAAAAAAGACCTTTAATGCACTGCCTGATTTCATTAATATATCTCGAAACATCACTATATTTACCAATAGGATAAAAAATAATGACCGAAACAACAGCCGCCGAGACAGATGCCCCGCCTAAAACGCTTTCACCATCCTCTTTAATAACCACGTAAGGTTCATTGCAAAATCCTTCATGCTGCCCGATAGAATAAACATTAAACCCGCCGTTGCTTAAGCGGTTATAAATCAGTTCAAAAATACTGCTTTTCAAATTAAGACCACCTACCTAACCTCTGCCTCTATCCTTCAAATTCATCCGCCGAGCTGCCATACGAGCAACAGGTAAAGCCCATCTTCTAAGCGTAGGAAATAAAACCGCCCAGTTTCGTTCATTTGCAAGTTCAAGGAATATCGAATGCCTTGTCTTACCCGTTAGAATGATTGTTAGTATATTGCCCCTAACACTTGAACTGCCGGAAATAGCACGCCTTGCATCTCCTGTAATATCATCCCAACGTGCTTCATTCTTAGCGATCTCCTGCAATTCATTTGCCGCTAAAGACCCCGCTTCCGCAAGCCTATTTCCGGCATTTACAGCAATCGCATCAACCCGTCTTATAAAGTCATGAATATGAACCATAACACCACCTCAACTTCCAATACCGACGATACTCAAATCAACAAAAATGCCATTCTCGGTATGTATGTCCACAACCGCAAACCGCTCCCCATTAATTTCAAGCATATCACCTCTTTTAACAAGTGCGCTTTCGCCATCATAAACAGCCAGAAAACCTTCCCTAAACCTAGGGCTTAACCTGCCTTTATCGGCAACATCAACTAAAATTCTTTGCCATCTTCCACGGTAATATTGCCCCGTAATTTTAGCAACAAACTCCTCACCGCAAGGCTCTGAAAATTCATTTAAAACAGCCCGGTAAACATCAGCAGTATCTGCCCGAACTAAAATCCCCCTTTTAACAAACCGAGCAGCCTGCCTTTCACATAAACTCATAAAACACCCCCAAACTAATGCACAATGATCAATGAACAATGTTCAATTACATCAACCGATTGCCCTTGACCTTCAAATTGTGCATTGTCAATTGTACATTGCCTCTACCCGTCTTTACGAACTAAAACTCGCCCAAGCCCGGGGCGATATTGCCGGGCAAGCGAAAGCCAATAATCCCGATTTCCCGAAACAGTAAGCCCGCTAGGCAGCCGAACCCCATCATTTTCAGCCTTCCGTATCAAAGCCATATAACTCGCCCTTCTTAAATCAAACCCAGCCTCTTCAAGAATCAAAACAAGCTCTTCATCCGTAAAAAAAGGAACATCCCCCTCACGAATATTAACCTTAAGCCTCTCCAAACTTTTCAAAACATCCCTCCCTCTTTTTAAAGCACAAATTACAAATCACAAATCACAAATAAAAGATTGACAACAAAAACCGTCAGAAGTTAAAATATTTTGTGCATTGTGCATTGTGCATTGTGCATTGTGCATTGTGCATTGTGCATTGTGCATTGTGCATTGTGCATTGTGCATTGTGCATTGCTTAAATCTCATGCACAAACTGCACAATCCTAACCTGCTTAGGCTCATAAACTCTAATCCAGTTATATCCATCCGCAAGCTCTGTTCTTGACGGGCCTTCCAAAAGTGCAACGCTCTCGCCTGTAAACTTAATTCCACGCGGATGAAGTATAAAATTCTTGCGGTTGATTAAATAATCAACACCCGAACCCTTCTTTCTGTCCCTGTCAACTTCTGCGGCAACAAACCCAACCGGAGAGCCATTACCAAACGCAACCGCTCCCTCGCCAAAAAGATATGTAGTATACTTTCCATCCTCGGTTTTAGGGCAGCTGTCATCAACGATAACCCTAATCCCCTGATAAGTATCAAAATCCGCATTTACTGAAGGGCGGATAACATCAAGCAAGTTCTGCTTTTTAAGAAGGGCCTTCGTGTCACTGTGCATAACAACCGCCGTAAGCTGTTCACTTGCATCGCCAAGAAGCTGCTGAGCATCAATAAACGCTTCCGTCGTCCAAGACTTACTGCCTGCTGTTTTTGTAATATCAAGAACATTACCGGACATTTCAGAACCGGAAAAAGCCCCATCCAAAATAGCGATAAGCTCCTTTTGCATATCTCTAGCCCAAAATCCGGCGACTAAATCACCAATAGCCGCCATAGGGTCAGCACCGCTCAAAGCTGCCGATAAGTCAGTCGCTCCCCACATTTTAGCCCTTCTGATAATCGGTGCTGCATCATTTCCTGAAACTATTTTACCGGCACTCAAATCTGCCCCTTCAATAACCTGTTCCGATTCCCCCAAAAGATCCTCAAAAAACGGCATGTTAACAACCGTTCCGCCCGCCGAAGCCAAATCATCAAACGCTTTACCGACAGTAATAATACCCGACTGTACAAGCGCACTTTGTTCCATAGTCTTCTTAACCACATAAGGTTCAAAAACCTCCGGAACGATAACATCATACAAATTTGTGTAACTCATATTTTCTTCCTCCTTAGGATTTTTTTGAGCTTAAAGCTCTAAGTCTTTATATTTAACAGGCTTGCCCGCTAAAATCATGTTTTTATTGCGCCGCCAATTAATTGGCAACGGTGCATAACCTCATTCCGCCATCTTTTCGGCGCAACCCTTTTCTCAAGGGGGCTGGTCGTTCATTTTCGACGAACTGCTCGCCCATGCAACCTGGGTGATTAAAGTTTTCTAAGGAAAACTTTAATCGGGGGTTTATTGCAAAAAAATAAGGCATATGCCTTATTTTCGTGTCTTGCTTTGTTCTTCAATGTAAAGATAGTCAGGTTTAAGTTTGTTTCCCTATGCGCTATACGGCTCAATCTTTATATTATATGCGAACCAATGGTTGAATAAAATCACTGTCATTGCGGGCTTTGACCCGCAATCTCACCAAATCAATGTGCTTACAAGATTGCGGGTCAAGCCCGCAATGACAAAAGTTTGTTTTTTAACTCTTGATGGGCGTATTATTTATAAGAGCTTCAATTTTCATTTCCCTCATCCGTAATTTCTTCCACTTCCCATTCAAACATTTCACAAAAATCACCAAAACAATTTTCACATATCCAGTGGTACTTATCTGTCGTACAATATGCTTTTTCGTCAGAATTGTTTATAACATCGGAACAAAAGCTACAATGATCATGACTCCATCCCGGTCTATAAGCTTCATAGTTAATATGCAGCAACCTCTTTTGAAATAAGTAATTCATCTGATTGGTTAAGCGCCAATCGTTATTTTCAACCATATCCTACATAAACTCCCTACAATACTTTTCAAGGTCTGTTGCATCTGGGTACTCATCAGCATATTTCTGCACAACTTCGTTTGATCTGGAAATAACAAGCAGCAAAGATGAGTCCCACGGGACTATTTCAATCTCTGCCAAAGGGTTTTGTATTGACACCGGCAGTTTCCAAAAGCCTGTATATCCGTCAGCAAAAGGTAATGGATGTATCAATGCATCCTCCAATTTCACGCTTTTATCAAATACGCTTGCCACACACCAAACAAAAATTGGGTCATACTTTTTCAAAATCTCCATAAGCTCTTCGCCTGTAACCCAAGCGTAGTCTGCCCCTATTGGAATTTTGGGTAAATATTCACATGTGAAAAAATATTCGGTTAATAGCCAATTGTATTTTTTGATATCTTCACCGAGTACGCTCATTACCTCTTTTAGATTTGTGAAGTAATTTGTTTTTAGTTTTTCAATTATTAACCCTTTCATGCTATTGAAATCTACCCTTAGCCACTTGTCAATTCGTCAAGACCATGCAAAACATAATACTTAATAAGTTCATCACCTTCAAAAACATACGCCCTCTCGCATTTAGAACAACACCACAAATCAAGGCTGGGCGGCGGTATCTTTGCCGAATCAATATCCCCAAGATTGACCTTATCCTCCCATTCCCTATCAGAATATACTACTAAACGCACATCCTCTTGATCTTCAGATAGTTTGTTCCCACACTCGCAGACCATGGACTTATCTTCTGATACAAAATCATACTGAAAGTTTTTAAGTTCCGCATGACTGTACAGGACATAATACTTAACAACTTTATTACAATCCCTCGTATCATTGTCATTATATGGGAAGGCATATGCTCTTTCGCATTCAGGACATCTCCATACATCGTAATCAGCGGATGGAATATCAGTTGAATGCATAGAACCGGTATTAATAATATCTTTCCATGCCCCGTTTAAATATACCCACCACTCTATGTCATTTGGTGCCATGCCGTTCCACATTCTGTGATCACATTCGCAATAATATTGCGCCATAATTTAAAAACTCCTCTCTTAGTTACGGATACCTAATGATTCCACCGTCAATCCATACTTCAATCCTACCGGGCAATCTTCCGTTAGTATATTGTCCCTTTAGCCTATTAATAAGTTCTCGCGCTTGCAGTTTTGACAAACCCGAACCTCGTGCATCAACTATAACAACGGCTGCACCCTGTTTGTTAAATCCATATTTAGCTCGTTTCATCCCAGTATTTGTATTTGCATTTTCTAAGGTCTTTATTTCAGTCCTTACGCCATTTACTTTCATATCAGGAGTGCCCTCGCCGCTTGTGGTACTGCGTGGAATCATTTCAATGGTTTTACCTTTTTTGACTAAATCATTAATCACACGCCATTCGCCCGGTGTTGGCTGATGCGGTGTGTCATTTGTAAAGCTCCCGGTTTTTCCGCTTCCACCCTGCGTATTGCCAAACCGACCACTACTACCCCCGCCCATCACTGCACCGCCTTTCTTACAGTGATGGCATAGTTCTCAATCCCAACAACATTAATACCTTGTTCCCTATATTCACCAAAAATATTATCAGGCGTACAGCTATAATTAACGATGGTATCGGGTTTTAATACCTTAACCATCTCTGCAAGACCTTTTACAAAGTATCTGCGGTCAGTTTTGTTTTTTGCTAAACTTTATCATTATTACATGTTAATTTTTCAATTCCATCACCGAAAACCACCAATCCAAAATCCTCACAGCTAGTCTCATAAAAACACCAATTTTCACTATCGCCTGATCCATCAATAAAGGATTCAAGCACAAAACCATTTTTGAAGTAAATTGATAGGTCTCCAAGTTCACTAACTTTAACCTTATCCACTATAAACTCAAAAGGCTCTGTTCCAATATACTTTGCAATCATTTCATCAAAGTAATTATTACCACGAATTGCCCAATTAAAAGAGTCCCAATCAAAAATTTCTTTTGATTCCATCTTGGAATTTTTGACTAATTGAGAGTTAGGCAAAAAGACATCAGATTTCGCAAGAAGAATTTTATCTCCACAAGATAATCTCATGCTGCACGTGATATCTAAAGCAAGCTTGCCGCTCATGATTTTTTTACAAATTACCTCCCCATTCTCATCCCGAACCAATTTACCGCTTTCGTCATAGCAGGCTAGTTCGCATTCTACCAGATCTCCAAAATTTGCTGTAATTAGTGACCCCGCCCTATCTAATGAACGTAATGGCTGTCCGTTCAAAACGGAAACAACTTCCTTTGTTTTATTTAAGTCCTCTTTTTTCATAATCCTTTTCTCCTCAATTCATCCTCAAAACTTCTCTTATTGCGTCACGAATAGCATCAAATCCACCGCCTGTCCTACTTATAATGTCATGAACTTCTCTTCTTTGTGCCCGAGTAAGCCTCACACCTAAGCTTCTTGCGGCAGCGTCAACTTGTGGATTTTGCCTATCATTAGGCATGGGGGTATTGCCGTGTTGTCTCCTGCCCAACTCTCTTGAGTTATGCCGTCCGCCTCTATCAGATTCATCACGATCCCTGCTTCGCCTGCGAAATCCCCCGCCGCCGCCTCCACCAAAGAACGAAAGAGTCATAGGCAGTAGCAACTTAAAATCCCACGTCATAAATTACCCGCCTTCCTAAAAGCATCTCGCCAATAGTTAAGCGTAATAATTTCAATCCCTTGCTTTTCATAGGGTTCAAAAATATCTATAGATTTTGTAGCATAATTTATAATGGTATCAGGCTTTAACACCTCTACCATTTTAGCAAGACCTTTTTTAAAATAATAACGGTCTAGCTTGCTCCTTATGCCTCCATTTGTACAGACAGCATAAGATCCTCCTTGCTCTAGTCCTTCAAAAGCAAATTCGTAACTTCTTTCATCAGCCCAACGGACGTTTGCTACAATGTCAACCCCATTATTCTGTAACCAATAAGCAATCGCTCTATTTCGATATGTATTCCAAACTTGCATAGCAAGCGGTAAATCTCGATAAAGGCTGTAATCTGGTGTGATAACCCCGCCGAATCGCTTAAACATCTCCAAATACTGCTTAGGATTATTCCAAACCCTCTCGAACAAATAATCGTATTCATAAAAATGTAACCACTGTTCATGATCTTTTGACCGCTTTGCAAGGTTAAATGGAATAGCCGCTGTTGGTTTAAAGTCAGTTCTCTTGATTAACGGAAACTCGTTCACATCACTAAATGAAGCTCCACAAACAAGCCAAGACTTAAATACATCAAGTCGAGGACACTCTTCAAAATTCTTCATAATTTACTTCCCTTCTAAAATAACATATCAAAAACAATATGCCAACAAAAAAAGCAACCCTTTATCGGATCGCTATCAAACTCGAATCACTTATTATACTCACCCGCCAACACCATCAACCTCTTAGCCTTCTCCGGCTCATTCCTCAATATCCGCCCTTGCTCTGTAAGGCTAAACCCCTCCTTAGACCAGGGGTTTTTCTTCTTGTCACTAACCGTTTTCCTGGGAAAACTCCCGACATTTCCAATAACCACCTTAGGCTCGTCCGCCCCATAAAACAAATAACTGTCACTCTCACGAAGTTTTTCAATCTGATCCGCAAACCCTTCAATCCCGCCGTCTTCCGAAATTGTTAACGAATTCATATCAAGCAAAGCACAGACTGCCTTAAAGTTACGGCCGCTTGCTCCCGCTACTTCACGCTCTAAAGCATGATAAAATTCCCTTTCATGCGCTACTTTTTTCATATCAGAAATTTTCGTTTCATATTCACTTTTCATATTGCCTATTTTTGTTTCAAGTTCCAAAATTATCGCATCTTTATCCGAATTATTATCAATCATCTCAAATCTTCCTTTATCATTATTTTGCTCCATTATTAGCCCCATCCCTTTCTATAGACGTTATACTTTAAAACGCTACCGACCAAGCGCAGAGATTTTTCGATAAGCAAGGCGACGGAACCTCGTCGTACCCGAAGGTACGGCGAGGTTCCGGCAACGCAGCTTATCGGAAAATGTCAAGTTTGGCGGTAGTGTTTTGGAGTATATCGTCTATATCTCTTCTTCTTCCAAAACAACATCCGCATCTGCCATTTCCGGATTCCACTTTTTAATATAACTTTTACGGCTCATAACTTTTGCGTTAACAGCCAAAATATCTGATTGCTTCTCGTCAATTTCATCTTGAAGCAGGGGATAAACGTTTTCACATCTAACAGCTAAATCATTAGGCACATCACAATCCTCCAAAAACCCCGCCTGTTTAGCAATTAAAATAACGCTTTTTGCCATCCATTCTAAAAACGGTCTCCAAGCCGCAAACTTTTCTCCGCTTCTGGTTTCAAGCTGCCAATAAAGTGCCTTAATGCTCTTTCCGCTGTTAAAATACCCTTTAAGCTCGCCCGCCATAACGTTCGGAACGCTTAAAAGCTCATACATATCGCTCTTAACACGGTTTAAAACATTCTCAATCCGTACATCATATGAAAATTGTGATTCCAGCTTATAAAGCTGACAAGCATTATCTCCCGCCGTAATTTCCTTCTGTAAATCAATTAAAGCCGCCGGTGCAATCACCATATCTTTAAGACTCTCCTCGGAAGCGTTAACGGCAACCGTTTGCGGAAACATGTTAAATCTTAACGCATCAATATCATCACTTGCAATCCGGTTATAAACCATCTGGCTGTCGATAAGCTCTGCAACATCACTTTCCCCCTTTAAATCTCCCGAAAGTCCATCATTTACAATAACCCGGGCAGGTATAAACGAAAGCCCTGTATCTGCATTTTCATATATGACATCAACAACATCTCCGTAGCCATTGTATACAGCTTCGTTGACATAACACCTGTTGCCTTTCATCCAATATTTCTGCTTCCAAACCCGTTGGTTAACTTTCTCCGCTTCATCATTAAGCCCATGGAAGAAGATAATTGACTCAAGCCTATCAAAATCACGTTCATCAACCGAATAAACAAACCCCAAGCTAGGCACAAAGTTAATGCGAATTTCTGAATCAATAACAGAAAGCTTAACAGCAACTCTCTTCCCAATAAAACAATCCCTCGCCCCTTTAATCAGCTTTTCCGAAAACACATTATAAGCAAGAACCCGTTTGAAAAACTCTGAAACCCTGTCCGCAGCCTCCTTATCAGCCGCCGCAAACCGAAATTCAGGTTCCCTCCCAAACAAAAACCTCGCCTCTTCCTTAATCAGTTTCTTAATAAAATTAGCCCGCTTCCTTGTAGGCTCATAGTCAAGCCCGTCAGCAACCTCCCAAATCTGACCTTCACCTTCATACATTTCATAAAGCGAAATAATCTCCGCCAAATCACGAAGAACCTCACGCCCGTAAAGTCCCTCAAGTTCCATTTTAATGATATCCATGTTACTTAGCATAAAAATCCCATCCTCCTAAAATGATATAGTCAAATGATACTAAAGCGGCAACAAAAATTCTGTGTTTTGCACTGCTTTAGTATCATTTGACTATAATAAAAAAAGCCACTCCTAGTAAACTAATGAGCCGCTATTAATTATAAATTATCAGGTTAAGCACCTATTCATCTGATTGTACAATAAAATTAATTACTTGTTATCCTTGCCTTTAGCATTTTCCTCTTCACTTGAACTGCTTTTCGCCGCCTTATCTTTTACTAAATAATCCAATAGTTTGTGTGTTATAGTTTCGAATGATTGCAAATATTGGGTATTATTTATGTATTTAACCATAAATGCTAAAAGGGCACAAATTTCAGCAACGACAACAGTAAAAATACTAATCATTAATACAGTCGATATCGATATACAACCAATAGCATCTAAAATCAATAATACAAAGGCAACAGCGATGGTAATAGAGAGCAACCAACAAATAAACCTTATAAACTCAGCTCTCCACTTCTTTTTTTCATTTTCCTCTTCTTCGTTCAACTTATATATCTTATTTGCAATGCTCAAAGAATCTTGAAGTATCTGCATCTTTAATTCAGACTCACTTTTATGCCCGGAGTCTTTTTCCGAGCAATCTATAATACTATAAGCATCCTCCTCATTGCCATCAAGAGTTTGGGTCTGAATGGATTTTGCGATAGCATCTAAAATATCCTTTTCAATTTTTTCATCCACGATATCCAAGCCCCATTTCTTTAAGCCGAATTCCCATAGCAATCTCAGAAACATCAAATATTTCTGCTAAATAGAAGGCAACAGGAAATGGCGTACTGTTATATATCCTTTTAACCTCTTCGGCGGGCATCAATAACTCAGCAGCAAATATATTCGCTTCTCTTTCCATTTTATTAGATCTGCCGCGAAAGCTAACAATTGACCTGTTTTTATCTTCATGCCCATTCATATGCAAAAAATAATGACCAAGTTCATGCGCAATGGTGAATCTCTGTCTAGTATCAACATCATTTTGATTAACCACTATAAACTTATTATTTTTATCTGAAATTAGCATAACTCCTGATATTTTTTCCCCCTTATGCTCCTTTTCAAGCGGCTCTAAGTTCTCATATATGATTTTTATGCCATACTCTTCACATATTTTTTCCAGGTCAACGGGAAGCTCACCATTCCAATTATTCGCCAAAACATCTTTTGCATTTTTGATCTCAGCCATCTTAAACACCGCCTTTAGCTTCTTCTTGCCTACATAATATAACAATTTGTTAAAAATTTCAAGCCCCATATGCCATCACCTCTTGTAATATATAGGCGGCATTAAAGATTTATAAAGCGAAATCTTTAACGCCCTCCTATGAATTAGTGAAAATATTCGGCGATAAATAATAAGAAATTATAGATGTTTATCACCGAATATATAGTATGCAACATTGAAGGATTATGATTCCGAACTACCTCCGTCCTTTCCCGCTAAAACTCTTAAACTCTTTAACATCCAAAACCTCAATCCCATCAAGCCCATACCAAACGGCACTAAGCGTATGAGCATCTATATTAAACTTATCAGCCACAAAACCGCCAAAGCCATCCTTTGCATAACTAAGCCCTGAAAGCTCTCGAATAATGTTCGGGCATCTGTCAGAACATATTATCCGTTTGAACCGCTTAACCTTCTTCAAATTAGCCAATCGGCTGCCCGGAAACTTCCTAGCCCCAATCATTTTAATCCCTCGTTTATTAAAATATGATATAGTCTTGGGTTCTGCGCTGTCTGCCCAAATAACCTCTCCATTTAAGTCAAGCTCCAAAAGCTCATCAGCCGTAACATCATCAGTCATTCGGTTTTTGTAATATTCACGATATAAATAAAGAACCTTTTCGCTAACATCTATAACCATCCAAACAACTGCATTAAAGCTCGTCTCAAATCCAAAATCCATCCCAATTCTGTAAAAAGGTCTGGAACTCTTCTCAGTCATTGCAATGACATCTTTATGCGGCATAACCTCAAACTGCGGAAAAACCCGTACCCCACAAACCCCAAATTGCCCAAGCCGTGCAACCCGATACAAATCTTCGTCATATTCAATAAGCTCATCAAGCTGACTAACATAATCGCTCGTAATAAACGAATTATCCATGACTGTCGAATGATTATAATAAACATCCCCAATGGAAAGCTCTTTCGTTTGATAAAATTGCTCTTCAATTCCATTGCTCTCAAAAAAATGCCGATAAACCCAATTGCTTTTATCTACAGGATTAGTAGTCAGTAAAAAATGAAGAGGCAGCGTCGGATGACGCAGCCTCCCTAAAAGCTCTTTAAACCCTTCATATGAAACCTCAGCACATTCTTCGACCCATACAAGCGTTATGTTGTTGATAGACTTAATCTTTTCCGGCTTATCCATCCCCTTAAATAAAATCTTCGAACCGTTGCAAAACCGAATTTCAAGCGGTGACGAATGTATATCAACAAACTCTAAAAGCCCAATGTCTTCAATAATCTCAACCAAAAGCGAAAAACAGCTGTCCTTTAATGTAGCATAAACATTCCGAACAACAATCGCCGTCCGCTTTTCCATAAACAGCTTAACAATAAGCTTCAAAGCCGTGTGATAGCTCTTCGAAGACCCATATCCACCAACCAATAAGTAAAATTTATGATCAAAATCCCATAGATATCTTTCGAAATGAGCATTCACTTTTTTGTTTATTTTCAAGCTTTTCCTCCTCAATTAACTAGCACAAAGAAAACCCGGAGGTAGCCGCCTCCGGGTTTTCACTTTGTTGCATTACATAATGGGTTTATTGCCTTATCAAATTATATCAAAACTAAATTTTCCTGTCAATGGCTAATTTTCCTGCGGCTCGGTATCTTTTCACAGCTTTATTATGTTATATATCAAGTCAATAACATTTTCTATATCATTCTTAGCCATCTCATATACCATATCAAGCTTAATATCCTCATAAGAGTGGAACAGCCTGTTTCTGAGACCTATTAGCATATGCCATTCATCCTTAGAATATTGCTCCATAAACGATTTGCTAAGCCCATTTGCATTTTCCCCTAGTTGACCTAACGCATAAAGAACTGAATCCTGTAAGTCCAAATCAGAAATAAACTTGTCAGAAGTCACATTTTGCATTCTTCTGTTTACTCTAAGTGCGAATTCTAACATGCTTGATAACAGTCTTCTATCTTTAGCGTTCATAAATAACAATCCCTTCTTTCATTATTGAAGTATAAGTTTGAGATGGATTCCTAATTTCAGACAACTCAAATATGTCTGTTCTCAACGGAAGAGCTTTATCAATTTTATATATCGCACTAAACAATTTACCCCCTCTTAATAAGCCGCCGCTATCTATTACCAAATCAAGGTCACTAGACTCCGCTTGTTCCCCTCTGGCATAAGAACCAAATACAATAACCTTCCGTAAGCCAAGCTCATCAGCCACTTCCGATATTGCACTGCTTAACATCTCTAAAGATGGCATATTTTCACCTCTTACACAAAACTAACCGAATTGTAACATTACTGCTATTATGATAAATTAAAGGTATCGGGATGTCAATACATTTGGTTGCGGTAACAAAACTAAGTGTAGTCATTTAGCGAGCTCCTCAAATGCTTTAATATGCTTTGACATAATTCGTGAAGCCGCATTATCTACGTCAATATCATCTGCAACAGCAATGCCTTGTCGCAGCATACTATAATCTAAAATAACATATCTTGGTGCGTTGTTTTTCAAAATTATCGCCGTTCCCTTTTCATCAACAATGCGAGCGACCTTTGAAAAATTCTGATTTGCTTCTGAAATAGAAATTAAGTTATCAACATTTATGTTCATATCATCACTCCTTTGCGCTAGCATATCACGAATTTAGGTTAAATACAACCTAAAAAATTTCCAACTTAAAACCGTGTTGTATATTGTATTGCAAGGGTAATCTTTGTCATAAATTAATCTTCATCCAAGACAGATATTCCAAAATAACCGGTAAATTTGCTTCTACATCAGGGTGATTTTTATTCGATAATTTATTCAAATACTTCATACAGCTTATCATTTCTCTGGCATGAGATTCCTCAAAAGATAGGATCATCCTATCTTTGGTTCTTTGGCTTAAAGTTTCTATAAGCCCTTTGCTTAACTCTAACTGCTTCAAAAGTTCATCTACTGTTCTCACGCCTTATCCCCCTAAACTTGTAATCTCAAAGCTAAAAGATTGTATCAACCAAAAGCTGGTGCACCTTATCCTCGTTTTATTACTTATTATATCATCCCTGTTGTGCTTTGCAAGCAAAAACCACTCATCTGTCTTTTCCATTGCAATTTTATACAAAGCAATAACTGTCAAAAAGTAGACATTTTGACAGTTATCACTTCTCACTATTCGCCCTAAACTCCCTCAATCGCCGATAAAAACTGGATTCCTTCAACCCTGTTCGCTCCAAAGCCTCTTCAAAAACTATCTTTCCGCTTTCCCATTCTTTAACCAGCTTACTAAAATCATCAGGAGGTTTTTTGACAGGCCGCCCAAACTTAACCCCACGTGCCTTGGCAGATGCAATCCCTTCCGCTTGCCGCTTCCGAATACTCTCTCGCTCATTCTGTGCCACAAACGACAAAAGCTGCAAAGTCAAATCGCTGATAAACGTACCTAGCAAATCTTTTGCCATCCTCGTATCAAGCAGCGGCATATCAATAACAACAATATCAATCCCTCGCTCCTTGGTAAGAATGCGCCACTGATTCTGAATTTCCTCATAATTACGCCCAAGGCGGTCAATGGATTTTATGTAAAGTACATCCCCCTGCCGAAGCCTTTTGACAAGCGCCTTATATAACGGACGTTCAAAATCCTTACCGGATTGCTTATCAATAAATATTTGCGCCTGCGGAATTTTTAAAGCCTCTACTGCATCAAGCTGTCTGTCTTCATTTTGATCTACCGTTGATACTCGTACATATGCGTATTCTTTAATAGCTATCAGCCCTATCTTTTATGTTAAAAACAAAATCGGCTGCATAAAATATGCAACCGGATTTCTTTTAGGTTCATCAATTATTAATACTTTCCCACAAGTTTATGCGTGTTTTTAATTATGGGAAAAAGGGATTAGCTCTGTCTGTTAATCTGGCGTAATGATGCATCTATTGCCTTGGTCTAAAAATCCAAGCTCTGTTAACATCTGCATTTTCATCAGCAAACTCAAACGTGATCGAAATATTCCCATGTTCAATGTTTACAATATAGCCTCCGCTTGCATAATGTTCATTATGAATCATATCATCCACTCGTTGGCGATATGTTATATTTGCAAATACTTCGCTTAATCTGCCAATTCCTAAATTCCAAGCTGAATTGTTGATAGTGTACTGGCTGTCAGTAATAACGATTAAGCTAATCGGGTTGCCAGCAAAATAATTAACTATATTCGAAAGAGCAAATCCGCCAAGTGTCCCGGCATCACCAACAACAACGAAAAACCCTCTAAACGAAACAAACTGCCCTCCGGTAAAAGCGAAGGTGTCAAAAGGTGATCCATATTGCTCAATTATTTGCCCTAATGTCATAGAGAAAATTTCGGGCAAATTAATGTTTCTGCCTAAATTCGCCGGAGATTCAGGCTCGGCGATAGGCTGAGTGCTAATAAGCACAGTGCTTGACTCACTATTTCACCCAACATCATACTCCACACTCTCAAACACAGCTCTCATCTCTAATTACCCCCATTGTGTTTTTTATATTGCAGCAAATTATAAAGCGAAAAACAAGACATTTTGTGTGGTTTCCTGCAAAAAATAAGACTCTCACCTAAAACACAACTACGCTTATCAGCTTTTACAAACACAAGCGAAATTTGTTGAAAAATACATATTGATGTGTTAAAATTATACCGTGAAAAGACATATGAAACGGCACAACCCTCTGTATAAAGCCGGCGGTTTTTCTCGACGCCGAGATTATACAGAGGGAGGTGAATGAGAATGGTGAATATCTTAGTAACTCTAGGCAACGTAGTACTGTCAATTATTTGTTCTATCGCAGGTAATATTCTTGATAGATACATACAGCGACATGCTAAAAGTTCCCAAAAGTGCGAAAAGAGCCCGCTCTCCCCAGAGTAATAGCCCTTTTCCAAACCGAAGTGGGCGCAAATCTGCGCCTGCTTCTTTTTATGCGTTCATTGTATCAGCTTACAGCTTATATGTCAAGATGACCACAATAGGCTAATTATGCGAAAAAAGTCCTCCGTTTAATTACCTTTCCACAAACACAGATGCGAAATTTGTTGAAAAATACATATTGATGTGTTAAAATTACACCGTGAAAAGACATATGAAAAGGCACAACCCTCTGTATAAAGTCGGCGGTTTTTCCTTACGCCGAGATTAGAGAACCCGGGCGGCACGTTTTGAATTGTGCGAACGTACTTTGCGCACAATTCAGTGCCGTTTTCGCTGAAGGCGAAAATTCTGAGTACAGAGGGTTGTGAGGTAATGAATCCTTTGTTTGTGATTGGTAATGCTGTATTGTCTATAGTCTGCTCTATTGCAGGAAACATAATAGACAGGTACATACAGCAACACCGAAATAACGAAAAGGGCTCTTGCCGACCAAAGTAACAGCTCTTTTCTAAATCGAGGCAGGCGTGTAATCTGCGCCTGCTTCTTTTTATGTAGTTATTATATCACGGTTTTTAGGCTAGCGTCAAGTTTCAAAAACTCTTAGACTACATTAATTTTTGATTATTATCTCTCGTTATCATAACCACGTCTTCTGCCGCAATCCTTGCATATTACCTCAATAAATCACTCCTGAAAGTTCATCTTCCAAAAATAACTAGCTAATATGGCAGTATCGGCAAATAAGACTTTTTATCACGCCATTCATACCCACATTTACCGCATTTATGATACATATAATGAGGGTCGTCCGCATGAGATATTTTATAAGGGTGCTGCTCTCCGCAGACTGGGCATTTTTCGTCCATGTTAGCACCTCCTCTTTGCTTGCTAACTGTCATAAGCCGTACATTTTGACATAGGCCTCTTCAGAAGGCTTTTTTTGTCGTTAAAACAGGTTTTTTGCAAAAATGTATTGCATTTTTCTCTGTCGAATGGTACAATAGGCAACAAATTAACAGCTGTCAAAATGTACACATTGTGACAGCTGTTATCTATTTCGATTCACCTTAAATTCTCTTAACTGCCCTCCCGCAAAAACCGAATTTCAACATTCTTATTATCCAAATTCAGTGCCGTTTTCTGCCGCTCAAATTCCGCTTTAAGCCGATCAAGCGGAAACATGTTAAAATACTTCGTAAGCCATTCCAAAGCTTTATCCCGATCCGCAAGCTTTATTTTTGCGCTTCCATCACTCGAAACACCAACCTCCGAAACAACCCCGCCGTCAACATCCGGCGAATCCTTAAAAACAACTCGATTGACAGTCTTAACCTGCATCTCCTTACTCTTAGGATCATAAACTTCCGCCTCGCAAGCCCCAAATTCAACATAATCTGTAATATCCGCAAACGCTATCCTCATCTGCCGCTCAACAACATCCCCTTCGCTATTCAAAAAACATTTACGCCGTACCTCCTTAAGCGATTCAATCTCACTCCAAACCGCCGGATCACGTACAAGCTCATAAGCAATCGCTTTAACATCCTCCCCTGAATACCCCGCAGCCTTTGCCGCCAACTCAAGATTCCAACTCTCAACAAAACTAAAGCAAAAAGCCTTCTCTGTTTCAGTAAGCTCTCGCTTAACCGATTGTTTTTTAGTCGTTTTCTTTACTTCCCCCATTTTAAACTCCCTTCGAATTATATCTATAATATTGCACAAATAAAAAGCAATCCCTAATTGAGAGATTGCATGTCTGAATAAATTTTGCTATATTATTTTATAGTTTCTGAATTTCAGAAAAAATAACCCGCCCTGATAGCAAAGTCGGAATTTTCACCTTCGGCGAAAACGACACTGAATTGCGAGCAAGATTCGTTCGCACAATTCAAAGCGTGCCGCCCGGCTTCTCCCGGGTTCTTTGTCGTCGGGTTATTTTTTAACTCGCAAGCCTTGCCGCCTTTTATACTCGTATCCTCTCAAAACAGTAGCAGAAAAACGCAGAATTTTTTCGCTAGACTAGGAAAAAGGTTCTTAGCGTACCCGAAGGTACGGTAAGGTTCTTTTGATATGTACCGCCAAGAAGGGCGGCCGCCAAAGGCGGCTTTTGCGTAGCAAAAGTACTGAGA
>Ga0123352_10003021_pt1 | contig 24014 bp, 22 predicted proteins | sample TergutLab28metaG_FD_89700 | JGI IMG/M metagenome (GOLD analysis project Ga0123352, IMG submission 89700) | Labiotermes labralis P1 segment gut microbial communities from Petit-Saut dam, French Guiana - Lab288 P1 | ecosystem: Host-associated > Arthropoda: Insects > Digestive system > Gut ...
ATTGGAGAGTGATTTGAATGTTGAGTGAAGATGACCGCCGCGGTTGGAACGCAATTGACAAAGCCGCCAAAGAAGCAGGGGGATATTTAGCGCCCCCCAACCGCCCCTTGATAATTGAACATGATTACCGAGCGATGACACAATACTGCCGCGAGAAAAATATTTCCAAAATAGACATGACCGAAGATGAAATAAAGATGTTTGAATACCCCGAACCCCTTATATATGCATAATTTAACTGAGGAGGTTTGATAAATGCATACGGAAGCAGATAGGGCAGTATGGCTGGTACATGTGATACAGTACACGGCTGATGAATTACAAAAAACTGTGACAGAAACAGCAAGACTATTGGAGCAACATGGCTTCGTGGAAAAGATTTTGGCCGGCTACGATTCATTCCACACACAAGGTTTTGAGTATATGGCTGAGTTGCTGACCGCTGAGCTGGCAAACGCACAGGTGGCATAGTGTGGAACTATATCATGGTACAACACAAATCATTCACGAAATTGACTTAACAAAAGGTCGTCACCGCACAGACTTTGGTCAAGGTTTTTATTTGGGCAGCAACCTTGATGTGGCACAGCGTTGGGCTAAAAGTCGTGCGGCATTTTCGGGCAAGCCTGTTGTAATGAAATACACACTGGACGATAGTATATTTTTTGATAACAGAGCAAATCCACTTGTCTTTGCCGAACCAACATTGGAATGGCTTAATTTTGTACGAGACAACAGGCGCAAGGGCAAGCCCGAAAATGAGTTGCGCCATATGCATGGCATCGTACGTGGTTCTATTGCAAACGACAAGGTGAATCTCGTTGTTGAGGATTACTTGAAGGGGAAAATCACAGCAGACGTGGCTATCGCACGAGTAAAAGCTCTGCCAAATGTACAGCAAGTCAGTCTGCATACATCATACGCCCTGACCCATTTGCATTCTGCAGCAGTTTACTATCAAGAGCAATTATCGCATGGCGATTGGTCAGAGTGGATTTGTTTATCTGAATAAGGTAACAAGGGATATCGTACTGCATACCAACAGATTCAACTTCTTGCATTTTGCAAGAAGTTGAATCCATCGCCAGGTGGTGGCAGGATAATGCGTTTAAAGACAATAAAAATTCAAGTAGGAGTTTGATATTTTATGAAAACGAAAAAAAGACTTGTTGCCATAGTGATGGCGGCGGTATTGATGTTTGGTGTAGCCCCAGGGTTTACTGCTTATGGGGAAGCGTTTAGCTTGCCTGTTGAAGAAATACAGACCACAAGCCCTACGGCATTGCATCTCATACAACCCTTATCTGGCGATGTGCTGGATTTTGTTGCAAACCCTAGCCCGCGCAATGATACAGGTTGGAATTGGTCTGGCAATACGCTTACTTTGACTGGTGCAAATTTGGAGCGCGTCCTCCTTCCAACAGGTTCTACAATGATTGTAAACGGACCAAATACTATTTCTGGCAGTCTTCTTTCTGCGATTGTGTTTGAGGGCAACCTTATTATTGAGGGAAGCGGAACGCTGGACATTGATGCTGAACATAATGGTATTTTTACTAATTATACTGGTGATAGGTCTATTGTGGTTCAAGGTGGAGTCACAATAAATATGGATTGTGGCGAATCTGGCATTCACTTTGCAGCTACTCCCCCCAATGCAACCAGCCATTTAACTGTAAATGATGCCATACTAAACATCCGCTCTGATGCCGCTGGAATTGGATTATTTCCCGCTGGCACTATAACCATGAATCACCCTGATTCGGTAATCAACATCACCGCAGGAACAGGCTCACCGCCATCTGGTGCGAATGGTATAATGGGAACAAATTCCATGTTCAGTATGTCCAACGGCAGTTTGACAGTTATAGCCAACCCATTAGCTGGTGTATGGACAAACATACCAGCCGCAAACAGAAACATCACAGGCGGCATCATAATCCACAACGGCAACGTAGTCGGTGGCTCAATCAGCGGAGCGTCTGTTACTGCACCCGCTCAAACTTTCACAAATACACTGCACACCCCCACGCCAAACGTGACGCTTGGCGGCACAACCCTTACATTAGGTACAGATTTTACCGTTACATCACACGCAAACAACACAAACGCAGGAACAGCCACAGTAACCATTACAGGCGCAGGGCAATTTGCAGGCACAGCTACAGGCAGTTTTACAATAAACCCTGCATCAATCCCTACAGTTGCCATCACATTAACAGCCCCCGCAACAGGCAACCCCCCAAGCAATACTGCCCACCACGACAGCACAGCCCCTTTCACCACAGGTGCAGTAACATGGACACCAAACAACAACCCATTTTCACCCGATACGCAATATACAGCCCAAGTCACATTGACAGCAGATGCTAACCACACTTTTACGGGGCTGACAACGGCAACGATAAACGGGCAAACGGCTAATATTACAAACAACACAGGCGCAGCCGTTACGCTGTCTTACCAGTTTCCTGCCACAGACTTAGTCCTAAGCAGTGACAACAATATAACCACATTCACCATCCCAGGGCAAGTAGGCACTACAACCATAAACACAACAAGCCCAACCACAGGAACAATTGCGATAACAATGCCATACAGCACAAATGTAACAGCCCTTGTCCCCACTATCGCCCACAGCGGCGCAAGCATAAGCCCCGCATCGGGTACATCACAAAATTTCACAAACCCCGTCAGCTATACGGTAACAGCCGCCAACGGTGATGAGAAAATGTATACAGTAACCGTTACCATCGCCCCGCCAAGCTATGTGCAGCCAGCAATCACAGGGCAAGCGTCAATGACATTAACGGCAGGGTATACCGCCACCTACACAAGGGCGTTTACCATCAGCGGCAGTCCTGCACCCACAATCACAACAGACACCACCCACGGCGGTTACATCACATGGAACAATGCCGAAAGCAGGCTGGATATAGCCCCAGGGCTTCCAGCGGGGACGTATCCCGTGGTGCTTACGGCGGCTAACATCGGCGGAAGCGATACCCACACATTTACCCTCACGGTAAACGCCCAGCAACCCATCACCCACACCGTCACCGTAAACGGCGGCACAGGCGCAACAGGCGGCGGCGATTTTGCGCAAGACGCCACAGTAAACATCACCGCAGGGCAAGCACCAGCAGGGCAAAGATTTTCCCATTGGACAGCAACCCCAGCCGTCACCTTTGCCAATGCCAACAGTGCAAGCACCAGCTTTACCATGCCAAATGATGCTGTCACCGTAACTGCCCATTGGACAGCCATACAACAAGACACAGGCGGCGGCAACGTTGAAATCGTCTTCAACAACGAGAGCGAATCTGACAACCGCACCCACGCCCAAAGCCCAAGTATATCCCGCCACCCCCTAAGCACCACAGTATATGTAGACGAAGAAACCATCCTATCCATCACCGTTGGCATCACAGACAGCGGCACGCTAACATTTCAATGGTACAGGGCAGAGGGCGAACGCGGTGGCAGATTCACAGCCATACCCGACGCAACAGAACCCACTCTCACCCCAAGCACAACCACAGCAGGAACTAACCGCTACAGGGTAGCCATCACCAATACAAACAACGCCCGCGCAATAGATGGAAACCGAACCGCAAGAACCACCAGCCGAATAGCCACAGTAACGGTAAACGAACGCGCAATAACCCCAGCACCACAACTGCCCCCGCTTGAAAACGACCCACCGCCAGCACCCGCACCCGAACCGTTATCATCACCGTCACCGCTACCGCTGCTGCGCTTCACCGTGGGCAGTCACACCTACACCCACAACGGCGCAACCCTACAAAGCGATGCCGAACCATTCATAGACCCTGAATACAACAGGCTAATGATACCCCTGCGCCTAATCGCCGAAGCCATGGGCGCATATGTAGAATGGGAACATGAAACCCAAACCGTAAACATCATCACTGCCACCGCACTGGCAACCCTCACCATAGGCGACCCCCTGCCCGACGGCATGGGTGTACCAGTCATCGTCAACGACCGAACATTTGTACCCCTGCGCTATGTCACCGAAGTCTTAGGTGCAGAGGTGGAGTGGGACGAAACCAACAGGGCAGTATACGTCTTCAACCTTGCGATACAACCATAACATTTGGTATAATCCCCCTACGGACATATTCCTATAAAAATGACATTGCATAAATAAAGGAGCATAACTGATGACAGATTTAAAAACCGAAGGTGGCGGCTTGGTGCATATTGCCGACGATGTACTAGCGACTATTGCCGGGGTAGCGGCACTAGAGGCAGAAGGTGTTACGGGGCTTGCAGGAAATTTCTCTAATGTAGTGGGCAGTAAGGCTGTACGCAAGCATATTTCAAAGGGTATTAGTGTGAGTATAACAAACAAAAAAGTAAACCTTGCCCTATCCATTACCACAAAAATGGGTGTTAAATTGCATGAAGTTTCTGCTGAAGTTCAGCAACGGGTAAAAACAGCCATTGAAACAATGACAGGTCTTGATGTTGCCGAAGTCAACATACGCGTGGGTGCGGTTGCTGCCGAAGCCAGCCAGGCATGAGTAGGCGAGATGCCCGTCGTCACGCGCTTCATTTAGTATTTCAAATTCCGTTTTTTCCCAACATCAATGTAGAAACCCTTGCCGAAGCCAAGGCGTGGTACTACGAGGGCTTAGGCGATATTTCAGGCCTAGAATGGCTAAAACGTCCCACAGGGCGCGATGCCGAATATGTAGACCGTGCCGCGTGGGGTGTTTTAGAAAAAAGAGATGAAATCGACGGCGTCATCGAAAAATTTTTGCGCGGCTGGGAAATTGACCGCATCAACAAGGTTGACCTTGCGTTGATGCGGCTTTCGATATACGAGATGCTGTGCGAGTCCGATGTGCCGTTGGGTGCGGCAGTCAATGAAGCCATAGAGCTTGCCAAAGAATACGGCGCAGATGAATCGCCAGCTTTTGTCAATGGTGTGCTTGGTAATGTTGCGCGAAGCATAAAGGAGCAAGGGCGTGACCAGTAATCGGCAAGTATTTTCTGTGGCGCAGGTCAACAAATACGCCAAGCGTCTAATGGAATCCGACGCGCTGTTAGCGGGGCTTTTTGTTGAAGGCGAACTTTCCAATTTTAACGCGCATTCGTCGGGGCATATGTATTTTACATTGAAGGATTCTGCAGCGGCGATTAGTGGCGTTATGTTTAAAACCCATGCCGCCAATTTAGCATTTTCGCCCAAAAGCGGCATGAAAGTGGTCGCCTTTGGCAGTCTTTCGCTTTACGAAAAAACAGGGCAATACCAAATATATGTAGAATATCTTGAACCCGCAGGTATTGGCGGTTTGCAGTTGGCGTTTCAGCAACTGAGCGAAAAGCTGCAAAAAGAAGGGCTTTTTGATGCATCACGCAAGCAGCGCATCCCGCCCTTTGTGAAATGTGTGGCAGTGATTACAAGCCCCACAGGGGCAGCGGTGCAAGATATCATTCGCATAATCAAGCTGAAAAACCCTGCCGCAAAAGTAGTCATTTCTCCCGCACAAGTGCAGGGCGACGGCGCGGCAGAAGATTTAATACGTGCGCTAAATACCGTTATCCAATGGGGCAAAGCCGACGTGATTATTATTGGGCGCGGCGGCGGAAGCACCGAAGACCTTTGGGCGTTTAATGATGAATCGCTGGCAAGGGCAATTGCCGCATCACCCACCCCCGTCATATCTGCCGTGGGGCATGAAACCGACTTCACCATCGCAGACTTTGTTGCCGACCTACGCGCCCCAACCCCCACTGCTGCCGCACAAATGGCAGTATACGACCATGCCCAAATGGTGGAATATGTAATGCATCAGCGGGAAACATTAACAAAAAATATGATCAACTGCATCCATACACGCCGCGACCATGCCAGAGGGCTGCTGCATTTGCTAAACACCCAAGCAAAAAGCAGAATTTCAAAGGAATGGCAGGGGCTTATGCATTTAGAAACGCTTTTAGAAAAAGTGTCGCCTTACACGGCATTTAAGCGTGGTTATGCATTAATAAAATCCGAAGATGCAGCCGTTGTGACTTCTGCACAAGGTTTGGCGGTTGGTCAAAAACTGTCTTTGCAGTGGGCAGATGGTCATGCAATGGTAGATGTAAATGAGGTGGAATATCATGCCAGCAAAAAAGAAGACAACATTTGAAGAAGACCTGACAAATTTGGCAACAATAGTAGAACAAGTGGAAGACAGCCAAACACCACTGGATAAATCACTTGCCTTATATAAAGAAGGGCTGACATTAGCCGCAAAATGCGGCGAAACGCTCACCCAATACGAAAATGAAATTTTAATACTGCAAAAAAACGCTGACGCAACGTTTGTGTTGCAACCTTTTAGTTAAATGGAGGCATGGCATAATGCCCGAACCAATCGCAGATTTTTTGACAAACCGCCATTTGATGACGGCATTGGCCGCCGCTGGTTTGGCGCAAATTTTTAAGACGCTTTTCGACTATTGGCGTACCGGCTCGTGGAAAAAAGCGTTGTTTATCTCCACTGGTGGAATGCCCAGCTCACATAGCGCAATCACGGTTGCACTAATGGTCAGTGTTGGTTTGTACGAAGGCTTTGGCACACCACTTTTTGCCGTCAGTACAGTGCTTGCTTTGGTTGTCATGCATGATGCCCAGGGTATTCGCCGTGCGGCAGGGCAGCAGGCGGAGGCCATAAATTTTTTGTTTTCCAAGCTGGAAGACCAAGGCATAAAATTAGACACCAAGCTAAAAGAACTGCTGGGACACAGGCCGATAGAAGTTATTGCAGGGGGAATTCTGGGGCTTGTTGTCGCGTTAATTGCTAATAATATATTTCCGTTGATAGTCATGGATTAAAAGATAAAAAATTTGATTAGACAAAAAAGAAGTGTTGGCGAAGGAATTTCGCTGGCTCTTTTTTTGTTGTTTCGCTGAAAAAGAACTTCGTTATAAGATTTTGAAAAGATTCATGTTGTGATGAAATTAAACGGTTGCATATTTGTGAAATTTTATATATAATGCGCAAAAATTCGCCATAATATTGTGAAAAATTACAACAAATAGTCACTAATTTATGTATACAAAAAGGATTGATTTATCTCATGAGAAATATTAAAACCAATCGACTCATTTCATTATGCATTGTATTTATAATCATTTTCGGATTATTTCCGAAGCCGTTATCAGGTATAGCTGCGACACATAGCTACGATTATTCGTATCCTCCCGTCACAGAATCCCCCTCATATGTTATACATGCGACTACCCCAAGCGCATTGTTTACCGAGAATATGACCCCTGACATCATTTGGTCATTAAAAACTGACAGCTATATTCAAAACCTCGCAAACGGTGCAATCACTCATCTTGACGGCACACCATCTATTCAACCTTCTGGGCCAATTGCAATAACTGCTGTGCCAAACCCAAGTGACTCAAATTTTATATCGCTGCAAATATCTAACAGAAACAATGGACTTCATGGGTTAGAAATTCTAACCCATGCCATGCAATTTAACCCCACAAATGACTATAACATAACTATACATGCACGTAGAATAGGTGGTGGCGGTGCGACTGTCAACCTCGCAACGGCTACACCCATACCATTAAACCTAACGCAAGCGCATACACTTGCAACCGATCCAAACTTTGCATTAAATTGGGATATTGATTTTGATATGCTTGACGGACACAACATGCGTGTGCAATCAGAGAATATCTTCATCAATATTATTTTTGACGATATTGTAGTGACACGCACGGGTACCGCTGTTCGCCCGTCTCCTTTCAGATTGTCGGCCAATGGCAACCCTGGTGTTGCCACTACTTCTGAAATAACACTGAATTTTTACCGCGATATCCCCAATTTACAAGTCAGTCAAATTTCTTTTAACCCACGGGCAACAGGTGCAACACTTGTGTATCCGTATCTTACTATGCTTACAGAAGACCAATACGTTTTACATATTGGCGGCGCAAACAGATGGGGTTATGTAGACGTTGCGATAAACGGGCGCACAGATGTGCTAAGCACCGTCACACCTGTAATGATTTATCATGAACTCAACTATTTCATTCCAAACAACCCCTTACGCTCCTACTTCCCGTGGATTAACGACCCCCATTTTAGAAATCTAATGCCTTCGTCAGAAACACTTAACGACCCATTCCAGTTCTTTGTGACGACGGATGGACAATCTGGCGGTTTTGGCGAAGTCATTCCCAATCGTGTGGTTACACAACAGGACTGGGAAAACCGTCGGGCAGAAATCCGCGATTTAATTATGTACTATTATATAGGTCATATTTGGCATACACCAAGCGAAAGGATAATCGTAAATACCGATACTCGCCCAGGCCCAGAATCAAACGAAATGATCAACATCACTGTAAACGAATATCGTACCGACGGAACGCCTGTGTCACAAACATTTAATATTGCCGCTGGTGTATGGTTGCCGTCGGAAGCACAGCTTACGGCAAATGGCTTTGCCGACACTGGCGGGCCAATCATCATTAGCATGAGTCCTATCCCTGTAAATCAAAGAGATGCCGCAAACCAGCAAGGCATTGGCGTTGCACAACTGTTTGGGCAGCCTGGCCGCGTATTGCGCGACGGTGTGTATTTTGACTTATTTCCCTTTGTGGAAAACAACACCGATTACAATAGTGGTACTTTAGCCGCAACGGCTTGGCTTGTTTCACGGCTCTTAGATGTTTTTGAACTCAACCCTGAATGGAATATAAACCCGAATATGTCGGTGGTGATGGGTATCGGGCATCAAGGCAACCGCGCATTGATTGGCGCGGTAATGGACGACCGCGTTGCGCTGGCATTGCCCATTGAATCCGGCGGCGATGGTGGGCTTGCACCGTTTAGACATACACATGTTGGGCGTATTAACTTTTGGGCAAACAATCGCTTCGTTCGGGCATTGCCCAGGCATGAGACACCACGGACAGGCAATGCAATGCGCACCGCAGGCGGTGCAATACGCAGTACGCTTTTCGATAACCGAATGTATAGCGAAAGCACTTGGCTTGTACCATTTGACACCCATTTCATTGCGGCATTGCAAGCCGGCGACGGACGTGCGCTTATTGCGTTTGAAACCGATAACTGTGACACCACCGGCCATCATCAGCGGTCGACAGGGGCACATGCTGTGCGCAATGTGATTGCGGCTGCAAATGAAGTGTTTGCGTTTCTTGGCTATGACGGATATGCAACCATGGTGCAACGTACAGGCATGGGGCATATTTTAGACACGGATTATGATATTATTTTTGATGCGATGCGTTATATGTTTAGAGGTCTTGGGGATGAATTAGCCACACATGGGCGCAGTCCTGTGGAAGTGGATTCTTGGGCTATGCCCTGGGCGCGACCTGATGCGCATTATATTTGGACAGAAACCCAACTGGTAACAGAGGGGCTTCCCGCAAATGTAGTCGCGCATACCAACGCACCATTTGTGTATCTTATTCGCTGGTCACATGGCGATGAAAATACAGCTTGGGGCATACCAACGGAACTTGACCGATGGCGCGTTAGGACAGTAGACGGTATTGCCACTTTTAATTTATCTGCGCCAGAAGTTGGAGTAGGGCGTTATGAATTGCATACAGTAGGGGGAAATTTACAACAAAACAGCGCGTTTTTTATGGGTGTGGATTTACACACCGCGCTTATCCAGTCTTATAATATGGGAGATACAGGCGGTGTTCAGTTTGGATTTGTAAGCATGATAAATTCAGAAAGCGTTCGCGTATACACAGTAAATGGCATGACAGAAACGCATTTTACAAACTACCATTCCGAGAACATCGGGGGAAACTGGGTGAGCAGGCATGGCATCCGCCCGCCTGCAATACCTGGAGATGGTGAGAATAGATGGTGGTCACTGCGTCATTTGCAATTTCAAGCAGTGCCTGGGTTTACATTCCAGTTGAATTTACAGCAAAATATAAACAATATCACTGTCAATGCCAATAATGTGAACGATATATCTTGGGCACCCAGTGCCACGGTTCAAAATATAGGGGTGTATCCAGACTGGAATCAAGCTGGCGGTGTCACGATGGCAAACCGCACAACAACATTTGACCGCACGATTGTTTCAAGTGTTGGCTATGGCGAATGGAGCAGCATTGAAAACGCTTGGACACGGCTGGACGTGTGGGAACTCACTTTTAGTGCGCCCATAAACCCGCGTGATTTTGGCATAGGTTTCGATTTTTCCAGCGACTTTGATTTGGTGTGGAGTGCTGACAATGCAATACTTACAATACACTTCAACGATTTTAAACTCAGCCCATACCGCGCAAATAATGACCTCAACATGATTATCATGCGTATAAGAAACGAAGGCGCACCTGTTGGCGGAACCAGAGCATCAAGAATTGAAAATATGTACAATGGTATTAAACAACTCAGTTTAGATGCGCCAACACGTGTTGTGACGGCCGTTGAAATGTACCCCAAAGAAGTGACAAGATACAATGGGCAAATTCAGCAATTTGATGCAGCAGTGCTTGGTGAATGGAATCCGCCGCCCTTTATAACGTGGTCAATCACAGGTGATGGCATCGCGTCTGGCACAATGATATTGCCAAATGGACGTGTAATCATTTGTGATAATCAAATGCCAACGATAATCACCGTCATGGCAGTGTCACAATTTGATTCAAATTTTTATGACACGGCTATTTTGAATATATTAGAAAAATCGTCCGAACCTGAAATGACAGTGGATTCTGTAATGGTCACGCCAGATACTACGACACTACAGTCTGGTGAGACTAAGGCGTTTACAGCAACGGTTGAGGGTACGTTAAATCCACCAACGACTGTGGTGTGGACGATTGTAGGCAATGCGGCCAGCGGCACAAGTATTTCTGATGCGGGAGTCCTTACTGTAGCCGTCAATCAATTGCCAACGACGCTGAATATACGAGCGACGTCTACATTTGATGCAACTATGTTTGGTTCGGCGGTCGTTATTGTTTCAGCGGCAGAAATGCCAACAGATAAACCCTCCGAGCCTTCATCTGAAAACACAACGGATATACCAACTGATGGTACGGTAGATAAGCCAACAGAACCACCAACCGATGGTACTGCCGATAAGCCGACAGAACCACCAACCGATAGTACTGCCGATAAGCCAACAGAACCGCCAACCAATGATATACCGGAGAAGCCTACAGAGTTGCCAACAGATAACATACCCGAAATACCAACACCACCAGACAACAATCAATCTGGAAACAACATGCTTTCTCAAACAGAAATCACAGGTAGGGAATCTATTGCAGTAGCATCAGCGACACAAACCACAATAGATGTAAGCCATGGCGTGATAAACATCCCCGTTCGCATAACAAACGGACGCGCAAACATTACAATGTCCACTACTGTCCGCAATACGATTATCCGCGAGTCTGTAGACTATGTGGTATTTGACTTATCCTCTATTGAGTATGTAACCACTGTAGTAATTTCTCGCCGCGATTGGAGTCAGTTTGCAGATGCCGATTTAGGCATAACATTCATTATGCCCGGTGGAACAGTAACATTTGATGCTTATGCGGCAAAATCTATCCGCAATCAATCTACAGGGGGAAATATTTCTGTTACAATTGATACAGTGGACACACTAACCGCGTTTCAGCAGGTTATAATGCTTGAAAGCGCACAAGTGTTTAGAATCACCGTTTTGGCAAATCGGATAAACATCACTGAGTTTGATGGCACATTGACAGTAGTCCTGCCATTTGATGGAGATGCCCCTGTTTTAGTGTGGCGTTTTACGGATGGCGGCATCAGAGAAAGACTTCCTGCCACATTTGATAGGGAATATGGGCTTGTGACATTTACAACCAACCGATTGTCGATGTTTATTGCAAACTCATTGAGGACGCTGTCATTGAGGCAGATATTACATTTACTTGCTTGAAATTCTCTGTTTCTTTGCAATGCGAAAATTCCAAAGAAAAATAGTGCAAAGCAGGCAAAAAGCAGTTATAATACGTATATAAATATAAGAGGATGTGTTTTGCTGTTTTTTAGCGGTAACGCGCACTCAAGAGATGGGATATGATAAACCATGGTAGATACACTTTTACATGCTGCGTACAGGGTTGCATTCATGGCAGCAGACTTAGGCATTCAAATGCCCGCTGGCGCAGCACCTGCTACAGGCGGCACAGCCACTGGGGCAGCTCCTGCTGCTGGCGTGCCAATGCTTGAACCCGAACCAAGTTTTTTACAACAAATGGGGCCTATGATACTGATTTGGGTCGCAGTTTTTGCTGGTATGTATTTTCTCATGTTCCGCCCGCAGCGCAGACGTGAAAAAGCCATGCGCGAAATGCAGTCGGCCATTAAAACAGGTGACAATATTGTAACCAGTGGCGGCGTTTTTGGACGCGTTGCAGATGTTGGAACAGACTGCTTCGTGATTGAAATGGGCATAAGCGGACGTTCTGTAAAAGTGCCTATTCTTAAAAATGACGTGGTGGCAGTCCGCGAGCCAGTACTCACACCACCGCCAAAAGAGACAGAAAGCAAATAATGCAAGAAGGGATGGAATCCCTATTTAAAAGGAGGCGTTAAGATGTTACAACTAAGCATCATACTATTAGTAGTAGGTGTTCTAGCTATTTTACTAGAACTGTTAATGCCCGGATTTGATGGATTTATAAGCGGAATTGTTGGCATTTTGGCATTGGTTGCCTCTGCAATTTTAGCTGTTCTTTTTGTACCCTGGGGTTTGTTCCTGGTTGCGGTCAATTTGACAGTCTTGTTTTTGGGCTGTTATTTTCTTTACAAATTTATTAGAAGAAACCAGGTGAGCGGCAGGATTATATTGTCTGAAAACTTAGCAGAGGACCTGCCATTACTAGACCTTGCAAGCCTGGTTGGCAAAGAGGGCAAAACCATTACATTATTGCGTCCCTATGGCGAAGTAGACTTCAATGGCGTACGTGTAGAGGTTTGTTCTAATGGACAAATGATTGACCGCGGCGCAAGGGTTAGAGTCATTGAAACACAGGCAAACAAAGTCGTTGTGAGTTTAATTGATGGAAATTAGAAGGAGGCTGCTATGACTTTTCTAGGAAACGCAGGGCTTGCAGATTTGCAGGGAATGAGTATTGGTTTAAATGCTACCATGCTGTCTATTGGTATTGCAGTGTTAGTATTTATCTTTATTTTCTTGCGATTTGTACCACTTGGGCTTTGGATTTCTGCTATTTCCAGCGGTGCCAAAATTAGTATTTTTGCATTAATTGGTATGCGGCTTAGACGGGTCGCGCCTTCTAAAATTGTATTGCCACTGATTAAGTTGACCAAGGCAAATATTCCTATTCCCGTAAGCCAACTTGAAGCGCACTTCCTTGCGGGCGGTCGGGTTGATGCTGTGGTAAACGCGCTCATTGCCGCACACCGCGCAAACCTTGAGCTACCATTTGAACGCGCCGCCGCCATCGACTTGGCAGGCCGTGACGTTTTTGAGGCTGTCCGCATGAGTGTAAACCCCAAAGTCATTGAAACCCCAATGATTTCTGCAATGGCGGCAAACGGCATTGAACTCAAAGCGGTTGCCCGTATCACTGTACGCACAAATATTCATCGTCTAGTCGGTGGTGCAGGTGAAGCAACCATTATAGCTCGCGTAGGCGAAGGTATAATAACTACAGTAGGCTCTGCCCAAACTCACCGCGATGTGTTAGAAAATCCAGATAGAATTTCCAAAACAGTTTTAGCAAAAGGTTTGGATGCTGGAACAGCATATGAAATTCTTTCAATTGATATCGCTGACGTAGATATAGGACGCAACATTGGTGCGCAACTACAAATTGAACAAGCCGATGCCGACAAAAAAATTGCCGAAGCAAAAGCTGAAGAACGCCGCGCACTAGCTGTAGCCGAAGAGCAAGAAATGCGTGCAAGAGTACAGGAAATGCGCGCAAAGGTAGTGGCATCAGAAGCAGAAGTACCACTTGCACTGGCTGAAGCACTCAAAAAAGGCAATATAGGCTACATGGACTATATCAATTTGGAAAACAGACAGGCCGATACAAAAATGCGCGAAAATATAGGCAACATGCATTTTGACATATCAGCAAGGCCTGGTAAGTAAGCATAAAATAAAAAAGCCGCATATGTGCATGTCTTAACTGAACGACATGCCGCATATGCGGCTTTTTTGTTTATTTTAACGCATTATCTACTACTGTTTTCAAATCACTAACCATACCAGATAGTTTTACGTCCGCATCTTGCAATGTTGCACCTGCGGGCAGTTTTGCACCAAAGTATAGCTTTATCTTTGGCTCTGTGCCAGAAGGGCGTACACATGCCCACGAACCGTCAGCAGTGGCGTAGTATAGTACGTCGGAAACGGGTAGAACGGTTGGTTCAGATGTATTGGTTGCTAAGTTTTTAATGATTTTGTTTTGGTAGTCGCGCGCTTCAATGACGTTGGCACCACCCAATGATTTTGGAGGTGTATTTCTTAATGCCGCCATGATGCGTTTAATATCTTGTACACCATCCACACCTTTTAAAGTGATAGATTCGATGGTTTCTTTATACAATCCGTATTTTTCATAACATTTTAGCAGTGCGTCATAGAGGGAAAGTCCTTGCTTGCGGTAAAACGCTGCTGCTTCGCAAACTAGTAGACTTGCTGCTACCGCATCTTTATCGCGGGCATACGTTCCAGCCAAGTAGCCATAACTTTCTTCAAACCCAAAAATATACGCATGGCTTCCTGTTTCTTCAAATGCTTTGATTTTTTCGCCAATATATTTAAATCCTGTGAGTACTTCCATGTATGTTAAGCCATTGGCTTCCGCAATTGCCTTTGTCATTCCTGTGGATACGATTGTAGAAATGATTGTGCCATTTGCTGGCAGTTTGTTCTTCTCTTTCATTTGTGTAACCATGTATTCCGTCAGCAAAACACCCGTTTGGTTGCCTGTGAGCAAAATGTAATCGTTGCCTTCTTTTACGGCAACGCCAACGCGGTCACAGTCTGGGTCGGTGGCGATGACGATATCGGCATCTTTTTCTTTGGCCAATTTTAATGCGCATTCAAAGGCTTTTCTGTCTTCGGGGTTGGGGTAGCTTACCGTTGGGAAGTTGCCGTCGGGGGCTTCCTGTTCTTTGACTACATATACATTTTTAAATCCTATTTCTTTTAGCGCACGTTGTACGCTCACATTTCCTGCGCCATGCAGTGGCGTAAATACGATTTTAATATCAGATTCGGGGATGATTTCGGGGTTTAGGCTTTGCGCTTTTACATTGGATATAAAGGTGTCGTCAACGGCTGGTGCTGCAATGTTAAACAGCCCTTTTGCCGCTGCCTCGGATTGCGGCATGGTTTTGACCATCGAGAAGTCTGTGACTTTTTCTACTTCGCTAATAATTGCCTCGTCCCGTGGATAGGGGCACTGTCCGCCGTCGCTCCAGTATACTTTGTAGCCGTTATATTCTGGTGGATTGTGACTTGCCGTGACAACAATACCAGCCACACAGCCCAGATGACGCACTGCAAATGAAAGCAGTGGCGTAGGACGCAAGCTGTCAAATGTGTATGTTTTAATCCCATTTGCGTTAAGTACTAGTGCCGCTTCTGCTGAAAATTCAGGCGACATGCGACGGCAATCATGTGCGATAGCCACCGCCATCCCCGGTTTGTATGCGTCGCTTGCAATAATATAGTTGGCTAATCCTTGGGTCGCTTTGCGGATGGTGTAGATGTTTAGGCGATTAGAGCCTGCACCTAAAACACCACGCAGTCCGCCGGTGCCAAAATCTAGTGCTTTGTAGAATCTATCTTCGATTTCTTTCGGGTCATTCGCGATACTTTTTAGTTCAGACTTTGTAGCGTCATCAATCAACGGGTCATTTAACCACTTTTCGTATGCTATTTGATGGTTCATAAATATTACCCTCCTCGCGTTTTATCTTTTAAATATGGATAACACCTTTTCATGCCATTTTTCTGGCTCATCTGTACCGCCGTCTTTGCGGCGTGACTTGCGCAGTTCTGCCATTTCCATTTTGGTTTTCATGCCCTTCATGGATACGATGTATGCGCCAGCCATTTCTACTGTCACGGTCTTTTTTATCGGCAGTGCATCGAAGACTGCGGCGTCACACATCAGTGTCATGATTTGGGGGCCAATTTTTGCTTTGACTAGTGGCATTTTCATCAGCTTGCTCATGCGCGGCATCTGGTCTGCCACGGCCTTGGGGAAGTTGGCGTTGGTTATTTTATCTTTTTTCTTGTCTATTACATAAATTGACATGGTCTGTTTATGCTGTGCGACCATTTCCTGCTGCTCTGCCGTACGCTTGCCCGCCCATTTGTTTAAAAAATAGATGGCTACACCTATTATTACGACTACAATTGATGCGATTATGGCGATGTCTATTATACCTATGCCCAAAATTGCTACCTCCGTTTATATTATTCTTTGCTAGGACATTATATGAGGAATTTGTCCTGGGCGCAATGGCGATTGTAAAATAAAAACAACCCTGGGGTGATGGGGTTGTTTCGATGCTCTGGTTATCGTTGACATGGTCTTGGGATTATGTCAGAATTAATTTATGGAAAATGTCATGCTTTTAGGAGTTGAATATATGCCTACAATTAGTATGTTTAGAGGAATCAAAATTTACATTAATTATTCAGACCATGCCCCGCCACATTTTCATGCGGTTTATGGTGGAGAAGAATGTTGCGTTCTTATTGATGATTTAGAATTATTAGAAGGTAGCTTTCCTAAAAAGCAATTAAAGATGCTTTTGGGTTGGGCGGCACTTCACCAAGAAGAGCTAATGGAAAACTGGAATCTTGCCACTATCAAACAGGAAACTTTTGAGATAGACCCATTGCGTTAAAGAGGTGACATATGAGTATACCGAAAGAAGTGCAGGAATATTTCAAAGATGGCCGCCGTAAACTTGTGAAAATCAGTGCAAATGAGGATTATTCACTTGTTCTGAAGTTTAATGACGGAGAAATTCGCGTTTATGAAATGGAAGATAGTCTCACGGGCGTTTTGTCTATGCTTCGTGACAAAAAAAAATTTAGCGAAGTCTTTATTGATGAATTTGGCAATATTGCGTGGGACAAAGATTGTAATATTGATAGTAGCGTGGTTTTTAATAATCGCATTGATGTGTCTGCGGATACCGCATATATTTATGGTAGGCGTTTAGTTGATGAAGTCTGAATATACACAAAATAAAAGCAACTCCGAATGGACGGAGTTGTTTTTATTTTAAAGATATGGTTTTAAAAAATGTTTTTAATAAGTCTTCGGCTAAGGGGATATATTTTTCGTCGAGGGTTGATAACGTTCTGGCTATCATTGATACATCTGATATAGATTTTTTGCCCATGAGTATAAAATCAGCTGACACACCAAGACCTTCACAAAGTTTGTATAGCGTTTCGGCTGAAACGCCTTTTACACCACGTTCGATTTCGGATAGGAATTGTGGTGATATATTTACAAAATGACATAGTCCCTCGCGTGTGATGCCAAGATATTCGCGCTGGGCGCGTACTCTTGCGCCGATTTGTTTGTTTAGGTCGTGTATGCCAATCACCCCTTGCAGTAAGTCTACTATCTTTGGATGATTTGAAGTAGAAGCTATAGCATTTAAAATACACATGCTTCTGGCATTATTGACATAAACTTAGGATTATGTCAGAATCGGTTTGTGGAAAATGTTGTGATTTGGGAGATGAGCAGAGATGCAACATAATACAACTTTTGAAGTGAAACAGCGTGTACCGCTTGAACTGAATGACAGACATGGTTCTTACATTTGCGAACTGGGGCATGTTCATGATTACAGTAGGATTGATTTAAATAATGAAGAAATTGAAAATACGAAAATTTATAACACATTAGATGAAGTGTGGGCTGATTTAGATACGGAAGATGATTAAATTAATGCTGGCTTACAGCTTAATGAGGATAATAAAACATTTTAAGTTTGAGAGGGGAACGAAAGAAATGAGAAAGAACGTGGCTTTATTTTTGGTTTTTGTTATGCTGGTGTCTGTGATGCCAGTGAGTGTGTTTGGTGATGATCCCGTAGTTAATCAACAACATCAAGGTGTGATGCCTGGTGCAACGGTTGGTTCTGGTATTCATGACGCTCCAGTACCAAGCTGGGAATTGCCTGTTGGCGTCACTCTTAATGATTTATTTACCTCTATGGTGCATCCTGATAACCCTGCGCTAAACTCCACTGGCGGTAGGTTTGACGGTGGCATTGGTAACTACAATACAATCAATGACAGAACTTGGGCTAGTATGATTTCCATTACAATACCTTTCCAAGCATTGCATGGTAGAAGTGAGCCTTTAACAGCTACTAATCGCCTGGTTGGTGAGCCTGTAGGTGCGACCCACAGAACCAGACTTCTAATCAGTTCAAGGTATGCTGGCGTTTTCGCAAACGACATTCGTAATCCAGACCTTGTTGCAAGAGGTGACGCGGGTCAGCCTGTTTGGTCTAATTCTTCCCGTGTTAATTTCTTTGAATCTGTAGCCACTGGTGGTTTTGCGGTTGCGGCACCCAACTTCAGCGTACCGAATACTGCTGGTATGCAAAACGGACGCTTTGATGGTGTAAGATTCCTTTCAGGTAGCACAACAGGAACAGTACCTGGAATGCCCGTTTTTGCTCCTCATGTTCCAGCTACTAACTTAGCAATAAGTTCTGTGCCTGTTTATATTGGTGGTGCTAGTGCTACGACTTCAAAAACTTTGAATCCTAATGTTACACTTGGTTTTGAACTTGGAAATATTTTTCCAATGGTGCAGAATGGTAGCCTTTGGGGGCATCCAATTGTACATGCGGCAACTGCACCAGCTGGTTCTATCCGCTTGCTTACAAGCAATAATCCACAAGGTATAGCTAGTGATGCTGAATTTGCCGCATGGTCAAGACCTTTAATTGTAGCAGAATCTCAGCGTCCAAACGTTCCTGTATATGCGCAGGTAGCTTCGGCTAATGACTTAACTACATCAGGTACTGCTTTAAGGATAACAGGATCAGATATTGCAGTCATGCTTCCTGGTCTTGGCGCACCACAACAAGGAGGTTTTGCAGGTATAGCTATCCTTTCATCACAAACAGGTGGTGGAGACAGTAACGCCGTCGTAGCTATTTACACAACGGAAGCCATTGGTGCGATGCATACAGGATCTATAACATTCACACTTCCTATGCGTGGCCAACGTGAAAACAACAACTGGCAGTTTTCAACACTTACAGTCAGAACAGCTCCTGAAGTCGGTGCGATTCAAACCATCATCAACCAATGGCGTCTTGCTGTAACAGGTGTAAGAAATGTATCTTGGTCAGTAACAGGTGGGGCAAGAAGTTTCACTTCTGCGCTACAAGTTCCATCACTGCGCATTAGTGAATCGCAATTTGGTACACTCAACAACGCCAGCGGCGGAATGCACATCCGGCTTGAAGCACCTGCATTTTACTCTTGGGCATTTACACCTGCTGTGGGCGTGAATGTAACCCCAGATATTGTTTCAGCGGGTTCAAATACACCATTAGAAATTCGTGCCGGCGGTATCGCAAATGGTCATAGTTTTAGTAACCCTGCTGGTCAAGTTCCACCTACTGTTACCAACGTTCTTCCAGCTGTCGGTGGTTCAGAAATACTTCTAAGCTATGGCAACATTTGGGGTACTCGCACAAGTCCAGCGGGTGCAGCTCCAAACACAGTCGGCCTTCACCGCATCTATATTCCAATCAATGACTTTGCACGTAACACTGCATGGGCACCTTCAACAGGCTGGATTGAACTCCGCAACCTGTGGCTGGTTCCAGATACCAGCGCGCAATCAACTGGTGACATCCATGTTGGCGTTCAAATTGGTCGTCTCGCTCAAGGCTGGACAGTGGTGGCAGTCCCTCCTGGTGCAATGATTCCTATTAACGCAACCGACCTTCCGGCAGGTCAATCCCCTGGTACAATCAACACCACGAGTGAAGTAATTAGCGCATTGATTCCTGCAACAACAGGCACAACAGGTGATATTCCTTTCCTAACAAACGTTCTTCACGATGGTCAGCGCGCAACACTACACGTAGGCACACGCACCCTAGCAACCAGCCTCAACGTAGGCACACAAATAGGCAACATGCCAACAGGACAAGGCACACCCGTAGTCAGCTTCAACATCACATCCACTGACATACCCGCCGGCGTATATTATGCATCCATATCAAATCTGCCCGCTGGCGTATCCATGCGCATACAATCAGGCAACCCTTACACCAGCAGCACCCGCGCACAAGTCAGCATTGCCGCCAATGGCACAGGCAGAATACAGTTAGAAGGTTCTCCTGCAACAGTCGCTGGCACATGGAATAACCTGCGCTTAAACCTTTATAATGCTGGGGTTCAAGCAGGTGCATTACAGTTATTTGCTACATCCAGCCCATTCACGCTAAGTATCGGAAGCGGCACAACGCCTCCACCCTCACCAACAACGCCTGACGGCAACGACAGTAGCAGCAGTGATGACAGCGGTAGCAACCAACAAGGACAAGGTAATCAAGGACAGGGGAATCAGGGGCAAGGCAACCAAGGGCAAAACAGCCAGCCAAACAATATCCCCGCCAATGATGGCGAAACAAGCATACCTGTCAATGTAAACAACAACCAAGTCACCCTCAACCTAAACACCAACCTAGTAAACACCCTAATCGCCGAAGCCGAAGAAACAATCACCTTCAACATGTCAGACATAGAAAACGCCACAACAGCCGTAGTCCCTACAAACCAATGGCAGCGTATCGCCGACGCAGGGCTGGATATCGAACTTCTTCTACCAGACGGCACGATATCTTTCAATAATGACGCATTACAATCCATCGCAGACCAAGCCCGCGGTGGCAACATTTCCAGTACTATTACAACCGTAGACACCACCGACCTGCCCGAAGCCCAACAGGCAGGCGTACGTGAAGGTGACTATGTATTCCGCATCGAAGTAATGGCAGGCAACCAGCGCATCACAGAAATAGACGGGATGCTTGCCATCACCGTAGATTTCAGCGGCAACCCACCAGTAGCAGCGTGGCGGCTAAACAGCGACGGCACTTTAGAACCACTCGCCGCAACATTCCAGCCAGGCAATGCGACAGTTACTTTCTACACTAACCATCTATCCATTTTTACAGTAGGCACTTACTTCCCAGATGATACACCACCAACAGAAGTCACTCCAATTGCTGAATCAGGCATAGGCTTCACCACATTGCCAGCTGCCCTGACATCGGCTACATTGCGTCTCACCATTGGCAGTACAGCCTACACCCAAATGGGCGCAACCATGCAAGGTGATGCGGCACCATTCATAGACCCCGAATACAACCGCACAATGATTCCTCTTCGTCTAGTGGCCGACGGCATGGGCGCACAAGTTAGCTGGGGAGAAATGACACGCACCGTATATATCAGCCTTGGCGGCATCAATACCAGCCTAGTCATTGATACCCCGTTGCCAGACGGACTAGGCACTCCCGTCATCATAAACGACCGCACCTTTGTACCCGCACGATATGTATCCGAAATTCTAGGCGCACAAGTACGCTGGGATGAAGCCGCACAGGCAGTTTATATTTATCAGTAAAGGTGATAAGACCAACAGGGCTTTGCCCCGTCTACTCTACTTCTTTTTTGAAAAAAGAAGCAAAAAACTTTAACATTTTGCACTGACTATACCAAACTCAACACAAAGCCGCGCAATTGCGCGGCTTAAATTTTGCCCCTTGTATGGCCGGGTCAAAAAATTAAAATTTTGGTCAAACTTTTTTAAAAGTTTGCGGGTGTGGGCAGAGCCCACGGTCTTAATATTTTTCTGAAACTGTGATAAAATAAACATAAGATTATGTATGGAGGAGTTGACCATTTGACTATCCCCAACCACCTGATTCACAACGTATTTGGCAAGCTGGACGAACATATTAAAAAAATCGAACTTGCCTTTCAAGTGACAACCATTAACCGCGATAATAGCGTACAGTTTATTCCCAATGACCCCACCGCCCGTACAGACCACGCGGTGCAGGTGCTTCAACATTTAATATCACTTGCGCAAAAAAAGGAAACCATCACAGACCAGCATGTCAACTATGCCATTGCCGCGCTGGAAGACGAGCATTTAGAGCAAGCGGCCAACCTTACCGACGACACGATATGTAACACGATTAGCGGCCGCCCAGTCAAACCCAAGACGGTGGGGCAAAAAAAATATATAGACCAAATTCGCAAAAATACGATTGTGTTTTCTATTGGCCCCGCAGGTACGGGCAAAACCTATTTGGCCATGGCTATGGCAATCACTGCATTCCGTGCGGGGCAGGTCAATCGCATTATTTTAACGCGTCCAGCCATTGAAGCTGGCGAAAAGTTGGGCTTTCTGCCTGGGGACTTGCAGCAAAAAGTAGACCCGTATCTTCGCCCGCTTTATGATGCGCTGCATGATATCATGGGTGCTGAAACATTCGCCAGAAATTTTGAACGCAACTTGATTGAGGTCGCTCCGCTGGCATATATGCGCGGGCGTACGCTGGACAATTCATTTATCGTGCTGGACGAAGCGCAAAATACGACCCCCGAGCAAATGAAAATGTTTTTAACGCGCCTGGGCAACAACAGCAAAGCAGTCATCACTGGTGACATCACGCAAATTGACCTGCCCGAAGGCAAAACATCAGGGTTAACCGATGCGATAAAAATACTGGATAACATCCCCGACATAGGCATCAGCCACCTGTCAAGCAAAGACGTGGTGCGTCACCCGCTGGTGCAGAAAATAATAAACGCATACGACAAAACCACGGCACGTACCGCGTACCGTGATAAGGCTGAAAAACGCAGATATAAAGTAAAAGATAATAGATAAATAAAAAAACGAGAGCCGCAAATGAGTTTCATTTTCTGCTCTCGTTTTTTTGATATTTTTATAAGAAATACGTCGCTAAATTAGCGTTTTTGTCCACAAATGGTTCAATGATGGGTTTGCGGCTGGTAATTAATGCAGTGACTCCTGGGCCATGCCCTGCGGTGAAGCTGTCACCATGGATAACAACACCAATAGTGCAAGCTCCTGTGCGGTAAGACCTGCCGTATCTTGTGTCGGCATTTTGAATCGCTACAATGTCACCAAATCGTAAGTCGGATAAACCGTATTTTTCGTTCATTTCGTCGCAAAACATGGTGATATCATAGTCACCGCGCGCTGTACATACTTGCCCCAGCCCCGAACCCATGATATCTGCCGGCACTATTTTGGCTACGCCCACTTTAATTTTGCCGTTTTCTTCGATGATGTTCATTTTTTCTAACAGGGCTGGACTCAGGTTTCTGAGTTTTACATCGGGGAAGTCTGTGAATGCCATCCCTTGGCCGGTGGCCTTTACTGTAATCTTGTCGTCTATGTCCAGTTTTTCTAATACATCTTGGGCAAAATGAATCATGACATGTTCGCAGCCACCATGCTTGCCTGTGACGATGCCTTTGGCACCTTTGGCGTCGCCGCTTCTTACCGTCGCTTCGTTGCCGATGCAGGAAAGTATCGTGTATGCTTGGTTGTGGTCTTCATCTTTGTGGCGGGTGGTTGCGCCTGGCTCTAGGTGGTCGGCCGCCCAGCCCGTACATATGTCACCGATTTTAGCGTTGTAGGTTATGCCGCCTGTGCCTGTAATCCACAATACATCACCATCAACAGTCACGCGCCCTGCCGCACCGCCTTTAGGGTGCCATACTACACCCGCCACAGATATTACTGGTAGTTTGTCTTTGTTGGTTTTAATCATGAGAATCCCTCCGTTTATGTAGTATTTTTCGGTGTCAAAATATCATGAATTATTTCCAGTGTCAACTCAAGCAAATTAGTCTACAGTTTTTTTATAGAAAAGCTGAAAAGCCGAAAAGTTGAA
>Ga0123352_10003024_pt1 | contig 24013 bp, 18 predicted proteins | sample TergutLab28metaG_FD_89700 | JGI IMG/M metagenome (GOLD analysis project Ga0123352, IMG submission 89700) | Labiotermes labralis P1 segment gut microbial communities from Petit-Saut dam, French Guiana - Lab288 P1 | ecosystem: Host-associated > Arthropoda: Insects > Digestive system > Gut ...
CAAAAGTTGGCACTAACTTCGCCGACCGGCGGCGGCCGCTCTGTCGGTATAGTTCGCGTGCGGACTAAGGCCACGGAGTTTAGTTTAGAGTTTGTACAAAAAAAGAAGAGATGAAGACACTTCAGGACATTTATGCTATGCAAGGAAGGCATCTGTTGCTTGTACCCATGTGCACTTCAGTGCCTACGAGGTAAGCAGGTAGTGCTAATTTCAATTTTTCCACCCTACTGAAATTTACTTTTGGAACTTTTTAAGTAAGTTGGTTTGAGTCTTGCCTAACCCCAAGGTTGATCTGTCCTCTTGTTACAACAGAGAGAAATTTTCTGCTATAGTCACTCATGTAAGAAATGAATGGTTTTCCAGTATTTTAGGAACATTAGAAATCCAATCTGTCTTTATGCAGCTGTCTGGCCAAATAGGCAATATTAGTGACTTAGTTTCTGGAAGGATTTGACGTTCAGATGACCATGCATCGTGATATATTTTTATAATAAAACCAACGATATGCACTAATTTCTCAAATTTATTTTAGGAATAGAACTCTACATGTGTCAGACAGTTTCTCTGTCCATCATCAGGAGTCTAGTACTGTACACACAGCAATAGGTATATGTCATACAGGTTTTTCTGACTGCATGCTAGCAAGCAGTCAGCATAACCTGTATGACATATACCTATTGCTGTGTGTACAGTACTAGACTCCTGATGATGGACAGAGAAACTGTCTGTAACATGTATAGTTCTATTCCTAAAATAAATTTGAGAAATTAGTGCATCTCATTGGTTTTATTATAAGAATTTCTGGAAGAAATCTTATCGATGGAGTTACTGTAATTATTAAGTTCATAGTATGTGGGGTTTGAAGCTCTTGCAGTGTTTTTGATGCCAATTCAAGCCTTGTGGAATATATGTAAGTAGCATACTGTCTTCATCTTCAGGATCAAACAGTGAAATAAGATTGGTACATTGCTGCCCCTTCAAAATATCCATAACTGTTTGGCGATTGGCACAATGTAACATCCCAGAAGACTTGAATCTTTAACTGCATACATGCTGTTTACAATAACTGTTGTAATTTATCTGTATTCAAATTTCCCACATCTGATGTCTGTCTTTTCTCTCATCGCAGGTCTCCGTGGAATGATCCAGACCACTTCATCCAGCGTCAGACATGTCTTAATACGTTTGCTGCTGTGTTTGGTTACATGCCCCTCCTTCGGTCCAACATGCGCTTGGACCCTGTGCTTTTCAAAGATCCTGTGTCCAACTTAAGGAAGAAATACAGACAGATAGAGCTTGTTGGGAGCTAGTACAGGCAGCATGATATATGACATTGTCCTGAGGCCACATGAACCCTGTGCAGAACCACTAATTTTGTGCTGTGTTGTCAGAACACTAGCACATATGTCAAGTTTATGTTCCTCGATTCTGAACTCGGTGAGCCCTGTAGCTTATTGGGTATAGTGACTAGGCCACAGTCTAAGACAACCAGAGAATTGTGTGATTTTAGGCATGGACAGAGGAGTTTCTGTTTGCCACTGTGTCCAGATCAGCTCTTTGTCGTAACATCTGCCCTGTTTCAATGGATTACTATGGACTGTTCCCAGGGTTTGGGACCTGCAACTAACAACACACCTGCACCTAGTGCTGGAGAATTAGACAGACTGAAGTTGTACTTCCAATCATCTGTACATCATTCCTGGGGTTGTGCTTAGCTAATTAAGCACAGGATGCAGAATTTAAATTTTCCAATTCTGAATTCAGTAGATAATAATTATGGCTTTTATCAGTTTTAATTTATACTGGTATGCAGAATTTGAAAATGGTGAAAACCCCTTTATGTTAATATTTTACTTCTATGTTTTAATGTTAATTTATTATTTTTAGTGATATTTTTGTATAATCACTTAAGTCTTTTAAAATGTCTTTGTTGTTGAAATATTATTGTTTTGACTGTAATTTCTGGTGCCATTCACATTTCAGGGTATGCCATATGATTTTTAACCCATCTGAGTGTATTTTATTGTAACTATTTTAACATATTATGCTAGATTGAGCATGCTTTGTTTTAATTTTAATATTTTCAAACCTACTCTGACTTTGTCAATCTGTTTTTATAATGAACTTTTAGTATGTGACCATTTTGGTGATGGATTTGTGTGTGAGGAGTGGCCCCACACAGTTCGAGGTATCGTATTATGATTTGATAAGAACAGGACAGATAAATAACCATTTCATAGATGCGCACATGGGTGAAAAGTAAAGGGTACATGAGATGGTTGTTAGATATTCCAAGAAATGTGCTCTCAAAATCTTTTGATGGTACTTAAGGTGACAGTCTGTGCAAAAGATGAAAGCGTGGTTGTAGAGATGAGGAGTTAATGCTGTGTTAACGCTGACATTTTGTTTAGTACCCATCTCTAAATTTATGTTTTGAAGGTATGCTACAAAGTCTTTTCCCAAATTTTGCTTTCTAATAACCTTAGTACATTGTTTGGTCCATAAAATAATCTCTGTTTTTTTGTATAATGACTACAAATTAAGTATTGTGCACATTTTTATCATCTTTTATCAGGTAACTATATGAGCTACTTGTTGCAGAGCCTTAGCTTCTACATTTGCTATGCTGGGCCAGCCAGAACCTTATATTGTTTGACTGGAAGATTTTTAAGGATTTGTTACAAATATCGCAGGAATATGGATGCATAGATTGGGAATTAACTTAGATTACTGAATGATTTATTACACAATTCACAAGAATATGGACACTCTCCACTATGTATGCATTTACTATTTTGGCTACTAATGTGATAAGAAAAAGGAGGCTGAGAAGAAACTGAAATGTAAAAATTTAAGACAGAAATCCAATGAATTTGGAACATGAAATACTTTTTTTTACCAGTAGTCAAATGGGATGTCAGAAATTGTCACTGAAGAGCTGGAAAAGTATCTGTAAATTATATCAGGAATGCACGTAGTAGATTTTGTGAAAAACAGTTATGCTGGGAACATCACTCAAAATAAGGTGAATGCTAGATTGTTAAACTTGAAACCTGAGTAGCAGAGTGTACCATCAGTTCAAGAGGATAATTATGAAAGGAAAGGGCCTGAGGTTGGAAGATATGATGATCATGACGACTAGGAGGAAAAGGAGGTTGAAGACCATGATGATGACAACGACCATTTCGTGATGTTTGGTGCTCTTTCAAATGCAGGTATTGCCATCAGTGACTCTGTGAATTCTACTAGTCAAAGCCACTTAGTGTTAAAAAAATGTGTGGAGGTAATGTTTGTTTGAGTCAAATATTTAGTTGATTTATTTTCAAAAAAGTGAAAGGTCTCCAAATGCACGTTTATATTTTCTTTCTCTTCACCTCTGGCTGCTCTTAAGTCCTCATACTTCTTGTTATATAGCAACTTAATCATAGACATTTCGTTTACCCCGTGAAGATGAACATTCATGTCTTTAATTGGATTCTCAGCTGTGGTTGAACCGATATTTAAGACTCTGTGGACATTGCTGTCTTTTGAGACATGATGTCGTCTAGTTTGGTAGGAAGAAATTGGGTGTATTATTTTTGTCACAAATACAAATATGTTTATTGCTTGAGTTTCAAGTATATTTCTTTCCATGTGAGTGATAAAACCAGGATGGATTTTGATATAAATTTATCAATATTTTTTAAAAACCTGCTGCCAAGGGCATTGGCAGCAAGGTGCAAGGTGGTGAGCTTGCGTGACTTCGGGGATTTTGATGATATTTGGAATGAACGAAATAATTTAAATGAAATTAAATTTATTTTTTTTTTATATTTAATAATTTTTTTAAAATCAAATACTAGAAGTTGTACAAAAACAAATCTAAATTTCCTACAGTTCCAACATTTTGAGTATCGGGATGACTTAAGTAGTTGCTCTCTCTAAATTGATATCTGGTCACTGTACATACACATAATGTGCACCACCTTGCAAAAGTCAAGACATTGCTGTTGCTTGCTGTCTCCATTTTCATTATTTGTTTCCCCTGATGATGGAGGCAGCAGGTTTCCCTGAAACATTGGTAAATATCTACCAGACTATACGTTGTATCATCCCAGAAGACGCCGATCTTTATCATCTGTATCTAATTCCATCAATATCAGTACACTCTTTACACCCCTTATTGCATGTTTATGGAACCACATTAAAGTGCTCAATAAGAGTTTCTCAAGCTAACAGCTGCATCAGGTAGCTGATAGCTTGAGTACACCAATGTTTTGACACCCATTTCTGTTCTTGTCATCAGAGAATTGAGGCTAGCATTGCAGGGTTCAAGCAGATGCATGTAGTTACCACTGTGTTTTAGATGGTTAAAACAGTATTTGGCCATTGCAGTATAGTTCATTAGATTTTTCATTGTTATTTTTTAATTATGTGACTGTTATTTAATCTCTTGTAATTTCTACATTATATACAAATTCCCCTTTAAAGTACCATCAATAAATGTAATATAGTTACAGTATTTTATTTTTTGTATGAGCTGATTGTGATTTTGAGAAGAAAAGTAACCTTGTATGTGGTGAAGATTGAACACCATTACTGGTGTATAGCAAGATACAATTTTCAAACACTTTATTATCCAACTAATGCACAGTATATAATAAGTAGATACAATTGAAGTTATAAAATATTTAAAAGTGCTCCATTATGTTTCGGATCACAGAGGATCCATCATCAGGGAGCGTTGTACAGTGCTTGGCTAAAAATTACAAGTATGATTTGTGTCCATTGACATGGACAAGGTCGGTGTTATGGCAACATATTCTGACCCGTTCTGCTTGTGTGTAGTTCACTGTATATGAGTGCCTTCATATACAGTGAACTACACACACCCACAACATGTCACAATATCCTGCCATAACACTGACCTTGTCCATGTCAACCGACACGATAGAATTATACTTGTAATTTTTAGCCAAGCACTGTACAAGGCTCCCTGATGATGGATCCTCTGTGATCCGAAACATGTTGGAGGACTTCTAAATATTTTATAATTTTAATTGTATCTACATATTATATGTTGTGCAATAGCTGGATAATAAATGATAATTATCATTGATGCATGGTGCAAACATGAAGATACAATTTTCAGTTTCACTGTATGTAATGGTCTGCTAATTGCATCCATTTTGTGCCAGAACTTTTGGAAAGGAACATAAAAGAATGTACTGATGTTAGTGGAAACAAATAAACATTATTATTTTTAATTCTGTCCTTTGAGTGGTTTTTTTTGCACTGTCAGTGAAAGGGTTGACATATAACAGTTAGCATATGTGGATTTAATATGTTTTTTCATGCATATAAGTATTATGGGGTTTATTTTTTGTAATCAAAGAACATTCTGCACAGCGTTCATGAGTTGGAGTTGGTTTCTTACAACAAATGGACAGTTACTGCCATTCTTGTTACATATAGGATTAATGACAAGAAGAGACAATTTTTACTGTATCTTAGTTCATGTAGTTCTGTGCAGAATACTGCGTATACATCGAGCACTGCAGAACCTTGTGTGGCTATCATTACAGTTGAGTCCTGATTATCCAAACTAGATGTGACCAATAAGTGGCCGCATTACTGAGTATGTAGGATAATGTGAAAATATATTGAAGAACCAGCCTTGGAAAACTTCTGAATGTTTCCATGCATTCTTCTGGGCCTTTTACAGAACTGCTAGTGCAGTAGGAACTAGTAGGATTTTGGAAGCCTGTGGTTTTCTGGCCTTTCCAATAAATGAAAGTTTTATTTTGTTGTTTACCAGTAGCATTACTACAAGCTACAGAAATTTAAATAGCATGTTGTGTGGCTACATCAGATAAGGCAGGATGTCAGATAACCGTAGGTTGGATATTCAGGTCTGTACTGTGTTCAGGTTCTACTAATTCATGTAAGTGTAGTGACATTGTAAAGAAAGGTCTATTTCAATGCCTTTTTTTATGCCAGCCTAGATGAAAGTAAATCACTGAAGATTTACATGTACAATGAAAGTTTGATTCATCATATAACTTATGAGATTTGAGGTTCTGAAAATTGTGGTTATCAGAACTATTGGCTTTGCATCAAAATTAGAAAAATTATTCCTCTCACAAGCTCCACATATCACTGTCTTTAAATTTTCTATTCTGTGTTTCAGTTGACATAAAATTTGTTTAGGCAGTCATATAAACATGAAATTTCGTGTTCTTTTGCATATAGTTTGATATAGGGACACTTCAGAACTGTATCACACAGTTTAACAGAATTTTTATAGATGGCACACCCTGAACTTACATTGTCACAAAATGTTTCTTCTTGAACATGAACACTACACTAGCACACAAGATATTTTATTTCCAACAGCTAAGGGTTTAAGATGGACACCACATGGCTGAACAACTGTACTTGTATATTGTTTGTTATTTGGTATTCTCTGTTTTCTTAATGATGCTGTGAATATCTCAGATTCTGTATCAGTGAATGTTAGGAAGATGGGTAAATGAAGAATTAGAAATAGTGTGGAACAAAATAGGCATGGCCTATTGATGGATCTATCATGTCATTTTTCTGTACGAACTGAGGGAAATCGCACACAACTTCAGTCAGGATATCAGGTTATATGGCTGTGATTCAGACTAAGAAACTCCTGAGTACAAGGCTAGAATATTAATGCTATGCCGTGTTGTTCAATCAAAGTTTGACTTGAATGTCTGGAAGCCCTCAAGACCAGTGGCTGCTGGAATAGGTTCAGTAAATCAAGAATCACAGAGTAGCTCGCCAAAGAGCTTTATCTGGCATTGGGACAGGTGGGCTGCATATACATCTTATTGTCCCTGTACTTTGTTTTGATGAGATTTATGCAGAGATGACATAGGGAGACATCAAAGTATGTCTGCAAAGTGCCCCCTAACATGGACAGAATTTCATTTCAGTTCAACTACTTCAAGATTCAACTATTTCTTTCTCTCTAACATCCCTAAGTTTGTTCCAGATGTCACTAGTGTATGTACTACTACCAGCAGTAAACTTGGGGTACATAAGATGGCACCTTATTGAGAATATAGGAGCTGATGATCTTTGACTTTAAAAAGGAAGCCTGCTAACAAAATCGTATGGTTACAGTCCTCTAGGATGCTCACCATGTACTTTGGTACACAGGTACCACTCTTCTGTGCTACAGATGGAGGCAGGTGATTCCCCTGCAACATCAGTACCCATCTGCAAGACTACGTGTCCTCACATTTCAGAACACTGTTTTCTTAAGACCTGTTGTTATCTACATTTCGAATTAGACATCCACTGAACCATGAAGTTCCTGGCTTGTGTTCAGGAGCATTATTAACTATCACCCTACCACATTCTTCTTGACCTTAGCAGTTGATTCATGTAGTAACCTGACCATCCCTATCTTACTGTTATGTAGCAACACTGCACTGCAAACTTGGTCCATTGTTACAGTTGGTAATTTCAGTAGTCAGGCTGTGTCACACATGTATACTTCTCCCCGATAATTAGACATAAATGGCCTCTGGAATGTCAGAATTTGATAACAAATTGACATATCTGATAACCTGATAAGAATCATTGTTAGATTTAATTGGTTGACATTAGAACTCCAAAAGCTAGAAACTACTTCTGTGCTTGCAGTATGCAGTCTTCTTGGATATGATGCCATATAATCTGGTATAAATGTACAAAACCTCTCAGAGTATCCTGCTGCCTACATCTTGTGCTCTGAAGATGGTGGTACCACATCCCAGAAAACAGTATTCTGTAATGGTCACCACTATGAGAATCCAATAATATCTTCCATACCATTTTATCTGCTCGTAAATGTTCAGTTTTTCTCAAGGTATGTGTGTGTTCCCATTCAAAAGATACACTCTCATACCTGCTTCATTTCTAGTAAGGCAAATGCTAGGGTTGTCAAACACCATACCTAAGTGCTTTATGTATAAGTGCAATGCTTTTTAAGTCTGTGACATCCCTGATATATGTGAATCAAACTTGTGCGCAACCATTGTCAGTATAAACATTTATTTACTTAAAAGAAGCACCTACCTGAAGAACCTTGAGAATGTAAAGTTTTTCAATTGTATAGTGGTGTATACTACTTGGTGAATGTTTCACAAAATTATATAAAGTACAGTCGAACTCAGTTACACAAAAGGGACTGAAATAATTTGTGTCCTTATAAACTTGTGTCGTTCTAACCGAGGAGGGCGGTGACAGTGAAGGACAATTATCTGAAGACAATATTCAGGCTTGTTGGTATATTAAACTTATATGCTGTTATTTATTTTAAATTTAAATTACATTTAACTTTTATGAATAACAAAACTTACTTTATTATGATTGTAAATTTGCTTAAAGATTTACAGTAATAATTAATTTAATTAATTAATTATACCACAAAATAGTTGATTCTGTAGATGAGATGTTGCTTAAACTGATGTCAAAATTGAGTTGAACTGTACTTCTTACTTGTCATGTAGTGTACAAAATTATATAGAAATGTATATGTTACACGGAATCATTCCTCCGTTAAAAACAGTGTTCAATATAATTCTTCATTGATAGTTGTGACAATTATCTGTATTGTCTGTGGCAGATGATTTCAGTATGTGGCTGTCATTGTTGTTTTTATCTGCCATCTTTGATTTGTTAATGTTAATGAAGTCAAATTTCTGTAAGATGAGAATTTTTGTATTTATGCGAATCAATTGGAAGTTGTGTCATTCCATTATTGACGAGAGGAATTACTATAATTGATTTTCTTATGATTTACATATTTAATTTTATTTGTGTAATAATATTAATGGGAAGATCTTGCTGCGTGTAATATGAAGATAATTTCTTGCAGTTGTCAATTTACACGTTATCACCTCTTATAATTTCCCTTGTAGATTCATTGAAGCTTTGTCACCCATATGAAGATTTGAAGATGGCTGAGTCAAAACATGTCTACAAGAGTAATTATAAAAAAAAATTGTGGTATAATGTAGCTGGACAGATGCAATAAGTACACATCATTCATAAGAAGCTCGGTACCACTTCCTACCCACGAGTTTCCCAATATCTCGGTATTTTGAAATATTCACATTTTCAACTCTCATTTATGAAATTAACGTACATGTGACTCTGAGAAATATGGGGGAGCCATAGGTGTAGCCTACAGGCCATGATTTGTCTGTCATTGTATAAAGTGACTGATTACTGAAATATTTTATACTTTTATGTTCGGGAAACAAAGCAGTTGTCCTGGCTGTTGCTCATAGAGATGTGGTTGCACAGTAGTGAATACCACAACCTGGCCTGGATTCACAGAAGTGTGATATCATATCACAAAGAACTTATGTCTTCCTGTTTTCATTGGATGTAGCTCAATCTGCTGCTGCACTCTAGTGCTGTAAGTAGTAAGCTGATTTCATAGGTTATGTAGCCCTTGGTTCCTGTTATAATATGCTAATAGTTGGGAAGTTGTATGCACAAATGCTTGTTTTTACTAATATTCAAATAAAGTAATGAGTTAAAGAATCAAGAAGGTGTAGCGGTAATGTTCTGTGTAGTCGGAGTTACATTTTTGCTGAGGAAATTTCTCATATTGACCATGAAAGAAATGACTTAGTAAGATCCAGAAGCATTTTTATACATGCTGGTGAAGTATTTTAGTTCTCTTACAATACTGTGTTACAGCACACCTGATGACTGCATTATTCTTAGGTATGACACTATGAAATTTTGTAAGTGGTTACCAGCATTTGAGAGGAACCTGCTGCCACCATCTTCAGGGTAGAGGGAAGATGCACGAAATGTCTCTTGTATTTAATTAAATGCCCATCATACAGAAATGTTTTCAAATAAAAGCCATAAATCCTAATGACATGTATATAGTAGTTCACATATTAATTTTATTTACGTTGAGCCATTTTTTTGCTATTAATTAAGTTAAATTAAAGGTTATTATAAAGTGGGGAATGTAATTGACAGTCTGTGCCAAAATTAGTTTCCCTAATGACAACTTTTGGTGTGAATCCCCAGTAAATTTCATTTTTGTAAACATATGTCTTGTAGGCTTGAAAATAAAATTTGGTTGGATGTGACTGTCCCAGTATGCATTTATGTTCATTTAAATAACTTTGCAGAAAGAATGCAAAAAAAAAAACACTTCTTAGAAATGTCAAAACGTGTTGTGACTTAATGAATATTTGTGCATACAACAGTGGCTTGTAGACTATCATTTACACAATAAACATGTTACTGATATGAAACTTGAATGGTGTGAAAGCAAACGATCATAAGTGATGAAACATGTAACAGGCAGCTGAAATTTCTGCCCACTGCCAAGTCCATAATCATGAGGCCATGTCTAATATTATCGTGTGTAGTTAAATTGTGTGAGGTAGGCTATTGTTGTGTAGTGTTGGATGGATTACAGAGTATCTTATGTGAAGAGAGGGAACTGCATGTTTTCATTTGAATTAATGGTTACCTTTGTGACTATGAGATCAAGTTTATGGCGCCAGAATAATCAATTTGTATTACTTTAATTTGCAATTTTTAATGAGAGAATTTATTTCCAATGGAACAGTGGACTCGGTGTTAATAATTTTTTATGAGTGGTCAGGCATGTGTGATGGGTTTTTATTGTATCTTGTATTTATTATAGTTTTTTGGTATGGAAGCAGATGATAATATTTTCTGTACTGAAATTATCACAGCTTTGAAATTTATGCTTTCAGTTATGTGTTGTATGGACTATAGTCTGTGACTTGAGCAGGTAGCTGTAATTTTTCCACTTGTATGTTTTCTGATTTATTTTGTAACATGTTAACTATTGTTGCTGTTTTGTATCCATTTTTGCATAATTTTGACTCATTTGTGGTTTTGTCTGGACTCGTATCCTTAAACCACACAGCAAGAAACCCTTACCCTTAGGTAGAATTAAGTAACCCTTTCTCCATGCCTGTATTTTCTTTTTAATATGCTGACATGGATGGCCAAACAGTATTCATCATGAAAGAGTACAGTATCACTATGCTGTTCTGTTTATTGCTGACAGATAACTACCTAATTGTGAGGGAAACCAGATGTTTGATAATGTAAGAGATGAATTTCCTAAATCACTGTTGTTGTAACCTCAGAAATTATCTGAGTGAGAGACTTGCAGTCTTGGGGCTGCCATGATTATGGAGGTATAAGGGTACCATACTACTCTTTAGAATGAAGCAGAACAGTGGTAATAGTCAAGAGTTCTTTCTTTTTATTCTTCTAATAACACTGTGTTGTGCTGAGCCTGTTTGCTTATGCTTAGGAGAAATTAGCAGTCCCTGTCATCAGGAATTTGTCACTTGATGATGCCATCCCTGTCATCAGGGAAAAGTCACTTGAAGTTACAGTCTCCATCATCAGTGAAAAGTCACTTGAAGATACAGTCTCCATCATCAGTGAAAAGTAATCTGAAGATAATGTCTCCATCATCAGTGAAAAGTCACTTCAAGATACAGTCTGCATCATCTGCTAAAAGTAATTTCAAGATGCAAACTCCATCATCAGTGAAAAGTCACTTGATTCATTTCCTATCATCAAGACAGAGTTACTTGAAGGCACATTCTTTATCTTTAGGCAAAATTGAATGCAAGATGTGGTCTTTGTCATCAGTGGAAATTTACTTGAGATTCAGTTACATGAAGATGCTGACTTCATCACCAGGCAAAGTCACTTGAAAATGCAGTCTCCATTATCTTTGCTTAGTCACTAAATGATGCAGTCTTCATTATCAGGGCAAAGTAACTTGATGGTACAGTTTCATTCATCGATTCCAAAGTCAGTTTAAATCATGCAGACAGCTAATTCCTCAGAAACACAGGCATATTAATGCACCACAGTGTGCTGGCATTGCTCAAAGGTGAAACCACATGTCCTAGACAAGTTATGTTTAGCTGTGTACATGAGTAATTTTCACTTTGTTTCATGCCTCAGGGACTATGATGAATTACACTATTTACCAATTCATGTATTAACCACATTAAAGTATAAAATCGGTTGACTGAAAAATATACCATGCTGACTTAAAAATGGTTATGTGTTTGTTTGTTTCTTTACTTACAGTCCTTAATTATATGATTGATCAGCAGCACCTACAGTGAATCTAAACACATACAAAAATTTGGTTTTGTTTATGGGCAAACGAAATGCTTGTTAATTGTAGCTGTGGCCTATAAGGTTTTGTCAGGATATGATAACATAAATTTTAGTTTAGGGCTTATTTTGTGGGCATTCTTCAGCATTTCTAAACTAGGAGACCCATTGATTCCTGCATGAAGACTTGTCATTCCATACACAAGTCCTCAGGTTCAAGCATGATCAATATGGGTGTATAGTTTGCTGCAAATTTACCTGTGACATTATCCAAATGTTTATGAATACATTGTAGTGTATACTGGGTCTCAGCCATGGTTCAGATCTCACAGTAACTTTCAGGTCTGCTCTGCTTAATTGTCTTAATCCTTAGTAGCAAAATTTAAATTTCTCCAAATGGGTGATTACTGCCTATAACCGTTGGTGGACAGGTAGAAGTTAGGATGGTCAAAAACCATACCTGGAGTCATCAGTCCTAATATCAACACATGCCTCTACACATGTATTTTGCATTTTTTGTATTTGGGTATATACCATGTATCTTACCTTGTCCACATGAGGTATTTACCCAACTGGTAAAGCTCTCAAAATTATTGCCTCTTAGGATATTATACTGTATACTTTAGTGGGTAGGATTCTCCAAAATGTTGGTATGTGCAGTGAAATCCTGTTATTAATGAATACTTTATGTTCCCAGCTGAATCCAAATTCAAACCATGCAGTATTTCCTGTGTTTAGTAGGTAACATTCATAATAATTTATTTCTGTCAGTTTTGTTATATTTTAACTGAGCAGCACATATGGTAACACTACTTATTATAATGAAATATTGGGCCGTTTACTCTTCTGGGAATGCTACACCATGTAGGTCGTTGCTTGATGACAAACCAGTCTATGGCAAAAGCCTGAAATCTCACAGAATAAGGTGTTTTACTCATTTATTGTTTTTAGCAATGTCTGGATGTGTAATAATTATTTCCTTTATTGTAATTTTATGACTATAATAGTCTTGAGAACCTTTTGGCAGTATTAGAATGGTATCCCTATGGCTGAGAAGGCCAATGCATGTAGGAGAGGTTAAATAATAAACATATCTGTGATCCTTGAATGTGTGGCTAGTTGGTTGCATTGTGTTCATTGACCCAAATTTAGTGAAATAAATTTTTTTTTTTTTCCCCAGAATTCTGACTATGACATAATGAAATCAAATGACAGTTGAGTTTGCATGATTTCATGCTTGTGCCATGAAGTAGATGATATATGCTCTGTTCTGGGAAATTATGCAGCCTATAGAGGTAATTCTTTACCTACGTTTTGGGACAAGTTATTGGTCGTTCTTCTTATTTTCATATTCTTTTACCTTGAAGATGGAACCGATAGTTTGTCCTGTAACATCGGTAAAGAATTGTCACTATATGTTGTATAATTTCCAAGAAGAGCACAGATCTCAACAGCTGAGTTTGTGTCATATGTCATTAATTGTTTTAGAAAATAATTTGATATTACTCATTATGTAAATGCCTGTATTGTGTAGAAACACTTGATTACTTCTATAAAGTATCGTTATTATGTACTTCAGCTTTTTTAATGTAAGTTTTTGTAGTCCTGATTTTGTAAAAATGCCAATTTCATCTGAAAAAAGCCATTCTTCTACAGGCTTATTAAACAGATATTTCACTGTATATACCACACTTATTGTCCCATCCCAAAAGGCCATACAGTCCTGATGCTTACCACGATCAGTACATGAAGTATTACGTGTTAATTATTTTGTGTTTCTCTGAAGAGCAGACATTACAATCAGTTTCTAATTACTGGTCATGGAAGTGTCATAAAGTGCCATAATATTTTTGACACATGCCTCAGAACTTAACAGTATCAGCTGAAAATGTCCTTGTGTGATCCTTTAAGAAACGTGACAGTTTCTTGTGCCACTGCAGAATCAGCATGAAGAGAAAATTTACCAATTTTATTAGGAGCAAGACAAGAACTTAAAACTGATGTATTTGTTAGCCCAACATGTATTTGGTTCTTATTAAATGTTATTATTAATGCTTAATCAGAAGGTGCATTATATATAGAATTGTTTTACATTATTTATCATGTAATTAGGAGGTAATACATTGTTATATGGAAAGGATTGTGTGTAATCAGCACAGTTAACTTGTGCAGTTCATTTACCAAGTGTTTTCACATGAAGTAATAGACATTAATAGAATGAATGTCGATTTGTGTGGAAAAAATTAACATTGAAATGGAAATGTGTGATGGTGACTAAATTAAAGAGTACCCTGTTTCACAGTCATACAATAATTGTTATTCCTGCATTATAGTTTTATCAGAGAATCTGTTCTAATATTGGTGTGTGTGTGTGTGTGTGTGTGTGTGTGTGTGACCTTTCTTAAAAACAATTCTATTGAAAACAAATTTTTCTTATTGTGTAGTTCATTCTCCATTGACATATAAAAATTTGTGTGATTTACAATACTAGACCCAGTTTAATATAAATAAAATGACAGTTCATAATTGCTATTCAAAAGTGACATTCCTTTATGAAGCATGTTACATGTATGGTACAAGATTTTAAAATCTCAATATGTAATTTCCCCATCAAATTTTGAAATTTGAGAGAAGTTATACCTCATAATCTTGTTTGCCTTTGATTTTTGGGATATACAATGTTGTTTGCCTTTTTAAATGGTTTCGAGAAGAATGAAACAAAGTTTCCGTATCCTTTATTCATGAAATATGTGTACCGAAATCCTTTGAAAGATGTGGCTTTCCATCACCATAACTTATGCTGGCAGTCTTCATGTCTTCAACTTAACATACCCCACTGGACTCAAATTTTGTCACTAACCAAGTGACTCAAACAGTAGCTGTTCTGACATTCAAGAAGTACTTGGCTGGGACACTGGCTGTCTTTACTGAAGCTTTTTATAATTCCCCTCAGTCCTTTAAGCAGATGTGATGCACTGTGCACCATGAAGATTTCATTGTGGGTATTTTAAATGGGGTTTGTCGTTTGGCTGGAACGTTTCATTGTTAGTAATGATAATCTACAAATTGGGACCATAAACAATTAATTCTTTTGCTTCCTGCTAACATATCTTTCATCTGTCCGAGTGGTTTATAATGAGCATTGTACTCTAGAACTTGTATTGTTAATGAGCAAATGGTAGGATAAATATTTGTTTACAGTGTAACAGCATGTAGTATTAGGGTGAGATACTCTTTGAACTGTCTCTTGAATGAGGAGAAAGAAGTTAAACAAATGAGGATTACGTGAATCCCTGATTAATTTGAATGACTATTTTAATTCACAATGCGCAGATGCTTAATTTGTGAATTGGCATTTCTTTGCTGTATTGTGCTATGATTTGCATAAATCAATTTCTTTGTTTCATCTTATCCAGCTCTTGCAAAATTCATGTGTTAGAGATGAGCATTAGATACTCATACATTGTCATACAAGTTAATTAAATATACATCATATCAAAAAGAAAAGCAAAAAAAGTATAGATCTTAATTGCCATATGTTCAGTTGTTTTGTGTTATAAAATGAATTTATTTAGAAAATTAATGAAGTCACATTTTATCTTCATACAAAGTGGAATTTACATACAACAGATACAGACCAAGCTTTTGATATATATATATATATCCCACAATTCAAGATGTCATTATCTGTCCAGTAAATATTGCCATCTCCTGCAATATGATTCCATGTACTCTGGTAGTTTGTGTTAGTGTCTGAGGGGAACCTGTTGCTTAGATCATCAAGGTAAATGAATCCTCTAAAGTGTCATCTCGTCTGCTAGACAACATGGTGTCACATTCCAGAAGATTGTGATAATATTAGTTGCTGGCAAGAGAACCTCAAATGTCATATTTTTTCAGTAGTGTTGGAGAAGGAGGATGTGGACAGACAGAGACAGACAGACAGGCAGAATTTATTCATTGTGAAGTAATTTTATGCCCTTCGTCCATATAACACGTAAAATTAATGAATGGGTAAGAGTAAACTGTATGTATATAAAGAATGTTTTATGTTTATTGTGGACTGCTTGAACAAGGTGGCTGTAGCAGTAACACTTGTGTTCTAGTTATGCCTGGTTTTAATCTCTGCCAGACCAGTATCTGTCATGACTAAGGTTTTTCAAGTTTTTGTCAGTGCTTCAAAGCAAATCCCAGGATAGCACCTCAAAGCAGGCAACAACCACTTTCTCATTGCTTCTTGTTCTTTATGCGCAAGTCATCCTATCATTTGATGCTATGTAGTCTGAGTTATTAACCGCATCATTAATTAGACCATTAATTAAGTAAATAAAACAATAGGAATATCAGCCGGTCTTCTCATGAAACATTAAGAATTCTGCACTAAATCCATCAGTTTCATGGTTACATACCCCAGACAGCATATATATGTATCTGCACTAAATCAATCAATCTCATGGTAGTATATCCCAGACAACACATAATTGTAAGTTCATCAGCCACTGACAGAGCTCAGAACAAGGTGACTCAATGTATCACTGATATTCTAATGTACCCAGGCACCTCTGAGACCCATCCATCAGGTACCAGAGGCTGTGTCCTTAAGGTTAAAGCTGACCGTTCAATCCCATCTAATGCAAAATTTTAGATTGCATAGAACTTTACATGCACACTCTTTATATGCCTCAACAATGTGGGGTTTTAGGCAGAAAGGAGAAATATACATTATCACATTTCAATTACCTGCTGTTTAAATATGTTAAATGAGATAAAGGAGGCATTCCTGATTCCATTTTTATAAGTATCTTTCCCATTTAAGAGAAATATTGCTTTGCTGTCCTGTCGCCTGCTAATTGTTATGTTTTTATCCTTTAAGTTATCCATAAATTAGTGCAAAGTTATATATAATCTGTATATTTTTTTGTTGTCATGCAACTAATCTGTATATTTGTGATGATACATTTTATGTATAAATTAACTTAAGAAAAGTAACTAATTATTTTATACATGACATAGAGTTAAAGATCAGAGTTATTCATTTATTATAAGATTTTTTTCTACTCCAGGACTATGTAAAATATCAAATTAGCAACACTTGGAAGCAGGAATATTTGTTACAATCTGTGTAAGAAAATTGGATGTGCCATGTAATGTTCATGCTGTCACCTTGTGTTACTTATTTGACTTTTTTTTTTTCCTGGTTGAAGAGGGAGGTTGCTTTTAAAACCCAAAAATGCCACATTAATCAGCAGAATTACTGCTTATATTATGATTGTGTTGTATGTCCATTAATTTTAGAGCAGTACTGTTCGTAAAGTCATCCATGAATTATACCAATATTATAGTGAACATTGTCCATTTTTTTAAATGTATGTGATTTTGATAGTCGCTGTACGCACACCGTCAGATGACCTGTCAGTATACTGACAAATTTTCTTTACCTTTTATTTGTATTTTAAAGATTGGTGTTGGTGGTGATGGTGGTGGTGGTGGTGATGGTTAGAATCAAATCTGGAACTGTTTAACCTTTATCTGACCGAATTGGAATTGAGATTTTAGCACATGGGTTGTGAGAAACGTGGGTGTTCTGTGAATAGAAAAAGATGACGGTATGAAACAAATGTCATTTTGTGAATATAAAACAGATATTATGTAGCATATGTAGAAATGCAGTAACTTTCCTTGTTGCCTACATGTAAACAATGAATTTTATTTCTCTCCCCCCCCCACCCCCATGTATTCACCTATATGAATATTGGTCTTTTAAATGCTAATACCTGTAAGGTATATTAAACAGCATACTTACCTCAATTCCAGTCTACTGGCTTATTTCTGTTAGGTATTAGAGAAGTGTAGGATTATAAGTTGAAAATAGAGGCTTTCCTGTTAGTGTATAACTACGTTTGTGTATAGTCTGTTACTGTTACCATTGCTGAGAAAAATAATACATATTTCATGTTTTGTAAGTTTTACATTTTGTTAATCTGTGTTTTATTTTTGTTATAATTCTTTAAATCATTTAGGCTATATAGCATTGAATGATTGTATAATTGGTGAGTGGTGGACTGGAAAGGATGAGAAAGGAAGGGTTGTGGGCTCATCAAGGAGGTCCTAGCCTGGAATTTATTTAGTGGGACTGAGGACAACCACAGAAGCATCAATCTGGTAGCCAATGACTGGCCAAGATCCGAACAAGGCATCTTCTGGAAACTAATGTATAGCATGGGCATTACGCTAATCCATTTGTTCCTAGGATGTAATTTTGTAAGATATTCATAGTATACCACTGAGAGTCGTTGCACATTGTGCACAACTCTGGTAATGACAACCCCATGATTTACTGTCCCTTTGTAGCCTCCCACATTTTATTATCTACAGCACTTGGCGACCTGTATAACCACAAAGTTCCTCATTATGTAATAAGTTAAACTACATTATTCTTTATGGGTCCAAATATTTTTCTTGGCATTTCAGCTTTAAAAACTTACAATTTCTGTTTGTCCATCAAAATAATAGACCACATTTGATGCCCATAAGATAAGAGAGAGAGACTTCTTTTTAATGACATTTTTACAAAGGTCACTTTTTTGTGTAGTCAGCTGTGTCTTACCAATATAATTGTGGAGTCTTCAAAAATCTGTTCATCACCCTTTAACATGTATAACTATGTTGGTGAATCAGTTGGATATGTCCTACATGTTTTATAAGTATGGTATAATAGTACTGAAAACAAAGTATATATGCATGAAAGATATTTGGATGTGTAAACCTCCCTCTTATATCACCAGCCAGTTCCTTAAGGTACCCGAAGTTTATGAATGTATGGAGCTATTTTATGTTTACATAGTGATCCTAAATAACACTTTTGTTCCAGTACTCTTAAAAGGAAATTCAGTGCCATTTTTAACTTTTGTGGCATACTTGTAGGTGTATTTGTGCAGACATATTTTTAATGAATGAGTGTTGATCAGTTTTGTAGGTGTTTGTTATATTGTCACTGGTTGATAACCGAATGAATTGTTATCTTTCAAGTTGCGTAACATAGTGTTTTGTACAGTTTTGTACGAGAAAGATATATGTACAGATACTACACATATTCGAGTGTAATAATTATTATTATGATAATGATGTAAAAAGTAACCAAATGTATATGTTCATTCCGAAAGAAAATATGGTTTAGCAATAAAAATAAAAGTATGATTCCAAAAATTATGTCACAGAACTTTGTTCTTTGTATTCCTTAACCTTTTCCTCATGAGATGTAATTCTTCAATTAAACATAAAAATGTTAATGATAGTACAGTTTTATTGTTTATTCAATAACTTTGCTGAGATTTTGTGTCCCAATCCTGCCAGGGCATGGATGCCTGTCTCTGTAGAGTGTTGTGTGTTGCCAGGTAGAGGTCTTCACATTGGTCTAATTGTCATTCCACAGGAGATCTACTGGGTGGTGTGTATGACTGTGATGGTGAAGCTTCGACAATGAGTAGGACCTTGCCTACTAGGGGCTGTCATGCCATGGGGAAAGGGGGAGTAATTTGCCTTTAATGAATGAGGAAACTATATTATTCTTGTTGCACCATTTTTGTTTTATACAGGTCACTGGATGAAAAGTGTTCAATCACTTACATCTTCTTTGGTTTCTTGCTGTGTAAGTTGTATTACATCAAATGGGGGGATGATTGTGAATTATGATTCAGCAAGAAAAGGCCAGGTGCTTATGGTAAACTGCTGTCTCAGCATTGGAGGACTAAGAAATTCCCACCTCTGAGTAAGAAAACATTTACTCATTACTGATTTATGAAAATATGATCTTGTCACTGAAAGGTGACTTAAGCTTATTTATGCTAAATATATATTTTACAAAATTTCAATCTTGGATCGTCCTTTTTATTCATTAAATGAGTTTTTTTGTACTTGAAGAAGAAAATAGAACCAATAAGTAACAACACAAATAGAACGAGATGTAAGTAGGACTTCCTTTAATGTAAAAGTTGCAATTATGTAATTAGACTAGTTTATTGGATAATTAATCAGACATGTTGTTGAGTGAACTTACATTCTGGTACAAATTAGTATCTGATGGTAATTTGTAACAGCTATATCTATAGTACCTTACATGTAAAATATTGTATTCTGTTACCTTCTATTGGTGCATTACTATTATATTTTTTATAAATTGACTTTATTGTGTACATGACTTTCTGCATATTTACAAGTCTAATGTTACCATGCAACTATGTGGAAACAAATAAATAAAATGTATTATGGTAAATAATAACAACTACTACTGGGAACCAACTTAAAGTTTTAAGGAGGAGAAAATAATGTTTGTGGACTTTGCTTGTTCTTTACAGTGCAAGGACGGACACGGGACCACAATGAATGGCAAAAACACACCAATCCCTACACTACCTAACTGCACCATGTGCGAGCAGTAATCTCTGACTACGAGTATGTTCGGTTTGTGTGTGACTGGAGCTAAACTACGGACATGGATGTGGGAAATCATCGTGTTTTAACTAGCTGAAGTTGGTAGTCTTGTTATTCAATCATGGAGGTTTGGACGTAACAGTGTCCAATGTAGTTTATATTTTGTGTATTTTAACGTATTACAGGATGAAAACATAATTTAATTATATCGTATTTCGAAGAAAATAAGGATCAACAACCCCGACATGTCTTCCAAAAGGTCAGTACTGGTTCGTTATAAACGTATTCTCGCTCGTCGTGTTCATTCTGGGTTTTAAGAAGTATGTAACAAGTGACACTGAATCGGCTTCTTTGTACTGCTGTTGCGTTGTTTAAATTATTGTTCTGGTCGTAGTTGCCGTAAAAAAAATTACTTATTTGAGGTAAATGTAAATGAGTGATCGTAAAGCTCTATTAAAGGTGACGTACGAGGTTAGAATTTCAAGTATTTTCCGTTTGATCACCAGTGATACAGTTGCTTTAGTGTGTGTTTTTTTTAACACAATTGAGTTTGACGATATTCAGCACGGCGCTTCCTTTGAACCATTTGATGAACGCTCAAGTGGGTAACTGGTGCCGAGAGGATGTAGATTTTTTTCTAGAAGTGTAAGCCAATAGCATTTTTGTAAATACATTTACCGTGCTGTCGGAGTACTGTAGTTTTGAGTTGTGTGTGTTATCGCAGGTTCAAATACCAAGTCAGTTTGCTGACATGCTGCAGTTTCATTTTTGGGGGCTGAAACATTATGTTGGAGGAAGGGTTGCCGTCGAAGTGTGGTGTGTGTTAGATGGGGGAATATTTATGTATTTTAGGTATTGTTTTGATTATTTGATTGTAATTTATTAACCTCTGAGATTCTTAACTCTCCAGAATGGCAGTTAGATATGCATAATTCACGCAATAATGTGACGAATGTAAAATGAAATCCCTGTGATTTGTGTATGCATATGTCCAATTAGCAGTCCCAAATTTCTTAGTTACCAAGGTTTATATTTATGTGAATGCACTGTAAGTGAATTTGAATTGTCATTTCGCTACCAGTGCTGCCCTTCAGTATTATCAATGTCTTGTATTTTAACTGAGATAATGTTATTGTTTGTGCTTCAAGGGATTATTTTCCCTACTGTATAAAATGTGGACTGCTGATTTTGGCTGTAAGGAAACATTTAATTTTTCATGATTTATTATCATATGATGACAATGCATGTGGATATTTCTTTACATGTCTCTTTCAGACTGGACAAAACAAGACAAAAAATGAGTATGGTACATACTAGGCTTTCATTGTGATTTGGAATGTACATAAAATCAGTTTTCCATGCAAGTCATCTGTACATAAAGCCTATAATTGGGAATTCTTGGAATAAATAAATCTGCAGTTAGTACGCAGTACATAGTTTGGTTCCTTGGATGTGATACATCTTGTTTGTTCAGTTGCCTTCTGTGTTCTGTTACGAAAATTACACTTAACATGTAATGATTATTGGATTAGAATATGTCTTTGAAAATGAAGGAGTGGAGGAGTTGGGGAGTGGATTGTAAACCCTTAGTGTTCTGACCACACATTGGGAAATCATGTTTTAGGCTTGGGTTGAGCAGTTGGTTTTATATATCACATGGGCTGGTATAGCAGCTTGTTGCGAGCTGGGCCTTCTGTGGATTGAATCCCGGTGGGGGGTGAGATTTTCTGCACCCATCCCTACTGGTCCTGGGGCCCACCCAGCCTCCTATACAGTGGGTACTGCTTCTTTCCAGGGGGTAAAATGGTTGGGGCATCTAGCGTCAATTTTTTTCTTGTTTAGTGCTATGCAAGGTTTTTACTGTCTGGGCTAAAAACATATTAATTGTAGGAGATATTTGTTCATTTTGTGTTGCTTTGTGTTTTTATTTGTGTATGTTTTAATTAGATATCTTATTGTTTGTACCATTCCGCTTTTGTTCTATCTTCAAGTGAAGTTTTATACTTGCTTTTTTGTTCAATATTTGTTTGTTCTACAAGTAGGTTTATGCGTGAGTTTTAGCTGAATTATAAATAGGTTCAGGTGTCTTATTTTAGGTCTCATTAGTTGTCATTGGTTGGTCAAGTATCCTTGTATTTAGCAATACAGTTAGTTCCGGTTAAATTTTGTGCCAGCAGCTGCGGTTATACCTTGGAAGCATCTAGTGCCAATGTTAAAGAAAGATGTGAACTGTACATCTTCTCCTGCCCTTGGCCTTCTTGGCATTTTCTAGGGCAAACTTTATCTTTTACCTTCCATGTAGTTCATGCTTCTCATCTCTGCTGATGCTTTATGGGTTTCTGTGGTCTCTCAAATGTTGTAAAAGTGGATGGCTTTCATTTTTTCATAATTAGAATTTGTCTTATTTGTACAGAATCTCCAGCAACAGCTGTGGCACCCTTTACATGTTCGCTAGACATGTACATACCCAGAATTGTATTATGTTAATGTCTTTGTTTGCTATTATCAGTGCTCATCTATTTTTTATATATTCACATAGAGTATGAACATTTTAAAAATTTATGGTCTGCAAGTGGTAGACACAACTGAGGGTGATGATGGAAGCCTTTCTGTTCAAAATATGCCATCAGCCAACAAAAACAGTCAGAATGTTGAAGTTTTCATAATTGTTGATTTGAAATTTGTTGCAGTGAGTCCAATCAGATGCTCATATTTCTCTTTAATGTGTGTTACTGTAAATATATTCTTATACACATGTTGAATGATGCTTTGTGCGTGTCCTGAATTCTTTATCACAGTAGTAGAACCTGTTTAACTGTTTTGCGAATCACCAGGGTGAAGAAATGTTGCTTTATTTCATCAGTTAGACAAAAATTCTGCTTACCACATATTTCTCGTTGTTAGACACCGTGCCTACCGATGCAGTTGTAATTGTAAAATACCACCCATTTCCCTTTACCTGCTGTACAAGACATATAGTGTACTGGTTGTAGTGTTTTGTATCTGTGGGTTCACAAATTTCCCAAAAAATAATTCTGGAGTGACCTGTGAACCTTGCTGTTTGGTTCCAGTGAACTGTTACACATTTTTGTATGTACAGAAAGAAATTGCTGTAATTACGTGGGAAATATTATGTGCTACTGTGCAACATTAGCCATTGTGGTGACCAGTCACCTTGGATTTATGCACAAATAATTGTAGTTATACAAGATGTAATCTCCCACTACAAATTGGTGACATAACACCTGTGAAGATAAGAAAAAGAGAGGTAACAAGAATATTAACAATTCAAATATTTTTCCACTCATTAGCCTTGATTTCCTTCTCGTCACAGATTAGTAGCCGTGTGGGTTTGTTGAACCCAATGTATGTGCTGAGCAGCAACCTTGCACACCCACGGATCTGGGTGGGGGGGGGGGGGGAGGGGGCG
>Ga0123352_10003026_pt1 | contig 24011 bp, 11 predicted proteins | sample TergutLab28metaG_FD_89700 | JGI IMG/M metagenome (GOLD analysis project Ga0123352, IMG submission 89700) | Labiotermes labralis P1 segment gut microbial communities from Petit-Saut dam, French Guiana - Lab288 P1 | ecosystem: Host-associated > Arthropoda: Insects > Digestive system > Gut ...
ATTAAAACGCCCCGACATTTTTCGGTCCTAGGACCGAAAAATGTCGGGGCGTTTTAATGTTTTAATGTTTAAATTTTATAAATTTTATATATGTGCAGTAGTTGATATAATAATTGAGTAAGGTAAATTGTACTTTAGGCTGCCAGGAAGTAACATAACAAAAGACACAGATCTTCATATAATTAGGAGTTTTAAATTATACCAGTTTTGTTATAATTTCACAAGACATTTAATTTCAGGCATATATTTTATTTTATTCTTTGTGTTGACGCTTGAAATAGTGTCAAATGCATTCTAACAACTGTTTTCTGTCGGATATTTTAAAAGCTGTTGTCTGCAATTAGCATAGCGTATATCGGTTATAAATGTAATTTATAGAAATTCATGTATAAAAATCGTAGGTCTTGAATAGCTTTTATTTAATGATCCATGATTTATGATCGACTGTTTCTGCATATATTTTCCTTGGAATCATGTACTGTTCACATACAGAGAGAGGTAGTAGTAGTAGTAGTGTGTTTGAAAATGTGCTTATTGAGCTATAAAGATGTAATTTCTTTAAGTGTTATAATTTACCACAGATTAGGTGGAAAGGGGGAGTGAATGTAGTAAATGAAAGTAAGTGAATGAGGATGAAGTTCCGAATTCCATTATTTTGCACTGAAACTGAATAGACCTTTTCCTCAAGTCAGTAATATAATATCTGTGTAAATTTCCAGAGAAGAGTCCCTTCGAAATTGATGGTGGATCAGCTGGTAAAAGCAATTCCGGCCTAATATTTATTAATGTGTTCAAAATAACTCGCCACTGGACTGTCCAGAGCAGGCTCAATTCAGAGCACACCCTTATGTTTTCTATAAGACCATTTTTCTTACTGCCCTTTCTATGCCTAAGTCTACTTTCAGTTATTATTACTAAAATTTTGTAAGCATTTTCTCTCTTCGCTTATGCTATGTGTCCTATTCGTCTGGTTTTTATTTCATCACACCTATAGCATTTGGTTAAGAATGCAGATTGTATCCGGATCGCATAATATAACAGTTTCTTACTACAATTTTTGTATTAATTCCTCAGCCTGAAAATAAATTCCACAAAATTAATGCATTTAACTTACCCTTCGCCGGTCCCAGTGGTCGCGCGGTCTAAGGCGTAGGTCTGCGGCCGCTCGCCTGTTGAGATTATGGGTTCAAATCCCACCGGGGGCATGGATGTCTGTTGTGAGTGTTGTGTGTTGTCAGGTAGAGGTCTCTGCGACGAACTAATCACTCGTCATAGGAGTCCTACCGACTGTGGTGCGTCGTTGAGCGTGATCTAGAAACCTCGGGAACGAGAAGGCCCTTGCCCACTGGGGCCTTTCGCGCCAAATAAAAAAAAAACTTACTGTTGGGAAACAAAGTTTATTGCAGTAATACTTAAAACCTTAGTTTATACATCACAAAAATCACAAGGGGTCTTCAATAGAAAGAAACACGTGTTTAGTGCTGTTTATGGTAATGGTCAGTATTTAGACCATTTATTCTGTTCATACGAAACACGTAAATGCACTGTGCAGACAAAGGCAGATTTTAGAAAGTTAATGGAGGTGGTACGAACGGTATCGTGACCACCGCTTTAACGGGTAAATGAGGAACCGCTGTGGTTTTGGTTATATGGGACTTGAGCTTCTATGTTTCCTGTTTATTATCTCAATCTTAAACTTTAAAAAAAATGGTGCTAATTACTCATAACAAGCATATTAGTTAAATTCTAAGTATGACTATCTCTTTGTTAATAATTTACAATTTTGTTTAATGGCGTGTTAACGTGACGTGACAAAAGGCAATATGGAGGTTTCCTGGCCATGTTAAATTGTGACATTCTCATGAAGCTGTGGGAAGTTCTCTAATGCGCTTTTTGTAACAAGAACACCGCAAATCTAGAACGCTACTACAGGAGAGGAAATTTTCGTTGGCAGCTGGTTATTAAAAGAAAACAATTTCACATTTCAGTCAAACACAACAATGTATATTTTCGTTCTTTGAAATTAAAAAAACGTTTATTGTTGTGTTCGACTGAAACCTGAAACGCTTTGTTTTCTTTTAGTTGAATAACACAACGGGATGTCCTCTGTACAAAAAAGTTGGTTATTAAATAAGTATGAGGGTTATGTCTTTTGTTCTCTACTATCTGTTTGCATGTAGCACAAATACGATAGCTTCATAGTCGGTTTGAGCAGGTTGTATTTTGCGTGGGAGGAGGAGAAATATCAGTGCTAATTGGTCATTATCATTTATGCGTGTAGGGTTCGTTATAAGATATTCATGACCAGGCAACCCGGGTATTTTGATCTCAAAGAACGACCCGCCCTGAATTTGCTTGTCTAATGTTGTCTGGCCTTGGTTCCTTCATTACTGTTTGTCTCTTGTACCCACCACCTGCCCATAGAGTTGGTCTGAAAGTACTGCTATGGTAACAAGAATTGTTGGCGTGTGTTGGTGAAGCGTGTTTCATTCAGTGACAGAAATGAGTGATTTGGGAATTAAGTGTGCAGTGCCAAAAGTGATAATTGGGTTGTCTTCTCCTGTAGCACTGGTTATATCGGGGTCGGTTTGTGGTTGCTGGAATGCATGAAGATGGTCTGTCAGGTATTGAATAAGAGAGGTTATGGCCTAATCTCATATTTACAACCGAAAGTTAATGCTCTAAATTTAATATTATAATGCGCCCCTTCAACCCTAAATTATATTACAGCTTTTCTCAGTCTATTCTAACGAATACCAAGACACTGTGTGCTTAGTTTTCGATATTTTCCCCATCAAAATTCTGTATTTCCTTGTCTCCCACATCCTAGCAACGTGGCTTGATTTCATTGCTTTGGTAATAGCAGTTGGAGTTTAAACATAAGGAAATCAGTGGTTAAAAATAAACGTACTGAAGCAAAGGTGGCGCCGTCGGTTTGTATTGGGTAGTACCCGGTTTGAGTCTCAGACGGGACACCATCTGTTGTGACGTAGGTATTTTGTGGTTTTATGTAGTCCTTCAAAGCAAATTGCAGAGTAGTACATCGATTGCGACATGGTGAGTCCAATTCAGCATTCAGCAGTTACTTGTCCTACCATAGCCCCTGTAATGCTTGAGATGTGGACAGCTTCGTAAAATAATCTACACAACAATATCACGGGACATGACTCATGTAGGTTTCTGACGTCAAACAAGGACATGAACAGAATACACAGAAACCAGAGAGGATTCCTGCAGATAAACGACTTACGTTTTATTGAAAATAATCGTTATGCGATGTAAAAGGAAAACTATCTATTAATGCAATAGGAAGAGTCTTTACGACATTTGACCGAAGTTTGATTTGAATATGGCGAAAGAATAAACCCAGAGTAGGGTGAAACATACTGACAGCTCTAATTAAATACTATAAAAGTAGATAATGCTAAAATGACAGAAAACTACTACATAAAACGGTGAAATTCTTCAAGTTTATCTCCAGGTGTTCTATGTGAAGTCCATTGCTTACCCCGAAGATATCTCACTGATAGTCTAATTCTGATATTTGCTGCAGCCTGTCTCAGTTTACCCTATTTGCCATTCTCATGATGCGCTGATGCAGTTCAAGCAGTTGTCAGGTCTAAGGAATGCAATGGACATGGAATACTGGTAGTTACACATCCAATCCGTTCGTCACTGCGTAGAGACAGACACGGACGTCTGTCTGGAAACGTGGTGACCTCTCATGTTGTTAAACCAAAGGAGATAGTATTAAAAATCGGTAGATAACCTGGAAGTGTTTTCTTTTGTTCTGTAAATGGTTGTGAGCCATTGCGGCTTCAGTATTTTCACAATATATCGTGAAGGCTATCCAACCAGTTCTGGTCCATTCTGTATTTAAGCATGTTATTGTGACTTTGATATGAAATGCGAATGTATTCCATCTTTTATGTCCTTAATACAGTTTTATTGCCGTCACCGTTTGGGAAGCGTCGAATGATTCAATAATAACGATATATATATATGTTTTCCATATATTATGTATCGACATACTGTTGTGTGTTTCGCCTAGAATGTTGAAGAAGCATGAGGAACTTCAGGTGCGCGGCTATCCCATTGAAAGTCGAAATCATGTGCTCTAGAATAAATGGCGGCATTGATGCTTTCATTGTGGTTGTGTTTAAGATACTGAATTTTGATGCCAAGAAGACTCGGCTGATAAACTGAAATCAAGGTGTACTGCTACAGTTGATATAAGGTGCCACGCTCGATTATTTTAATCTACATGGAGAAATGAGTGTTCATTTTCACGTTTCGACGCTTACTGCCTGGGAAAGGCCACAGTACCGATCGTATAGGAGACTTTATGCTCCCCTCCGCAGATTGCAAAAGGTTAGTGTAATCCTGCCAGGATGATGCTAGCGTCAGTAGTCCACAGACGCTGAGCTTGCGGATCTGATCTACACTCCTTCTATAATATCGGTAAAATCTCAAGATGTCGTCTCGCACCAGATGGGTTTCGAAATTCAAGTGGGAACTTAAAAGTCCCACACAGCGTAATAGCCTATAGGAGGCTTCATGCAAATAGGCATATATGTCGCCTGAACTAAGAGGAGATCCTCTTTCAATGCGTGTCAAGTGCTTTTGACGATAATATATAGCTGCTGCAGCTGTTTTCGGGGATAGGGACCTTGCAAAAGTGGAATATCAAGGCAGTTTCTCTTGGTATTAGATCGCAAATGACAGCTTTTAATTTTATTTAACGACATCCTACTGTAAGACATCTTGACATAAAAGCTACATGATTTGATATTTTACGTCTTCCGTGCAATATACTGTATATAAGTAAGACTGTACCATATTTACTTTCAACTAAAAGCACGTCTGTTGGTATACATGCATATTGTTACTTCTCCGACGCATTTCGGTTAATGCTAATGACCATCCTTTGGGAGACTGTTTACACAATGGAGCACTTGATGCTAAATCGACTACCTACGATTTAGCACCATGTTTCAACAGCCACCCTGAGGATGGACATTATTATTAGCCGAAACATGTCGGAGTAGTAATAATATAAATGTATACCAATAGATATGCAGTTGGTGGAAAATAAATATATTCTAAAGATAAATGATTCTTCAAATAACCTGCAAGACATTCCAGGAAGTATCTAAGAAGCCATTTCCCTGTCGATTAGTTGATTATAATGATCAATTAATTACTTAAATAGTGGTTATATTCTATAGTCATGAGCTGGGCCGCTCAGTCTTGTTACTGACCAGGCTGTGAACTGAATAACGGGAGAATAGGCGTTCAACTCTCGGTTGAGGCGCTGTGCGACCCACGCAGCCTCCTGACAAATGACTACTGATGACTCTTCTTTAGCAGATAAAGTGACCAGGCCTTGTAGTTAGTTATTAATCTCCATGTAGTACTCAAGGAAAAATTGAGGACGTACCTAAACTCTCCTATTCAGGAAACCCTCACCGTTCGTGGAGTTACGTTTCTGAAAACCCCGTGGAAGGTTAAACCGCTGAGCGTGAAATTAAGACCATATGGACAAAATGATTGAGAGTAACCACAGCTATAAGAAACATGATACTATGCAAATCAGTAATTAATAAACACAAAAATATCTGCGTTGGCCTTGCTGGAATGATGTTGGTTTTACTGGCCGTATGTTTTCACGGTGATCGAAAGACATGTTCATAGCAAAGGAGGAAGCTGAAGACTTACTGCAGGGAAAAGTGATCTTCTCTTACTTTATGTCCTTCTGTATGTCCTTGTACCTCTCCTTGTGTGGTGCCACGACAAACTGTCGCTCTCTACTGAATGCTTAATTTAACGTTTCCGCTGATTTTCTCGTCATTTTTCATGATGAAATGAATCGCCTAATCTTTTACACTATACAGTCTCCCGACCGCAGCAATTCCCATTCTCCTGTCCACTTCATCCAGTACCTTCAGTTTCTCTAATAGAGGCCTCGCTTTGCTTTTGATCCTTAAAACTTTTTATCCCTACACTTCACTCTTTCCACACAAAATAAACAGGGGAGCTACAGTTATTTCTAAATGTTATGAGAATTAAAAGTTGAAATTATTCCGTATCCTACGAGAACTAGGTAGCTGATTAGTGTAGGACAGACGCGTGTACGCCTTCTTGTGTATTTCTGCGTAAGCATGACTGCGAATAAGCACTGCAACTACGCGGCAGTACACGAGGGTAGTCACAATAATTATTTCGCCAACGAAACAAACGTGCTGGACAGACCCGCGAAAGAAGGGTCTTGTTGTAGGTCTTGCTCGTTGTAGTGCTTCATTAATTAAGCACAGGACAATTTTATTTTTCTTCAGTCGGTTAGTCTCTTAACGCTTTAAAGCGCGAATTCCATGTAAATCTTAATAGTATAAATATTCAGTTCCTACCTCACTGTAAAGTGTACGGCCTTCAGTATGAAGACCAGTCGGTTAATGTTGTTTTGAGAAATAACGGCAGCTTGTGAGTATCATACCCTATCGTACACAAACATCAGAAACTCTGTGGGGAAACTGAAAAGTTTTTAATGTTAAGTTAGCTGGTACGTATTTTAACCACTGCACTTTAAGGGCTAATCGCCCAATAATTTCTTAAAATTCGGTACAAAACATTTATTTTCAACACTGTTTTCTGTTACCCACAGAAATGAGAACTGGAATGTTGTGAATGAAGGTAGACCGATGTGTCACCGACGACAGTCCGTATATATTCTAATACAAATGCTAGTGTCCTTTCGCCTAATGTTTTTGATTGGTGCCGGAGAAACCGATGGATGTATTCTGTAGTGATGCAGATGATGATGACTAGTGATAATACAGCCACACTTGTGTCGTAACATAATGTACTCATACAGAAGAGAGTGACGTGTGGTTGGCCATCATGTAGAGTGACAAGATACGACATGATTTATGACGCAGGAATAGGCCTATATGTGGGTTGCAAACATAAGGCATTGAGCAGGTGACACTGATTAAGGGGTAAGATACTGTAGAGAAGAAATACCCTTATCCGTCTTCTGGCACTCCGAAACGAGCTTGGATATCTGAGTTAGTATAGCGACTTTACCAAGCGCTGAACGACCGGAGCAGACAAACATTCGCTCCAGAAAGTTGAGATAGACTCCAGAACTCGCCAAGATTCCTGCGCAGTGAGTTCGGGGGTCCTGCCCAGTGAGTCCAGCGTGAAACTGATCACCTGTCTTTGTCTAGAGCCGAGGTGAGAATAGAATAGAATGTAATAGAAGTGAGTTCAATCCCTTTCGGTCCCGTTGCACTTAGACTTTTTGACAGGCCTTTGTGCGCCTTAAACTGATTTCCGAGTCATGGGAGCCCTTTTCCTTTAATAAAGTTTCAAATCACCCCTAAACGTAGACTTCTAAAATCCTCATGGTCCGGGAAAAAGGACCCCAGATAGGTATACGTCAATGTCGCCAAGACTTCACACTCACACAAAACGTGAGCTGAGGTTTCTTCCTCTGTTCCACACCTCCTGCGTAAGGGACTGGACAGCCCATTATGTATAGATGTCTTCTCAGTGTTTTATGTTCAGTAAGGAGGGTAGTAACAACCCTGGATTTTATGTTCTTAAAGGGCAGTAAACTAGTCTTAGTAGCAGGACCAGGGCCCGAGATCAGTGTTCGAGCCTGGGTGAGTACTGGTAAGACTCCACCACACAACTATATGCTGGCTGTCAATCCAGCGTTTTATCTTTCTTCTTTTATGCTGCCTAGAGACCCCAAGGCCAGTTCCAGTCCAACAAACTGGTGAACAGTTGTTTCCCTTGCGAGGCCTTCGGCAATTTCATTTCAGCGTACACCAGTATGTCCGTGGACCCAAAACAGTCCCACAGAATGTTGGATGGAAACGTCGTTCAACGCTTTTGGCACTGTTGTACCAATGGGGACGTTGTTCTGGCAGCCTGAAGAGCTTCCAAAACCGCCTGACTATCAGAACAAATACTAACGTATTTCTATCATCTAGCGTTCATTTTAATTTTGTAAGCATGGGCCTATATCTCGTCCCGGAAAATTGTAGCTTATTTTCCTAGAGAACCGATGAGCCGTCTTCCCTTAGATTGCCCATAGATTCCGGCCCGGCTCCTACCGGAGTCTTGGACCCATCTGTTTACCAGACGAACCTCTTAACTTCAGGGGGAGTTCCAGGTCCACTCGTCTGTAGTCATAGCCGAGGTTAAAAATTTTCGCACTTTTCGACATGTCGTCATGGAATTTCACTTGAATGTGGAGACATCATTGCTGTTATTTTACAATGTACACGTTGAACCGTTTTCAGCTTTGTTTCTATCTCCACCGTGAAGATGGCAGTTCCAGTATTCGCCGAATCGTCTGCTTGCATGTTGTATTCTTCAGAAAAAATTGCGTTCGTAAGATTTTCTTACATCGCCTGGCTTTTATTTGTGTGTGTTTTTTTGTTCGGTTTAATTCGATTTGTTCACCTTAATAATGACCCACGATCTGATTCGGTGAGAATCATAAATTATTAACCTCCCAAATATACGACTTTTTCGTCCTCCTGTTACTCCCTATTTTCTTCCCCCTAATATTATCCTCAGGTCATAGTCTCCTACACCTCCAATTTGGGCCCTTTCCTTAGAAAGGGAAATCAAATTTCATACTGTAAAAAAAAACAAGTAAAATTATTATTTATATCCTGACCTGCTGGTGTATAGAAGGGGGCGAGGATAGTGACCTTGACCTACAAAAGCAGGCTTGCTCAACCATTTATGTGGTGCTGGCAACATCGACAAAATTTGGTCTGCTTGCTAGAAAATGAAATTCACTCTAAAAAATGAAGAATGAATAAGCATAGGTATAATTACGCGAGTGCATATAATTTTATCTGTGTATTTGTCTGTACACAATGTGCAATAAAATAAAATAGTGGGTAGAAATAATAAAAATGCAATTCACAACGTAGGTTATGGGGTTGCCTTTTTTAGCACATTTTAATGAAGGTAATTACTAATGTAATGTAAAGTATTCATAAATAAACAGCCCATAATTTTTAAAATTGCTTTGGCGTTCTGTCTCGTCTTTGTCAAGGAAAGGAATAAAAAAACTTTTTCTCATTTGAAATGTCGCCGTGGGCAATGTTTTGCCCACGAGCTAATGGTTGAGAGGGCGTGCTTTTAAAGCCTTATATTCATGCGAATTTTATTTAAAGATTCAGTTCCTACGTCAGCAAAGAAATTGTTGCTTCATTATAATGGCCACCCGATTAATGCTTCTTAGTACATTAAATATTAATTTCGAGAATGATCCAATAAACGTAAATCCACTCTGTAGGAAAATGCAGAGATTTCAGTGTTCGTGCAGCCAGTAGAGTTATGCTTAAAGAATTATTTAATTTATGCAGCTAATTTTTAAAACACGTTGCTACAAGTGAGCCACTGTGTTATGCATGGTAACATAGAATTGTTATTGGTCCTGTACGTTATGCTTTACTGGTAAAGAATTAATTTGATCTGTGAGTTATTTAGATTAGGCTGTCTTATACGACGTGATGACATAGAGGTTGAGAGTTATTAGTGTGTCGGAACTTCGGCACACACCTTCCTCACTCATACCCTGACGATAGAAGCGCCACATTCCTCTGAAACGTTTGTACTTAACTACCGCTCTTTTAACCAGAAGACAGAGGCAGCACATTCCTTTAAAAAGGGCAGGAACGCGCCAAACTAAGTGGCGTTACATTACAGAGCGTTAGACGTTGTGATCATCTCAAATCTCGCTCATCAAAATTCTTTCATATAGAACTGATTTATACCAGGATAGGCGGACTGACGGATATGTCCACACCAACAGCCCCTCACAGAGAATTGCGAAACAACGGAACTTTACCTTAATCAGTATTGCTACTCGGGTTGTAAAAGCTAATAATTGGTACGTTGGCCCAATGGATCCGGTTATGCCTAAACAATTCGAAAGTTTTACGTAGTTTGGCTTGTAGCTATAAATAAGAAACCCATTAACTTCTGAGAATCTTGCTCACTTGTTTTATCGTTGCTAGTTTACAAGGAATGTGAATTTTAAGTGCAATTCGTTGTGGAAGAAACGTTATCTTTTGTTGTTATTTTGGAACCTTATAAAAGTGGAATAACGAGACTGAACTTGGAATGTCAGATAACACGTGGGTCATATCTCTTCAGCTGCTGCTGCTCTTGCCACATCAGTGGTGAACACCACAAGCAACAGTCTACGTTTGTAATTATTACTAACAATGGGTCTTAAGGGACGTGCAACTGTGTAGTTCTCAAAGTCAATGTTTTCGTACGTTTTTTTGCTGATGTACCTGTTTTGGCTTCGAAAAATAACCAACTTACTTCCACTCATGTAAATAAAGACTGTCCGAATGATAGATACCCAAAATTACAAAATTATATATCATAACTGATTCTACATATGGCATGTTTACAATCTACCTCTTTTCAGACTGACACAAAAATTACCAAGTAATAAACCGTCGCTCTTGTGTATACTTTGTCTTGCCTCATAGGCTACTAGTGTGAAGAATGATACTGTCTCTTCATCTCGCACAGTCCTTTAAAGTTGGGAGTAAATGTACAAAACCGAATTCTAGTGTCGGGTGCGACATCCAGTCTGTAATAATATTGACATTTTGTTGCCTTATACCTTGAAAATCCAGCATCGAACATGTAAGGTGTGGTGAAAGGAAGAAGCCTGAGCACTGCACATTTAGAGAGTTGTTGGTATTCTTGAAGAAGACTGCACCAGAATTCAACCAGAGGGAGCTCACCGAATTTCTGTTAGCTAGTATCAGATGTAATATTTATTAAAAGCTCGTAATTTTGCACATACAAGCCATTGGGTTTCTGGGAAACGTAGTATGGATTTCGGAACCAGGTAGCGTCGTCAGTATAAGAGGGAAGTATTTCGGAAAAGCTTTTTGCAAATCATGAACCGCTGGACGATGCTACTCTAAGTAGTTTCTTCCAGGCTAGATTGTGCTTCTATCAAAAAGTAAGTTAGATTTGGAAAGCATTCATATTGCTTTTTTATACACCTCTCCCAGAAATCAAATGGCCTCTGAAAAGACGCAGTTCTATCCTTTATTGTGAATATCTAAACGCTCTCTACTGGACAAGAGATTATCTCTTTAGAGTAAACCAAACACAGTGTGTAGATCTTTCCATCGTTGTGGCAACAAGCGCTTGCCGTTGGAGCACACGGTGACTACTTGCGCCACCATCCCTCACGCTTATCCTATCATTGTTCTGCTCCCATCAACGCACATATCAACACACTCTTCCCAACTGATTTCATGTTCTGTCATATAACTGTTGATTAAAAAATTTTTTTTCAGTCTCGCGACTTTCAAAAGACTTACAGAGCAGTAAATCTTCTTATATTTTTACTGAAACAATTAACGTACTAATACAAGTAATATTGCTAGCCCTGACACGTCTGTTGATTCATCAAGTTGTAACGGAAAAGCAGAGCGGGATTTAAGGCGTGACAGTAATTGTTTGTCCGTAGCTGACAAAACTTGAATGTGACACTTTACAGGATTGTTAGAGAACTAAACTATTCGAAGTTTCTCTTTCGACTCTTCACCCAGCACACAAGTTGCCATTTCCACAGCATATCGCTTAATTAGGTTTTCTGTAACTGTATGGTCTTGTCCTGCAAGTGCAATACGGTAATTCACACTGCAGAAGGACTCGGTAGCCTTTCATTACCAGTCTTTGAACTTTTCATTATAAGGCTCTGAAAATTTGTTAGTATGTTGAACTTACATAAGAAAAAACTTTGTACTTTTGTCAGTATACTCACGGTGATTGGTTGCACGATGTCTACGAAGTTTTGCAGGTAACATAGAACTGTTTGGTAACACTTTGTTTCACGAAACGCATAGGGCAACAGGGTCAATTTCATTGCCTGTAGGACTATACGTACTCCCCCAGTGGAAAATAGGAATCATGCTCCTTCCGTTGGGTAACACTTCTGTAGTTCTATAAGTGCCGATAATGGATGGCGATGTAAAACGTCGAGATTCACTTACTGCACCGTTTCTTACTATAATAGTGCTTGATTGTTTGCTGAAACTTCCTCTTTTAGCCACTGATCCGTATTATACTTGTATATAAAAACAAATTAACATTAATCTTACTGCACGTTATTGCACTGACATTAGTGTTATTGGAAATAAATACTTCTCTTCCTTTGTAGTCCTAATTATATTAACGCTGTATGAAATACGACTAAATGGAACTTATCCGTGGTGGTGGAAGTCACAGCTAGAGATTACTAAAATCTTTAACAGGCACTACAATGTGAGTTTGTTAATTTCACGTCCATATTTTTCTTTCTGCGTCCACATGAAGAGTATTTTGCAATCAGATAGTTACGAATACATACCAGTAGCATACGTATGCATGCAATGCAATCTGCACAATGCACAGTGCAGAGTGAGACTCTGCACTGTGCACACACCAGTAAGGACTGGATAAATATGCTGTCACACGACCGAACTGATTCATAACGATTTTTTAACTCACTATTTTAGTAATTATAACTTTAGCAAAGCACAACAATACGCGCCCTGATGATGGTTGTTAATCCGAAACATTTAGCAGCATTTTAATGTAAATTTTAACGTAGATTTTAACTCTTCTCTAGAACGATCTAGTTGTGCACCCAGTTGGTTAAATAAAAGACGTGATAATATCAAGATGCACGATGGTACTGTGAAAATAATGTAACATTTGTAACCTAACCTAATGTGCCTAACGTAATATGACGTAACTCATAGGTAGGATTCGTTAGGTTAGATTATAAACTGGGTCGGTTCATAATTCTATGAAATAACTGGTGAACATGATGAGTGTCTCCTCATTTCCTCTTTCACTCTGGTCGAGACTTTGTTTTATGGAATAACTGTTTGCTGTGTAGGATGTTTCCTTGTGTTGTGCTGTGACTGGTGTCAGGTCACTTCATACTTTACCTAATGTCAGGTTGTTATTTTATTAAATAACTGGTTGGAGTGACGTTCAGTTTTCCTCATTCTACGTAATTATTAATTGCCGTATGGACGTTATTCTATGAAGTATCAAGTTAATATCTGAATGTTCCTCATTCCATGTTTGTAACTGAATTCCAGTCTTCAGTGTATGAAATAATAACAATGTTGATTGAATACTCATTCTATGTATAAAGGGAATTTGGGTCATTGACTTGACACTTTAAGGGTAGCTTGTGCATTAATGTTTATTAACAAGAAAAGCTGCCCTGTGCTTGTCGAAGGAAGGTTACACCTGATAATTTGCCTTGCAACAAAATGCACTAATTAACGGTTAGTGGTAAAAGCCGGCTAACGTACATTTCAGTTGGTTGTTTTCAGGTTGGTTTACGGCAGCGAAGTATTGTTATTTGTCCTTGTGTTAACCCTCGCGGTAACATTTGATATGAACAATTTAGTTAGTATGTTGTGCATATAGTCTGTACATGTCCTTCTGCCGCAATGCTGTGTTGCCAAATGTAGATCGTATACGAGGGTTGTCCGGCAAGTATCAGTCTATTTTGAATATCTCGAGAACCTGTTGCTTGGTCTTGATGTAACTTGGCAGCCAGTCAAAGGATATCTTACTGCGCATCCGTGAACAGTCACTCTCCCGTGGGACTAGTCAGTGGGCAGTGAGACGCCGTTGACGTAGCTTGTGTACTGTGTGACCGTCGTATTCACGAATCACCTCTTTTTCAACGGCGATTTTAGCCTTGGGAAAAGCCAGAAGTCGCAGGGAGCCAAATCTAAGCTGTAGGAGGGCTGACAGACCTGGGTGATGTGATGCCAAAAATGCCTACAGGAGAGCTGTAGAAATGGCAAGCACATTGTCGTGATGAAGCTGATCTGCTCGCTCGGCCATTTTGAATGAGACAGTCACACAATACACCAGCTAAGTCATCGGCGTCTTACTGCCGATTGACTAGACCCACAGAAGAGTGTCTGTTCACGGAAGCGCCGTAAGTACTCCTCTGACAGGCTGCCAGGTTACATCAAAGCCACGCGACCGTTTCTCGAGATATTCAGTATAGACTGAAGTAGTATACTACCAGCGCTGGTCAATCCCCCTAATGTGTAAAATAAGATGATCGTAGTTTGGAGCAAGAGAGGTCTAAGTGTGAAGGAAGTGAATTAGTGCAAGAAGGTCCTAAGTACAGTCCCAGCACTAATCTTTCCTTAGTCTACATTATTAAAAACGATCGGCTTTCGACTTTTTTCCTACGTATTTTATCAGGGTGGCAGCCGCAGTCCAGTTTGGTATTGCGGTCCCTCCGTTGCCCTCCCCACGCCTCGGCCTCTTCAGGGGTCCGTGCAAGAAGGTCCTAAGTGCAGTCCATGCAATACTCTTTCTTTAGCTACTATAGGTTATATTTTTAAAAAAGATTGGCTTTCGACATTTATCCGAGGTATTTTATCAGGGTGGAAGCCGCCGTCCAGTTTGGTATCGCGGTTCCTCCGCTGCCCTCCCTACGCCCCGGTCCGTCCGGGGTTCCATGCAAGAAGGTCCTTAGTACAGTCCAGGCACTATTCTTTCTTGAGCTACTATAGACCATAATATTAAAAAAGGATCGACTTTCGACTATATTGCAGGGTATTTTATCAGGGTGGAAGCCGCCGTCCAGCTTGGTATCGCGGTCCCTCTATTGCCCAGCCTACGCCCCGGCACGTCCGGGGCCTCGTGCAAGAAGGTCGTAAGTCCTGCCTGGCGGATAGTGCAAGAAGGGGTTTCGGCCCCCGTATAATCAGGTATAGCGGTTCCTCCATAGCCACACCTACGCCAAGCGCGTGACCTAAGTCTGGGGCCCATGTTCCCAAATACGTCATATAGGCGTACGTAATGTAGCCTGAGACTCCGTCCGCCTGAACCTGTAGGTATTGTGTGTGAGTGGGGGAAAGAACAGGCACCGTAGAGATCGGTAAAGACATCCTCCATAGCCCGCCATACGCCCCAATGACGTATGGGAACGTGTACTGAATGGCCACGCCAGTAACCGTGACCTGCCTGAACGTAGGGTTATTTACCGCTGTGTGGATTGGTACAGTGCCGCCGTAGAAATGGTGACCGTGACCTGGTCAACCATGTAGACCGTGACGTAAATTACGTATGCGATAGCCGAGACGTTGTTCCGATGTGGCACGGACGTTGTACTAGAGGATCAGTATAGGAAAAGAGATACTAGGCGAGAGCTAAACACGCATAAGGTTAAAGAACAAAGAACTGTGCATTACTATTTGCGAATCGAGGGTCATAGATGCGAGTCCTATACTTAGCATGATTTCCAATGTTCCTAGAAGGAAAGAAATACACATCAAATGGCCTTTAATGTACGAATGCGTACATACATCGTCATAAATAGTCTATGACAGACATTTCGTACGTCCGAACGTCGGAGAAGGAGGAGAAGGAGGAGGAGGAGGAGTGGCAACAGTATAGTCGCCGTCTATAAAGGTACGATGCCGTGTGTCCTCTTCAGCTTCCTGCGTTCGTTGTTGTCTGGAAGGAGGATGATCCTGAGGCCTGCGAACTATCGGCGTCGTACGTCATGTGCCAGTATTTGAGAAGTTCTACCACGTTAAGCACCGCTAGCAGGTGGTAGGACATCTGTAATAATTTAATTTTACCCAATTGATTACGTAACGTATTATAACGTTGTCTGGTTGTTTCCACGTGTGTGCTCGGGATGTCCTCGTCCAGTGCAAGCAAGATTTGCCTCAGGCCGTTCAAATTGTTGCGCTCAGGTAGGCTAGCATTTTGTGAGCTGTCGCGACATCGTTCATAGCCAAGCCTAATTGGCGGAACCTGTTGAATAATGTATTAATGGATCCCATCGCGTCAATAACTTACGATCTGTTTCCAAGGCATTCGCATGGTCTCCTCCTCCTCCACGTCCGGCTCTGCAGAAAGGTGGTGGAAGTCGTATTTCCCGATGCAGTTGACGAGGGGTGGTAACCAGACACAGTCGTGTCGATCCAACCCGTAGGAAGTCAAGAGGATGTTCGAGGGATGACCGGACCAGGCGAACTTCGTTGATGCTATAAGTGCTGTCCTCCTTCTCCCACATTTCTTTCCCACGTTGCGCGCGCGTGACCGGTGCGGTAAACAGCGTCTGAAGTACATGACGTCAGCATCCATCAACAATAAATAGGAGCTCGCTTTACGTGTCTGCGACAGTGTGGTGGACTCCATAGGCTGGGAATCCAAAGTATTATTCTGACAACAGTAGTGGTAAGTGATATAAGTGTTTTGTTGTGCGTGTGTATCAAACCTAAATAGTTGTGGTGTATGTTGATTCTAAAGCTTATAGAGAGAAAAGAAAATGATGGCTCGCAGATTCGAGATGATGGACACAAAAACGAGACAGTTTCAGGCGGTGCAATGCTATAGGAAGACAGTTTACCGTACGTTTACCCTCGGGTAATAAGAATCCCTTGGCAGTGTGAACGATCTCTTCGAGCATGCGTCACGCAATGTAGACGCTACTGATATGGTGGGGATAAAAATTTAAAATCAGGTAAATCAAAATGACAAATCAATGGAATCAGTTTCAGACGGAAAGATTAGTTATCCGCAAACGTTATATGGAGCGTCTTTGAGAGAGTTTCGTAGTCGAATTCTAGATTCAACGCTCTAGACACCTTAGTCGTAATCGTACATTTGGTCGAGATGCCCGTAGTGTTCGGTAGATGTGCAGTTAAGAGTACGGGCAGACCGCTCTCCGTAATGGCGCAATATCGTGGAGGTGAAGGCAGAGCAGTATTGTTTAGCTCGCGCCTTGGTAATAGCGATTTCGAGATTAGAGAATGATCGTAATTATAATTCGTATCGAAGAGGTTGTAGGATACGTCCTGTAGTCCTAAACGAATGTGAGACGGTCGGTATCGATCTGTCAAACGAGGCGGGGTTCCCCGAATTAGTCCGAATCCAGGAACAGTTTCGTGAGTATAAGATAATTGTCTACCACGGTCTGAGCTGCGAAGATATTATGTTCGAAGGGCAGGTCGACTCGTCTAAGGAAATTAATCTACTTTACGATGACGTCGAAAGACACTATCACGTGATCGCTAAACTTACTGCTGCCACGGCTAGAAAGTACGTGTGTAAAGGGTGCTACAAATTATGTACAAGTGACGTCACGTACGTCTGCGACTAGACGTGTAGTGACTGCATGGCCAGTCCATTCTGCAACTTTCGATTCCCTTGTGCCGAATGCAACAGGCATTTTAGAAGCCACACGTGTTTCGTCAACCACAAGCAGCGCACAATGAACAAAAAATCCATGTGTGAGCGTAAGTGGTGTTGCGCGACGTGTGGATTGCTCGTGACGCACGAAAAGCATTAATGTAACAAGCGGTTCTGCGATATCTGTAAGCAGAACAGAGAAGTGGATCAGCTGTGCTATATGAGACCGCTGAAGGACGCGTTGTCCACCGCAGGTGATAAGGTACTCTACGTATTCTACAATTTTGCGACTACCCAAAATACCAGGTACACGGACAAGGCTAAGCTATACGTACCTAATCTCGTCTGCGTGGAAGAATTCTGTTCTCGCTGCGAGGACGTGATGGAGGGAGGAGACTGCGTGCTGTGCGGCAAGAGGAAGCACTTGTTCTGGCAAGATACTGTCGGCGATCTACTTACATATGTTACCGAACCACGCCCCTAGGCGAATAAGATCGTAGCTATAGCACAACGCCAAAGCGTTTGACCTTCATTTCATCCTGAATTGGGCGATCCTACTAAAATGGAAACCGCAAATGACTATGAACGGCCAGAAGATAATGAGCATGAAGACGGAGAACTTGGTCTTTCTGGATAGCGTGTCCTTCTTCCCGTTCCCTCTGCGTAAGCTACCCGAGGCGTTCGTTCTGACGTCCTCAAATCGTGGTACCCTCACGAATTCAACACTGAGATAAAAAGTAAACTACGTAGGTCCCATCCCCGAGGAGGAGTTTCTCGCGTGGTACGACGACAGCTGGAAATCAGAGGAGCCTTTCGACAACAGGCGCGTGCTTAAAAATATTGTCAAGACGACGTCACCTTGTTAAGACAGGTGTGCCAAGTGTTTAGGTGCGAATTCATGCACATAGGGAATATGGAATTATTTCTCGAGTCAATAACGAACGCGTCGGCGTGCAATAAGCTCTTGCGTAAACGATTCATGCAGCCCGACACTATTGGACTCATACCAACCGGAGCGTACACTTGTAATACCAAGTATAGTAAGAATGCGTTGATATGGCTGCTGCATACGCAACAGACTGACGTAGTGAAGATAATGCACGGTCGCAACGGTCGCGAGTACAGGCTGCCCGAACTACCCCGATTTAGTGTAGATGGTTATTGCCCCGAGACCCGTACAATCTACGAGTTCTTTGGTTGCGATTATAATGGTAATACATGCCAGCCGTTCGATGATGTCACCACCATGAGTGGTGATACACTATCGGAACGCTATAAGCGAACGATGTCGCGTTTCGAGCAGATAACGCGAGCGGGGTACCTGGTCAAGATCCAATGGGAATGTGAGTTTGACGATGCAGGGAGACCCAAACTACTCGTGCATCCCATAGTAAAACAGAGTCCGTTGTGCACCCGTGATGTACTGTACGTGGGTCGAATCGAGGCCATGAGTCTACACTATAAGGCACGGCATAATGAGACCATTCAATAGTTTGACTTCGTGAGCCTCTACCCGTACATATGCAAGTATTTCAAATTCCCCGTACGTCATCCGGTCATTCACGTAGGGGATGCTTTTAAGGATAAAGAAGCATGCCTACGTATGGATGGCCTGATCAAACGTTCGATCGTTCCATCAGAGATGTTGTATCACCCCGTCCTCCATTTCAGATATAATAATTAGTTCATGTTTTGCCTATGTAGAACGTGCCTCCTCACCTCCCTCTTAAGTGAGAGATGAGGATCGTGCCCTCACCGGTACGTGTGTAAAGGACGGGGTGAGGTTGGCCGTTGAAAAGGGGTATAGGATACTCGAGATATAGGGTGTTTACAACTGTCAGGTCACCCGATACAACCCCGGACATTTCGTCGAATATATAAATACATTTTTGAAACTGAAAGCGGAGGCTAGCGGTTATCCTGACTGGGTCCACAGTCCCGAAGACGAGGAGCGGTAAGTGGAATCGTTTTGGGCGAGTGAAGGGATACGGCTAGAGAAGGAAGCAATCAGGTATAGTGCTGCCAAACGAGGTCTGGCAAAACTCTGCCTCAACTCTATGTGGGGGAAATTGACGGAGCGGAACGATGGTACAATGACCAAAATAATTACGGAGCCCAAAGAACTGTATGGATTCCTAACCACGCCGGGCATCGAGCTGAAAGAGAGCCTTGTGTTTGCCAACGATGACGTACTCTGGATCTAGTTGAAGTATAGGGCAGAGGAACGTGTGCCTAGTCTGCGTCATACGAACGAGGTAATAGGGCAAGAATCCATCACTATCGCTATGTCTACCGCCTGCGAGAGAAGGTGATGTATTGTGACACGGACTCTGATATATACAGGGGACAAATTGGGGGACATGACCTCCGAGTTACGCCCATCAGAAACCATATCGTAATTTGTGAGTGATGGACAACAGTACTACCCGTTCAGAGTGCTCGATTCTATGACCGGGAACGGTCCAACCGTCTGTAAAGTCAGGGGCATAACCCTGAATTACAAAGCCTCGCGAATGGTTAATTTCGAAGTAATCAGGGATATGATTTCCAGAGGGACGGGGGCGGAACCGTATCGATTGTCACCGAACCCGATGATTTCATTCTTCCAGAGGCGGCGATTAGGTGAGAATACGTCCGTCCCGTTTCGGTATAAATGGGGAGGGTGGCTAAGGGAGAAGTCGTGTCATAGCCTGACCATCCATGAGTAATGATCTTAAATTCAAACATCCGTTCTCGTGTATAGTGAGCGGACCTAGCGGTTCGGGCAAAACGTCATTTTGCATACGTTTGCTACAGAACCTCGTCGCCTTCTGCACCAAACGCGAATTTGGCGGCGGTATAATCTGGTGTTACGGCGAGAAGACAGCTGTTCCGTCACGTCAGCAGTTGGCTTCAAACACCACATATCACGAGGGTGTACCGGAGAAATTTGGTGGCGGCGGGAAACCATGCCTCGTGATACTAGACGATCTGTTAAACGACGTTTATTCTAAGCAAGTGCGTGAACTGTTTACGAGAGGCAGCCATCACAGAAATATCAGCTTTATTTTGAACACGCAAAATATGTTTCATCAAGGCCGCTACTGTAGAGATATATCGCTGAATGCCCATTATCTGGTCGCGTTGAAAAACGTCAGAGATAAGAAGCATTTCACGTACTTGGCCCAACAAGTTTATCCCGAAGATAGTCTTGGGCTGTATAACATCTTCCTGGATGCGGTACAACGACCCCACGGTTACCTCATCTTAGATCTGACACAAGACACGAATGACGGTCTGCGATTTCGAACCAAAATATACCCGACAGAATATCCGCCGGTCATCTACTCCGTAATAGGCGATGAAGCGTGTGAGATCAAATTATCACGCCCTTCACGTGCTCAAGACGGCCGAACCGAGTTTGCGTAAAGCCCTAATAACCAATTGTAACAAGGAAATCGTGAACTGTATAAGCGAGTGTGTGTTGAATGTCTTGAACTGCAATATAAAATTGTCAGATTGTAACAGGCGCAACCTGCAAAACACAATGCGCGCTTCGCAAAGTCGCCGATAAGCACGTGTCACTCGGGCAAGAAGAGACTCCTAGTTCAGAGCGGGGAATTTCTGATTCCCCTGCGGTGTGCCATTCTTCCAATGATCTCCAGCCTCATCTCCCAACGGTGAACATGTTACGTAAGATGTACCTCGTCCCTGCCGGCCATTACCATAGGGACAAACGACGACACCTCCGCCCCTCTTCGCCTCGCGAGGTGAAACGTATTAGAGTCAGAAGTAAACTCCATCCGTATGAAGAGTGGGGTAAGATGCGTCACAAGATTCGCGAGGCCGATATCAGAAGGAAGACGCAGACGAAAGCGAACTCGAATTTTCTAAGACGAGTAATGCCTGACACGTAGTCAACTTCTAAGAGGGTGCCCCCCTTCCCCTGAGCCCGCTAGCAAAACAGTTGATTGTCCCTAAAATTAAGGCGGCGAAAACGACCAAGACGCGACGCCGCCCTCCCACAGACATCGAGACCCCTAAACAGGGATTTATTCCAGGAATCGAAGATGATGATGATGATGATTCTGTCAAGGAGGAGGAGGAGGAGACGTACGGTAGAGAAGAAGAAGAAGCAAGTATCGGAACCGTCCCCCTACTTGGGGAGGGGAGGCATTTTCTCTATACACAATACGGTATCCGGAAGGATGGCGAGCAATTAATGATAGGTGATTCTCCGGTGTCTATAGATACCGTTCAGAGGGACGGAGGGGTTATGGGAACTATTGACTCGTAAGAACGTGAATAAGGAAGTTATCAACAAGGCTGATCTAAAGACGTATAAAAAAATATTGATAATGACTAACGCTCATTTGAACAGATATTAGCCTGGCGATAATATTACTATAACGCGAGGAAAGAAATTTCGCGATGTAATTACGCCCCTCTTTGCGAAACCGAAGTGACGGGGTGTCGAATCCGCGTTTCGTCGTAAGTGGATAAAGTATTAAAAATGACTACAACTATTAACAGATTATATTATGACCCGGCCAGACCGTCGGCCTTCTCGACCCTGCGGAAGCTTCGGTCGGCCACGACGGCGAAGAAAAGTAAACCGACGTCGGGCAAAAATTATGACGACGTCATCAGAGCATTGTTAGAGAAATAGGAGGCCAATACGCTTCATAGACCGGTGAGGAAGCATTTCGCACGTAATCCCTATATCGTGGCTAACGTTATGGACGTGTGGGAATGCGATCTGCTAGACGTACAGGCCTATGCAAAATACAATGATAACCACAGACACATTCTTTCGGTTATAGATTTATTCTCGAAATTTCTACATATGATCCCCGTGAAGACAAACAGTGGACCTTCCGTAGCCTCGGCGTTTCGGTCCATGTGCGATGACCCTAAATATTCGAGTAAGCGTCCCGTATGGGTACGCACTCATAAGGGCAAGGAATTGGAAATAAACATTTTCAGGACTCGTTACGGCACGACGAGAACATTCAGTTTCAGGTTTGTCGAAACGCCGACTTGAAATATGCGGTTGTAGAACGTGTGCATCGCACGATTCGCGATAGACAGTACAAATATTTTACATATAAAAATACGTACAGATCTATCGATGTTCTGCCTATATTTCTCAACGCCTACAATAACTCCGTTCACTCGACGACAGGCATGGCGCAGTCGCGAGTCACCGATTCGGACGTGGTAGCGATATGGAATAGAATGGAGGCGACCCGGGTGCGCGGTTCGCGCCGCGAAAGCGACGATTCGTGTGGGGCAGCACGTGCGCATCAGCAAGGAGAAGATGCGGTTTGCCAAGGCTGCCAAACAGATTTTTAGCACCGAGATTTTCAGGGTCGCGAAAATAATCGAGAGGCGACCGCGAGCCGTTTAGGAGCTCTAGGAATTAAACGGCACGCCTATAGACGTCCAGTTTTCCCGGGAGGAATTGACCCCCGTACGCATAATGGACCGGTCCGTTTATAAAACTAGATAAAATACTGGGCAAGAAGGTTAGACGAGGCATTCGTGAATATCACGTCCGGTTACAGTCAGGACTTCGACTCTTCGGTGCCTGCAAATAACGTGAAGGACATCTGAGAAAATATGGCTACGATTAGTCCTTTTACGTCACTCTGTTCAGCAACGTCTCGCGAGACATCCATGAACAGAATATGCACGCCGATTTCACGGTGAAACTGGCTCAGCCCGTCGAACTGGGTTCGACCTCCAATTGGGAAGTGAGGCTGTGTGAAATATTGTGTTCCTCACCGACGCCCATACGGGATAGCCCCGCCCTAATATACAGTAATCTGATATCGCCGCGATTTGTGGGCGACAGCACAGTCAGCAGGATGCGGACGTTCGTCTTCCCAGCATCATCATCATGTCAACACGAGTTTCGAAACGTTTATTATGTGCCCTCGAGCAGCGGAGATTTCAGGACATTCGGATCGAGTTCCTGACGACGGAAGGCCTACACATCCCCTTCGAAGACAGCACGACGTCCACAAGTTTGGAGTTTCATTTTCGAAAGAAATACAAGTGGTAAAAATTTTTATAAAACGGTGCGTCGCCATCTCTACTCCGCACCGCTCTAAGTTCAGCGAGGACACGGGATCGGTAATTTTTTCGGTAGTCTCTTCCGCTGGGTCCTCCCACTCCTGTGGAGCGGGACCAAGTCAGTGGGCTCGAGATGTTGCTTGCAGGTGGCAAGATCCTGACCGATATCGCGGCACGCAAGTCAAACGACGACGTGAGTGCTGGAGACATCGTGTCTAAACACTTGACTGAATCCGCCAAAAATTTGATTAGCAAATTGCGTGGTCGGGGACGCAAACGCGCCCGAGAGACGTTGGGAGTTAAGAGAGGTCCCAAATCTCGAGACAACATAAAAAGGACCAAGCGTTCCCCTTTGCGGTACGTCACGGTAACCATTTCTACGGCGGCACTGTACCAATCCACACAGCGGCAAATAACTCTACGTTCATGCAGGTCACGGTTACCGGCGTGGCCATTCAGTACACGTTCCCATACGTCATTTGGGCGTAGGGCGGGCTATGGAGGATGCCTTTACCGATCCCTACGGCGCCTGTTCTTCCCCCCACTCACACACAATACCTACAGGTTCAGGGGGACGAAGCCTCAGGCTACATTTCGTACGCCTATATGACGTATTTGGGAACATGGGCCCCAGACTTAGGTCACGCGCTTGGCGTAGGTGTGGCTATGGAGGAACCGCTATACCAGATTATACGGGGGCCAAAACCCCTTCTTGC